>OLPI01003106.1_pt1 | contig 12182 bp, 6 predicted proteins | sample 1672361 | NCBI WGS metagenome assembly OLPI01 (sample SAMEA3136675, study PRJEB25190) | human gut metagenome
TTAAACACAGCGACTACAGAGCAGATGGGATAGGGTATTTTTTCTTTTTTCGTCTACACAAAATCTACAAATCAGTTCCTATCTTCTTACCTTGACTCCTTTTCCGTCTCTTCCCATGAGTCGTATCTTACTAAATACCAGTTCTTTTTCTTTATAAATAATAGATGGGGTATCTTCCTCTTCCACTCCGGTAAGATATATGTGCTTGACATGATCCTGCTCCTGAAGCTTCATACCGCGGATACCGATTGCTCCTTTTTTCTTTCTTGTTACTTCTTCTAATGGAAAACGAAGGAAATATCCTTCTTCACTCTGCATAATGATCTGTGCATTAGTGATACTTTCTTTGGCGCTGACAATGCGTACTGCTGTTAAAGTATCCCCTTCTGCTAACTTTGTAGCAGCGACTGTCTTTTTCTGTACAATAAATTCTGCTCCATCAACAAGCTTTACCATGGATGCGGCAGTAACAAATAATAAGGAGGACTCTTTTAGTGTCCGATCCGGTGCAATTAAAAGAATCTGTTCATTTCTACTGTCATAATTCCCAATATTATCAAGTGGGGTTCCTTTATCCCGGAGTCGTCCTGATGGAATATCCTGCACTTTTATCTGATGCATCACACCTGTATCAGTAAATACACAGACTTTATCGGTATTCATACAATGCACGATATGACGGTATTCTTTTAATACGGTTTCTTCATTTCTCTCGTACGTACTCTTATCAAGAATCTTAGAATAGCCGAAACGATCCATGACAAATACAACTTCTTTTTCTTCAATTGGCAGTGCTTTTACAACTGCAGCCTTTGCATTGGTAAGTTCTGTTTTTCTTTCAAATCCATAGATTTTTTTGATTTTTTCCAGATCTTTCTTCATCACTTTCTTCATGGAAGCCGGATGCTCTAAAATATCTTGATACTTATCTATCTTTTTAAGGATTTCTGCGTATTCTTCCTGTAATGCCATAATCTCAAGACCGATCAGTCGATACAGACGCATCTCAAGAATAGCAGAAGCCTGCTTTTCTGTAAAACAAAGCTTTGAAGCTTCTTTTTTCGATTTTTGTGTCTTAAAAGTAATATTGTCTGTTTCTCCATGAATCAGACAGTTCTTTGCATCTTTTAAGCTCTTGCTGCCACGAAGAATTTCTATGATCAGATCAATCATATCGCTTGCTTTGATCAGACCTTCTTTAATTTCTTTTTGTTCTAATTCTTTTTTCAGAAGTGTCTCATACTTTCTTGTGAGTACTTCGTAATGGAATCTTGTATGGTAGCTTATGATATCTTTCAGGCTTAAAAGTTCCGGTCTTCCATTCGCAATAGCGAGCATATTTACCCCAAAAGTATCTTCTAATCTCGTCTTCTTATATAGAAGATTCTCAAGGCGCTCTACATCTGCATTCCGGCGAAGTTCTAATACAATACGGATACCTTCTTTTGAAGACTCATTAGAAACATCCACAATATCACTTGTTGTCTTATTCTCGATCAGACCTACCACATCTGCAATAAACTTACTGATATTTGCACCGATCATTGTGTATGGAATTTCTGTGATAACAAGCTTGTCTCTTTCTGAGCGCTTTTTCGCTTTTTCAAAATGAACCTTTCCTCGAAGTTTCATCTTTCCACTGCCTGTTTCATAAATATTCCTTAGCTCTTTCTGATTGACTACGATTCCACCTGTCGGAAAATCCGGTCCTTTTACATATTCCATCAGTTCTTCTGTCGTAATATCCGGATTATCCATATAAGCTTTCACTCCGTCTACCACTTCAGAAAGATTATGTGGAGGAATGCTTGTGGTCATGCCGACAGCGATTCCCTCTGCTCCATTAATCAAAAGATTCGGGATACGAACCGGAAGTACGACCGGCTCTTTTTCTGTTTCGTCAAAGTTTGACTGGAAATCGACCACATTCTTGTCCATATCTGCAAGGTAGACTTCCTGTGTAAATTTCTGAAGCTTTGCTTCTGTGTAACGCATCGCCGCCGCTCCGTCTCCCTCGATCGAACCAAAGTTACCATGCCCGTCAACAAGGGGCATTCCTTTTTTAAAATCCTGTTCCATTACAACTAAGGCTTCATAGATTGAGCTGTCACCATGTGGATGATATTTACCCATGGTATCTCCAACAATACGTGCTGACTTACGGTGCGGTTTATCAGCAGAAAGTCCTAACTCCTGCATCGCATACAGTACTCTCCGCTGTACAGGTTTCAAGCCATCCCTCACATCCGGAAGGGCACGCTGACAGATGACGCTCATCGCATAATCAATATAAGACTTCTGCATAATATCAGAAAACTCTGTTTTTATAATCTGTTCAGACATATTTCTCTCCGTTTCTTTATTATGTACTTTCGAAATCTTTCTTTGTTTGCCTTTACAAGAAAAAATTCCGAACGTACATTATTCTATAAATCCAGATCCGCATCCTTTGCATGCGTATGGATAAACTCTCTTCTTGGCGGAACTTCACTTCCCATCAACATCGATGTAACTTCTGATGCAAGTCTTCCGTCCTCAATCTCAACCTGTTTTAAGATACGTGTCTCTGGATTTAGCGTTGTTTCCCAAAGCTGCTCTGCATCCATCTCTCCAAGACCTTTAAAACGCTGTAGCGTAAAGTTACTCTTATGTGTTTTCCGATAATTCTCTAACGCTCTGTCATCATAAAGATATTCTTCTTTTCCCCGCTTCGGAATCGCTTTATAAAGTGGTGGTGTTGCCAGATAAACATGTCCCTGATGAATGAGATCTGGCATAAAACGGTAGAAAAATGTAAGCAGCAATGTTGCAATATGTGCTCCATCTACATCGGCATCTGTCATAATAACAATCTTATGATACTTTAACTTGGAAATATCAAAATCATTGCCGTAGCCTTCTGAAAATCCGCATCCAAAAGTATGGATCATTGTCTTAATTTCCGCATTAGCAAGCACTTTATCCATAGATGCTTTCTCCACATTAAGAATCTTTCCACGAATCGGCAGAATTGCCTGTGTACGGCGATTTCTTGCTGTTTTAGCAGAACCGCCGGCAGAATCTCCCTCTACAATAAAAACTTCGCACTCTTCTGGAACACGACTCTCACAGTTTGCCAGTTTTCCGTTCGTATCAATAGAAAATTTGGACTTCGAGATGAGATTCGTTCTCGCTCTCTCCTCTGCTTTTCGAATCTTTGCAGACTTTTCCGCACAGGCAATCACCTTTTTCAGTTCTTCTAAATTCCTGTCATAATATAACGTCAGTTCTTCTCCAAGTACTTCACTAACTGCTTTTCCGGCATCCGGATTGTCCAGCTTCGTCTTAGTCTGTCCTTCAAATCTTGGATCTTTATGCTTAACAGAAAGAACTGCGGTCATACCGTTACGAACATCTGCACCGGTAAAATTCTTATCTTTTTCTTTTAAAATTCCCAGTTCTCTCGCATATTGATTCATAACAGACGTAAACTTTGTCTTAAATCCAGTAATATGGGTTCCACCTTCCATCGTACAGATATTATTGCAGAATCCCATAATTGTTTCCTGAAATTCATCTACATACTGAAAAGCTGCTTCCACCTCAATATCATCGATCTTTTTCTTAAAATAAACAATCTCACCAACTGCCGGCTTTCCCTTATTCAAATCTCTGACATAAGCCTTTAATCCTTCTTCTTCATGAAAAAGGACGGTTTCCTCTTCTCCTGGTCTTCTATTCTCAAAAGTAATAGATAATCCAGGATTCAGATAAGCAGTCTCATGTAATCTGCTCTTAATGGATTCCGCCTTAAAGTATGTTTTATCAAATATTTCTCCATCTGGTAAAAAAGTAACGCTCGTTCCCGTATCGCCTTTCCGACACTTGCCGATGACTTCCAACGGTGCTACTGCTTTCCCTCTCTCGTACATCTGCTGATACACCTTACCATCTGACTGTACTTTCACTTCAAGCCAGACAGAAAGTGCATTAACAACGGAGGCTCCTACTCCATGAAGACCACCGGAAATCTTATAACCTCCCGTACCAAACTTACCTCCGGCATGCAGCATAGTAAATACCATCTCTACTGCCGGAATTCCTGTCTTATTATTAATTCCTGTCGGAATACCTCGTCCATTATCCCGAACCGTTGCCGTTCCGTCTTCTTCAAGAACCACCTGAATATTACTGCAATACCCTGCCAGATGTTCATCTACAGAGTTATCTACAATCTCATAAATAAGGTGATTAAGACCTCTGGTCGAAACACTTCCGATATACATTCCCGGACGCTTTCTTACCGCTTCTAGTCCCTCAAGAACTGCAATGCTATTCGCATTATATGCCATCTGTTCTCCCATAAATACCTCACAATTTTATTATAATTACTTACCTTTATACACATCTTCTCATAGATATTCACCTGTAAATATCCACTTATAAATGTTTACTTTCTATATCCTTTCTTATAGGAAGGAATCTGTTGCTGCCAGTCAGGACAATCTGTATCATAATATAACTTATTCTCATAAATCATATTTATTTCACCATTTTTATATTCAAATGCCACCGAAGAGCAATTCTTTCCAAAAGGTGTCTTCCAAAACTGACCAAGGGAACGTCCTGTCAAATTAAGGATAAAACTTCTGACTACGCAGCCATGTGCCACAATGAGAACATTCTCTGCTTTCCCTTCTAATGGAATAATCTCCTCTTTAAAGAATTCGTCAGTTCGTCTTAAAACATCCTGGAAATATTCTCCATACTTTGCTGGGCGAAAATGTTCTGGATCAAGACGGAATCTCTGATAGCGTGTCATTGCCGGATTCTCCATAATCTTTCCGATACACTTTCCCTCGGAGGTTCCAAAACTCATCTCCTTCAGACGGTCATCGCGGACAATCTCTATCGGACGGTCCATGCGAACAATCTGTGCCGTTTTATACGCTCTTTTTAACGGACTGGAAAAAATATGATCAAAAGGAATCTCCTTCATTCCTTCTGCTGTCATCTGCGCCTGCTCGATACCTTTAGGTGCCAGAGGAATATCAACCTGTCCCTGAAGCTTACTCCTCTTATTCCACTTTGTCTCTCCATGTCTCATTATATATATCTTCATCTGTAAAGCTCCCTTTTTTCTGAAAACTATTCATTCTGTAAAAATGCTTCTGCTATCTCTTTTAACTTCATTCCGTTAGACGCTTTTAATAAAAGTACGTCATCCGGATGTACATATGTTAAGAGATACTCCTGTAATTCCCCTCTTGTCTCAAAATGCTTTACAACAATTCTCTCATTATTGTCTTCAATACCTTTTAATATTTCTTCGGAAAGTTCACCGTAGGCAGCAACTTCATCTACCTGTGTCCCAGCAATAAACTTACCCACTTCATAATGATATTCTCTCTCTTTTTCTCCAAGTTCAAGCATATCTGCCAGCGCGGCGATTCTCCTGCCCTTCACACCTTCCATAGAAGAAAGTACCGAAATACTTGCCTTCATAGAATCTGGGCTGGCATTATATGTATCATCAATCAACGTACAGCTCTTTAATGTATGCATCTGCTGACGCTGTCCATGGAAAGTACTAAGTGCCTTCGCTGCCACTTCCATGTCAAGTCCCATCTGATGTGCGACACCTAATGCAACTAAGGCATTACGTACATTATGCTCTCCCATAGTGCCAAGAACAACTTCCATATTTTTCTCTGCTTCGCCGTCTTTATAATAAAAACGAAACAGGGTCTGTCCATCCCGCACACATACTTCTTCTGCTCGATAATCACATTCCTTATTCAATCCATAAAAAAATGTTCTGTGAGAAAGCTTTCCACGATATGGTGCAAGGAACTTATCATCCCCATTCAAAAAGACCATACCATCTTCTGGAAGTCCTTTTACAATATCCATCTTCTCGAGACAAATATTCTCCTGAGTTTTCAACTGTGCAATATGACTTACTCCAATCATCGTCACAACTGCTATATTCGGACGAATCATATTGGTAAGCTTCTCGATCTGCCCTCTTTCACTCATACCGATTTCAAGAACGGCAATCTCATCTTCCGCTGTAAGATGAGAAAGCGTTAATGGCACACCAATCTGACTATTCTGATTCCCGATTGTCTGGAATACCCTCTTCTGTGAAGCTAATGCTGTGCTGATCATCTCTCTTGTTGTTGTCTTTCCAACACTTCCTGTTACAGCAACAACCGGAAGATTCATACGATTCCTGTAAAATGTTCCCACCTTCTGCATCGCTTCTACTGTATCTGCCACTTTAATCCATGGCTTATCCTCAAAACCAGTTAACGGCTTATCATGCTCTGATGTAAATGTCGCACCATTTATCTTAAGTGCGCCATCAATAAACTTATGTGCATCCACTCTCTCCCCGATGATTGGTACAAAAATGCTATCCTCGTTACCGGAACGTGAATCGATTGAAAACTCCTTGATTACTTTATTCTCATCTCCACATAAAAGCTGTCCTTCGGCAGCCTTTACAATATCTTTAATTGTTATATTCTCCATGATTATTCTCCTGATAAATAAATACTATCTTTAGTCAATTAAAATCTCTCCAGGAAATTCTAACATAACATATGATACAAACTTGCTGCTTGCCACCTGCAGAGGTGGGAGTCATCTCCCATCTGATATCTTACAGCAATCTGCAAACAGATGCAAGAGTAGCCCCTTTTTCCAAACATTTGTTCTGATATATTATACATCACCAAAAATAAAATTTCAAGATGAAATTCTATAGAGATTTTATGAAGCTTTATAAAATCCCACAACATCCATTCCATAATGCAATGTAACAGCAATATAGCCAAATAAAAAATTAAACAATACGCACAAAAAAGCATGATATAACAACTGTCTCCTGTCAATGCACGATGATGCGCTGCATCCATCGCTTGCTCTAAGGCGCAGTTATTATATCATGCTTATTTATCTCAGTCGAGAAGACTCCCACCTCTTTCAGGTGGTGAGTGACAGCAAATTTGTCTCAGTGGGAGTCCAATCTCCGACTGAGATAAACGCTCCGCGAGGATGCGCAGTGATTCTGTAAAGAATATGTCAGCTTACGCTGACCAGAATCACGCGCCAAGTCTCGCGGCTGCTCGACTTGAATTTAGTTTTTGGCAAAATAGCTATTTAAGTAAAAACTTTATGCACAATGACCTTTTTTCTCGATAACTTCGATTACCGAATCAACATACTTCTCACATTCTTCCTTTGTTTCCGCTTCTACCATAACTCGTATCACTGGCTCTGTACCACTTTCACGAACAAGGATTCTTCCTGTTGCTCCGAGTGTTTCTGCAACCTGCTTTACTGCTGCCTGTACGTCAGCATCATTCTGTGCTTCCGGTTTACTCTTTACACGTACATTCTTAAGTACCTGCGGATAAATACGAACCGGTGATGTCAACGTTGCTAAAGACTGCTTCTTCTCTAACATTACTTCCATCATCTTAATGGCCGTAAGGATTCCGTCTCCGGTTGTTGCATATTTACTGAAAATAATATGTCCTGACTGTTCACCGCCAATACGATGTCCATTCTGTACCATATTTTCGTAAACATATTTATCTCCAACCTGTGTCTTTTCATAATCAACACCAAGTTCGTCAAATGCTTTATACAATCCAAAGTTTGACATAATTGTTGTTACGACTGTATTATTACGAAGTTCACCTTTTTCTTTAAGATATCTGCCGTAAACATACAGAATGAGGTCTCCATCTACAACGCTTCCATTCTCATCAACAGCGATACAACGGTCTGCATCCCCATCGAAGGCGAATCCCACATCAAGCTGATTCTCTTTTACAAACTTCTGAAGCACTTCGATATGTGTAGAACCGGCATTCATATTAATATTCAGTCCGTCTGGCTGTGCATTAATTACATAGGTCTTTGCTCCTAATGCGTCAAAAACACTCCTTGCGATCATCCAGGAACTTCCATTAGCACAGTCCAATCCTACCTTCATATTCTTATAGGAACGTGTTGCAAGAGAGATCAAATAACCGATGTAACGATTTCTTCCTGCAGAATAATCAACTGTACATCCAATCTGATCACGTACTGCCATCGGAATTTCTAACTTACCATCAATATAATCTTCCACTTTAAGAATCGTTTCCTCATCCATCTTCTCGCCTTTAGAATTAATGAGTTTAATTCCATTATCATAGTATGGATTATGGCTTGCAGAAATCATGATACCACAGTCAAAATCTTCTGTTCTTACTACATAAGAAACGCTAGGTGTTGTTGTTACGTGCAGTAAATATACATCTGCCCCTGAAGCTGTAAGTCCTGCTACTAAAGAATATTCAAACATATAGCTTGAACGACGTGTATCTTTACCAATTACAACTTTGCATTTCTCTTCTTTATCTTTACCATAATACCAGCCAAGAAAACGACCTACCTGATATGCGTGCTCTACTGTTAAATTTACATTTGCTTCTCCGCGGAAACCATCTGTTCCAAAATACTTACCCATTCTCTTCTCCTATCAGCTATTACTTATTGTTCTTTTTACATCTTATTCCTGTATTTTTTTAATATATCCAAGATTCAAGAATGCCCCAGCATTCTTGCTGAGATATGCGCGTTCTACATATTTTCATAGTTTCATTTGCATATTTTAACTTATGTATGATAACACTATTCATGACGTAATGCAACGATTGGATCTAAATTAGCTGCTTTTACTGCCGGAAGCAATCCAAATACTACTCCGATTATTGTAGAAAATGCAATTGCCAGAATAACTGCCGGTATACTGATTGCAATTGGAACATTTGATATCTTTCCGATAACTTCTGCTAATGCAATACCGGTAATCGTACCAATGATACCGCCAAGACTGGTCAGTACTGCTGCTTCTGTTAAGAACTGTGCCAGTATTCGATTTTTTCTCGCACCGATCGCCTTTTTCAAACCGATTTCTCTTGTACGCTCTGTTACAGATACAAGCATGATATTCATAACACCGATACCACCAACTAATAATGAAATACTTGCGATCCATATTAACTGTTTATTTGTCGTTGCGCTTACCTGCTGACTTTCTTCTGCGGTCTCATTCATATTTGCCGCACGATATTTGATATCTTTATTCGTTACCGTTTCGTTTAATAATGTTTGTGCGGCTTTTCCAACAGATGTCATATTATCTGTAGAATCTGCCAGCAGCTTTGCATTCTGTGGCTCATCATACTGCTGAACAATATTCCAGTCCACATCAGGAATTACAACAATACCACTCGCACTTCCGTCGTTATATACATAAGTATAATAATCCTCTACAGAATTAATTACCGGGCTGAAGGCGGTAGACTCTTCAATGACACCAACAACAATAAATGGCTCTCCTTTTATATCAATGGTCTTTCCTACCGGATTCTCGTTTCCAAAAAGAGAGTCGGCTGCTACACTGTCTACTACTGCTACTTTACGATACTTCTCATAATCACTCTCCGTAAAGTCTCTTCCTCTTTTCATTACATAACCACAGGTTCCAAGATAATGAGAATCTGCCCCGATCAACTGCCCACCGGAAAGCACTGTTGAATTATAGTAAATGTAATCTACCTGTGTACGTGACATATAAAGGGAAGCATCTTTTACATGGGAAAGCTCAACTAACTGTTCACGCATGGCATCATCAAGAACAGGAATTCCCTTCGGAATTCCATATTCCATTTCTGCTGGATAGTTTCCACTTTCTGTTAACTGTACTGTTGTTGTATTGGTACCAGAACCGATCAGATTCTTTTTAATCTGTTCATTCGTTCCCTTAATTGTTGATACAATGGCAATAATTGCCGCAATACCGATAATGATGCCCAGCATCGTCAGGAAAGAACGCAGTCTATGACTCCATACACCCTGAAAAGATAATCTTATATTTTCAAGCATCGTTCTCCTCCTTAATAAATCATTTCGCTGTCATCTTCGGAAATCTTCGTTTTAACTCCTTCTCTTAAGTTCTTTCCATAAGGGAAGGCAATGTTATCTTCATCTGTCAGTCCAGATATAATTTCCATATACTGGCCATTCATAGTCTTTCCAACTTTGACATACTGCTTCTTCAGACGCTTTGTCTTTTTATCACGAATATAAACATAATTCTTTTTGTCTTCTGTGCGGATATATGCTTTCTGAATGTAGATTGCATTATCATTCGCTGTTCCCATAGACTTTGAACTATAAGAAACTTCGACAGAACCACCCGGACTCAAACCATCTGCATCTTTAATAAAGCCAATGACCGGATAATAAGAACTATTTGGATTGGAACTTCCTCCATCATTACTACTGTCTCCGGTAGGGAAATCCGAAATTTCCTTTACTTCTGCGGTATACTCATCTCCTGTATCACTAGATACACATTTGATCGTTCCACCAACCTTTATATTGCTAAGTTCCATCTCGCTAATCGAAGTCTTAACATACATTCCATCTGCTGCCTTAACTACGATAGCCGCCGAACCATCTGTAGGAACCGTTCCTTTATCGCATGAAGTAGTAACCGTACCAGCAATCTTTGCCTTAACTGTCGCTTTATCTACTTCTGCTTTTGCTTCATTGTAGTTAATCTGCGCTTCATGAAGATCTTGTTTGGCTTCAGAAATTTCATCTTCTTTTTCGGCAATTGCTTCCCTTAACTCTGCTGCAGTATAATTATTGCCATCATCACCGCCATTATCTCCACTGCCATCGTCAATGCCAGAACCGCCATCTCCATCATCACCGCCGTCTCCGCCAGTATTATCTCCACCGCTGGTGTCCGCTTCTTTCACAACCAACGTTCTTGATATCTTAGTTTTAGAAATACCTTTTACATTCTTAACCTGCGCAGTAAGTGTAATAGAAGAAGACGGTTCTCCTTCATCTACATATAACCAGACACCAGACTTCGTCTTCTCAATACTTGTATACTTTGAAATATTATTTGATAAAGTCCATGTAACCTTACTCTGGTCATCCTCTCCATTTCCCCAGCTTCCATCTTTAGACACTACAGAAAAGAGATAGCCATTACCCGCTTTTACTTTCTTTCGATTCTGTTTAAACTTGATCTCCTTATCTGCCGCCGGCGTTGGTGTCTTATTTGTTGTTGGAACAGTATTTCCTTTATTCTCGGTTGTTGTAGCCGGTGGATCATCTTTCTTTACTTTACTCTTTAAATAAGAAATCGTATACCCTGTTCCATCTGCAAGTTCTACTGTAAACTTACTGTCAGGTGTAATCTCTAATTTATTTGCATTTGCTGTATTCTCATTATCATAATCTGTCTCGGAAGCATATTCTATAAATTCCGCTGTTAACCCCTTCTTGATCAAATCATTAATCAGTGCGCCGCTAATTTTCCCATCTTTAGGCAAATAGAATGTATACTTTCCATCTGCACCCTGCTGTCCATCTTCCAGACTTTCTGCCTTTAAATCTTTGTATGTCGCCCGTTCATTCAGATCATGAAGACTTTTTTCTTTTCCTTTGGAAACAGTATAATATGCATCTTCATCGAGATCTTTAAAAGCTTTAGAAGGATTATATTCATATCGATCTTTTTCTTTTCCGTTCTCATCAAATTCGATAAATGTAGCATATTTATTCTCTTTATGAAGACTAGAAATTACAGATCCTTTTACCAATCCATTTACATTTAAATAATAAATATAGGCATTTCCGGCGGAACTTCCATTTCCACTAGATGCATCTTTTTCACTGACCAGATCAATAGAATTATGAAGAGTTTTTGTATCTCCACCTTCATTTAACTGATTGACCGTATAGCCATCTTCTGCATAAACATTCACTTTCGTACTTGGATCAAGTTCAAAAGTAGCCGATGTTTTTTTTGCTTCCTCTGATTTATAAGCACGAAATTCCGCATAACTTCCATCAGTAATCAGCTTCTTAATAAAAGAACCTTTTACTTTACCATCCATTGTTAAATTAAATATATACGGATCTTTTTCTGTGCCACTACCAGATGCTTTATCTGAAATATCATTCACACTGGATTTTAAGGAAAGTTTCGCATCATCCTTTCCTGATTCCTCTCCAGAACCACCTTCGGAGCCGGAGCTGCCTCCACTTCCAGAACCGCTTTCGGAGCCGGAGCCGCTTCCACTTCCAGAACCGCCTTCGGAGCCGGAGCCGCTTCC
>OLPI01003112.1_pt1 | contig 12162 bp, 3 predicted proteins | sample 1672361 | NCBI WGS metagenome assembly OLPI01 (sample SAMEA3136675, study PRJEB25190) | human gut metagenome
GTGTTTCATCTCCTGCATATATTAATCCTATTGGTGCAGGAACTGCATCCTCATCAACTGTTGTTGTCGGAACTACTGTTGTGGTTGGTGCTACTGTCGTAGTTGGGGCTACTGTTGTTGTAGGTGCCACCGTCGTAGTTGGGGCTACTGTTGTTGTAGGTGCCACCGTCGTAGTTGGTGCAACTGTTGTTGTTGGTGCTACTGTTGTTGTTGGTGCTACTGTTGTTGGCTTATCTACTGTTCCACCTATATATGTGTAAGTAATTGATGTCGCCTTTGATTCCTTGCCATTTCTAACTGATTTTACAGACACTACATAATCACCGTTTCCGTTCGCAAAGGCATCTGCTGTTAAATTAATAGCTGCTGTATTTGATGTTGCTACTAATCTTCCATCAACATATACATTGTAACTTTCTATATCACTTGTAGGTGCCTGCCATGCAAAGTAATATGGAAGTGTTTCATTTCCTGCGTATGTTAATCCTATCGGTGCAGGAATTGTATCATCTTCAACAGCTGTAGTAGGTGCTACCGTCGTTGTAACTACTGCTGTTCCCTTTGTTGTCGGTGCTACTGTTGTTGGTGTTGTTGATTCCTTTGTTGTTGAGGCAGTCGTATCCTCAATCTTAATATTTTTAAAGTTAATATTTGTTCCTGCATCAACATTCTGTCCTAACTCAAACATTACTTTTATCTGGTTGTTTGTTACTGTGTATGTTCCTGTTAAAGTCCTTGTACCATTTGCCGGTATATCTGTATATACCTGTGGCTCCTTTTCATTTGAAAGATCTTCTTTTATACCAATTGAACATGCTTTTGATGCAGTAACATCTACTGTTACTTTATATGTATGTCCGTTTGTTACGTTATCTGTATAACTTCCCTGTACTAACCATGCTGATCCTTTGTTTGCCTTATCAACATAAATATTATAGTCTGCGTCTGATGCCCACTTATATGATCCTGAAGCCGTTCCACTCCAGTTTCCAAAGTAACATCCCCATTTACCTGATGGTGTCCACTGATTAACTGTTGCTTCTGTATATCCTGATGGAATATTATCCTTTTCCTCAACACTTTTTACATCAAAAGCAATATTGTCAACATTTGCCACATATTTATGCGATCCATCGTTCTTAAATACAATATATATATCATGAAGACCACTTATGGATTTTTCAAGCTGCTGACTTACAGTAGTATATGTACTCCAATTATCTCCGGTAACCGGAAGATTAATAGTTGCTACAGGTTCTCCTACCTTGCTGTCTATATACACCTGTGCATATCCGCCTGCATCACTCTTTTGTCCCGAATAGTTAAAGCTTACCTGAGATGCCAAACCGTTAAAGTACACACTGTCATATCTTACCCATGTATTCTTTTCCACTCCACCAATGTTTTTGCCATCATTAACTATATGGTCGGACTTTGCATCAAACTCTTCTGCTTCTACTTGGCTTGCATCATGTATTTTAATTGTCTTCTTCTCAATGTCCACAATTCTACCCAATGACTGATAAGCTTTTAGAATTTCATCATCTGATGCTTCTTCATTATCATACACACTGCATGCCTCTTTTAAATTGTTTTTCAAGCGCTTCACAATCTGCGGATATTCACCTGTAGTGTCTATTGATTTTGCTACATCAATGGCATTTTTTAAATCACTCTTTAATATTCCGTTATCCTTATATCCCAGCATCTCAACTTCTGACAAATAAGCATCTGTTCCTGTAAGAACAACTTTATATCTTGAGTATTTGCCCACTTTGTCTGCACTTATTATAAATGGTCTTGTATACTTGCCCCAAACATTAAAGAACAAGCTGCCACTGTCATGGTAGTCTCCCAGTAAAACCCAGTTATCATCTTCATTATCGCCATACACCTGTGCCCTATCCGGTGTTCTTCCTGATTTTGATGATGTAAGAGTCAACATTCTTACAGCTTTTTTATCGGTAAACTTAAACATAAGTGTAGTTGTATTATCAACCTTTGTCTCTGTATCTGAATTATCATCAAATAAGTTATCCAATGTAGTCACTCCTGTACTTGAAGACTTATTGGCATCCTTTGAATAGTCCGTATATACTTGCGGCTTATTGTCATCTTTAGTTATGGATGTAAGGCTATCCTGTTCAAGTCCGCGCTCTTTATTAGGTGTTGAGGACATATTAAATTCAATTGTTCCACCTTTAATTAAATCCTCGTATTTTATAAATGTTTTATCATACTTTTCTCCATTAACGTACATACTATCTACATACACATTTTTCTTACTATTGTTATTTGCCTTAATTACCAGTTTTTTATTTCCTTCCAAATTAACAGTTACCTCTTCAAACTGTGGTGAACCGATAGCAAATTCATCATTTCCCATTGACAATGGATAAAAGCCGATGGAAGACAATACATACCATGCTGACATTTCACCATTATCTTCATCACCAATATAACCCTGCCCAAAGGTACTTCCTGCATAACATCTTGCAAGAATATCTCTTACATACTTCTGTGTCTCCCACGGACGGGATGAGTACAGATACATATATGGAATATGATGGGACGGCTGATTGCTGTGTCCATACTGACCCAGTTTTACTTCTCTTGCTTCCCTCTGTTCATGAATACCACCAACACCATCCATGCCGCCATATCCAATATATCCTCCATCAGTTGTAAAGATTGTATCAAGCTTGTCTGCAAGCTGGTCGCGACCGCCATATAAGTTTGCAAGTCCAATTCCATCCTGTGGTACAGAAACTGCCATGTTAAATGCATTGGTTTCTGTATAATCTGCCCCCCACCAGAATGGATTAAATCCCGTATTATTGTCACTGTTTCCTAAATTCAAAGAACCGTCAGTTTTTCTTCCTCTCAACCATTTTGACGTGACATCCTGACCAGAATCGTCAAATAAGAGTGAATAGTTCTTTGCTCTGTTTAGATAGTAGTAATATTCAGACATATAGTTTGCTTTCTTTGTTGCATCGTTCGTCTGATCTGCCAATTTCTTTGCCATCTGAGCAATTCCGTAATCGTTAATATATCCTTCCATGGACCATGAGAAATTTTCATTTTCATCAGCAGGTACATATCCGATAAAGTTCGAAATATTTAATTTCTTTCTTCCTCCATTTGTAAGGTTATCGGATACAGTAGCTGCATTTCTCAATGCGGACCTGTATGCATTTTCATAATCAAATGATATGCCCTTTACCATTGCATCGGCAAAAATAGCATCACTGCTTGTTCCCACCATACTGTTGGTTCCACCCGGTGCAATCCATCTTGGCAGCCATCCTTGATCTTTATAATGCTGTACCAAACCGTTTAACAACTCTGTTGCTTTGGACGGTGTAAACAGTCCATACCCTGACCATGCAGTACGATATGTATCCCAGAAACCATTATTAATATAAATCTTTCCCTCCACAGGATCTGCATTAGCATCTTTGTAAGGGCTCTTGTATTTCCAAACCGGATTACTGTTTGACCCTGTATTTTCTGACATAAGATTTGGATAACAATACATACGGTAAATACAAGAATACAATGTAACTAACTGTTCATAATTTGCGCCTTTAACATCTGTGATAATTCCAAGCTGATTATCCCATTTAGACTGTGCCTTGTTATAAATCGTTTCAAAACTGTCTCTCCCAATTTCAAGCTCCAAATTTTTCTTTGCCTGATCATAGCTGATGTATGATGTGGCAAGTTTCATTGTAACTGTATTGGAATTAAAGGATGCAATACTTTTCCTGTCATTTATTTTAGTTCCCTTAGGAGTCTCACTAAATTCTCCGTAAATGTACATACGCTTCGAACCATTCCCTGTATGGTCAGAATATGTTTTAAATGTATTTCCGCTATATTCGGTCCTACTTCCACCATTGGCACAATCAAAGATAACACTCTTGTTTGCCGTGTTATTATAAGTAAACCGTACCGCTGCGCCATGAGATGTCGGTGTCAGCTCTATCTGTGAATTTGCTGCATCGCCTCCATTGCCATCAAAAGAAACTTTATAATAATGCGCTTTTGCTACCTCATTATTATGACTAAAGTTTGCTTTTAACGTTCCCAATCCATAATCGTCATTTGTATTATAATCTTTGCTGGTATTTACCATAAATTGCCAGGTTCCTCTATCACCAACCCATATAGACGGTTCATGGCTTATTCTCATACAACGAAATTCATCTGTTTTCTGATATTCATAAGCCGAATTACTGCTTGCGCTGGTTGCAGGAATCCAAAAGTTGAATCCGTTTGGCACTGTTACTGCCGGAATTGTCAACCCTCTGGAGAAGTTTCCTGTATTGTTCGTTCCTCTTAGAATATTTACATAATCTGATAAGTGAGAATATACTGGATAATCCTGATTATATATTTCAATGTCATCAAAATATGTCTGGAATTTTGCTAAAGCCCTCGCATTATGAGCTTTCATATCGTACACAACCAAAATCTTTTCAATGACTTTTCCCTTTGCCACATCACCAATTTTGCTGTAAATTTCATTCCATTGTTGTGCCACCAGTGTACGACTATCTCCCTGAGACTGTGCATCCACCTTATTCCCATTTTGATCAATTGCACCTAACTCACTTAAATAAGTTCCATCCTTAAACTTTAAATCCACCGCCATATGCATCTGTGTATATTCATAGTCATATTCGTCTCCATTAGACATGGAAGGAAAAATTACATATCTTAAATTTGTATTATCACTTACTTTAAGATTCAAGTTGTCATAAATAACATTATAAGAATATGCATGACCAGTTCCTACATGAACTCCCTTGCATACAAGAGAGTGGTTTCCTGTCCAACCCACATTGGATTTTTGATTCCATGCATCGCTCGGTCCGGAAGTAATCTCACTATTCATTTTGCTAATAGAAGCACCAACTTCCTGACACTTGCCTGTTGCAAGAATAAACTCTGAAAATTGTGTCATGGAACCACCATTTTTATTTGCTGTAATCCGCAATCTATACTGTCTATATGCTGTGCTGTTATCCAATTCAAAATAATTTTGTTTATATCTGGCATTAAACACCTGATTTGTTTTATTGTCGATGGTTACCCAGCTTTCATTATCCGAATTTCTACCCTGAAGACTCCAATTCTTAGGGTCTCTTCCGGAAGCATCATTCGCAGAAGTTATCACATACGATTTTATAACCTGTTGACTCTTTAGTTTTACAATAACTTCCGACGGCTTTGCCTCAGTTAAATATTTTGTTCCAGAGTCTCCGTCAAACAAATTTTTCAAAACTTCATTATCATTTTTCGCGGCACTTCCCGAGTAACTCTCGATTTCACCGGATAAATTTCCATTTATCTGATACCTTAGTTCATTTGTTGTAATATTGGCGGTACCCTTCTTATCATCTACTGTAGAAGTTTTAAATCTATCTGCTGATTCAAAGGATGTAGACCATAATTCTCTTTTTGTTATATCTGCATCTATCACTTTTCCATGCACAGTTTCGCTTTTCGTAACAAATCCCACAGGGAGAGCCATACATACTGCAAGTAGAATACTGATACCCTTTCTTAATTTTCCTTTCTTTGTCATAATGTCCTCCTTTCAACTACAACATAACTGTACCTAACATAAAAATGCCATATCACTTATGCCATATAATCATTAAAATACATTTTAATTATACATAAAATGTTGTTTGTTGTATATACTTTCTAAAATTCAGGTCGCGTAAATTTGTTGTCGGAAAATACATGATAGAGAATTCCCCATGTTTGTATCGAAGTACTAGAACACTATCTATGATAATCCAACTGACATTTATTGTCAAAAATATCTTTTTGTTCTGCTTGGCTGTATTTTATCTGACTTGCTGACTTCTTACAAGTTCCAGCATACTGTTCTTGTTATAATGCCACTCTCTGAGTCTTGCCATTTTTGATGTACCCAGTCTGCTCCAACCCAGAGCAAGTGTACTCATTCGCGATGACAATACATGACTTACATGCCCTTCGGCACTGCATGCACACACGCCATTTCTTCTCCAAAGTCGTCTTTTGGCCGCTGTCCAGTTATTTTTGATATACTTTGCAGCTTCCTGAATTCTTTTGAGCTGACTCTCTGTTTTTGCGCATCCTTCTAATCTTTCTACTATTTCATCGAATTCTTTCTTTGTTCCATCTCTTATGATTTTGCATACTCCGACTCTTGCATCTTCTTTGCTGTCCAACATATGTGATGTCATTTTTAACACATATTTGCTTAGATGAAATTCATCCAATACATACTCTATGCTTCCGAGCTGGTTCATTCCCTCTTTAATCCATGCTCCACCATCTGAATTAATATAAATTTTCTTTATGCCTTCCATATCATATGCTGTATAAACATAGCGTCTTATCCTTGCCCAGAATTCTTTGTTTGATTCATCACATCCACTGCAAAAATATTTTGTGTTTATCAACTTATTTCGTTTGCTTCCCGGTGCTTCAGGCGCAACTCCCTCATACACATATACGAGTTTTGTTATTGCTCCATTCTTTTTTCTTCCATTTTCACTTACTTCCAGGTCGCCTTTTTTCTCTTGGAATTGCAGAGCGTAGTGGTCCTCATCTGCATCAATATAAAGATAATCCACTTTCTTTTTCTCCGGCTCTTCCGGTATTATTTCAGGAAATTTTGTTTTGTGAAGCATATCTTTTACCGCGGTTTTGCTTATACTGTCCGATTCGTTTACAGACTCACCTCCACGTCTATAAGAAGTCTGTACAGCTTCTTCGTATACTTTTACCATTGCATCTTCTGTAAGCCGTTGATTTTCTTCAAATCCCATTACCTTATCTAGAAGATAGCACATCTCAAACTTCCCATCTTCATTCTTTTCTTTTGATACATAAAGTGTTTTCATAAAAGATACAGTACCAAGAGTTGTAATTAAATCTTTCTCGCAATCTTTCTTCTCAACATGCCAGTTCATCTTTCTTTTTACACTGTTTTTTATTGCCATATCCATCTCTTCGAGAGTTTCTTTGATAATCTCTACTCCGAGTTTATTTAATGTTTCTTTTAGTTCTTCAATGTATTCAGCAAACTTGCTTGGATCTCTGTATAAATTTTCGGAAACTTTTAATAATTCATTGATGCAAACTTCGTTAAAATACTGTATAATTTCTTTCATAAGAGGATACCTTTCTTTTAAAGTTTTTTGTAGTAATTAATACTTTATCACAAAGTAAGGGGTTCCTCTTATTTTTTTGTTTTATTTTCCGACTAAAAATTTACGCTAGCTACTTTAAAAGATGTGTATTTTATTACACCTTTGCAGAAACAATATTTAGTACACTATTTGTGAAAAGAGGTGCTACTGATGGTGAATTTTGTAGAAAAAATCAAAAAACTTAGAAAAGAAAAAAACTCACTCAAAAACAACTGGCAGATTTAGCCGACGTTGCAATAAGTGTAATTTCTGCTTATGAATCAGGCAATCGTTATCCCTCATATGAAGTATTAATTAATCTTTCCCATATTTTTCATGTATCAATTGACTATTTACTTGGAATTAGTACTATAAAATCCATTGATGTCACCGGACTGAATGACAATGAAATTGATGTCATTATGCAAATGGTAGAAATCCTAAAATCGAACATATAACTGTCTATCTGTTTCACTCAGCAAAGAAGTTAATTAAACCTGCATTGCTCCACTACCTTCTTCTTTCATTCATATCTCTATTTACTTCTATTTCCTCTTCCCTTACAGCCACTTTTCCTTCCAGTAACTTATCCGTTTCTTCCATAGCATCCTCAAACAGATAACCATCAAACTCTTTGCCATACATATCTTTCAATTCTTCTTTTGCCTGTTGCTCCTTCTCCGGTCTGATTTTATAACGTTCTTCTGAAACTTTGTCTGCATCCTCCGGATTAACTTTATACTTTGCAATATCGTATTCCAGATATGCGATGGTCTTATTCGTTTCAATCCTTATGACCTCTGCTTAAAAGAGAAAACACAGTTGTGAACAATGGTTCACAACTGTGTCAAAAATCTTTTTACCCCCACTCTTGACAAAGAGCCAATAGAAAAAGGACTTAGGAAAAAAATCCCTTACGAACCATTACAGTTCATAAGGGACTCTGTTAGATTAAAATATGTAATTTTAATTATTTCTTTACTTTAATTTTAACAACCTTTGACCACTTCTTAGCGCCAACTGCTTTTACTCTTACATATAATTTCTTCTTGTTCTTTAATTTCTTGCTTGAAAGAGTAACTTTTTTCTTCTTAACTGTCTTCTTGTAAAGAACTTTCTTAAACTTCTTGCTTTTTGATACCTGTACTGTGTACTTCTTAGCACCCATAACTTTCTTGAATGTTAATTTAACTTTCTTTGAGCTAAGTTTCTTTGTTATTTTCTTAGTAATCTTTGTTTTCTTAAGTGAAGCCTTCTTTGTTACTTTCTTTGTTACTTTCTTTGTTGTTGCCTTTGGCTTAGCTGTTGTTGATGTGTCTGTTGTTGTTCCATCTGGTGTTGATGCATCTGTTGTTGATGCATCTGGTGTTGATGCATCTGGTGTTGGTGCAACCGTTGTAGGTGCTGCTGTCGTAGGGGCTACTGTCGTTGGGACTACCGTTGTTGGCACTTCATCCCTGAAGCTGTATGTAACTGATGTTGCTTCTGATTCCCTGCCACCTCTAACTGATTTTACTGATATTGTATAATCCTTTTTTCCATCCTTAAATGCATCTATAGAAAGATTTATATTTGGCACATTTGATGTTCCTGCTAATCTTCCATCAACATATACGTTGTAACTTTCTATGTCACTTGTAGGTGCCTGCCATGCAAAGTAGTATGGAAGTGTTTCATTTCCTGCGTATGTTAATCCTATTGGAGCAGGAACTGCATCCTCATCAACTGTTGTTGTAGGAACTACCTTTGTTGTTGGTGCCACTGTGGTTGGCGCTACTGTTGTGGTTGGTGCCACTGTTGTAGTTGGTGCAACCGTCGTAGTAGGTGCCACTGTTGTGGTTGGCGCTACTGTTGTTGGTGCTACTGTTGTTGATGCTACTGTTGTTGGTTCTTCATATGCCTCTTCACTAAATAAGAAATAATCGATATTTCCAACATATGTCTTTCCGCTGTCAGGGGTAAATTTAAGATATACATTATGAACTCCTGCACTTATCTCTTTTTCCAAAGCAAACTGTTTTTCTACATATGTATCCCAACTGTCTTCAGCAGTTTCAGTCAGATACAATTCTCCAACAGGTGTCGTATCCAAACTATCTAAATACAATGATACTTTTCCTGTGGCAACCTTACCTCTTACAGAGTAATTCATTATAATACTCTTTGCGGTTTTGGTAAATCTTACACTATCATATCTTGCCCATTCACCATCATTGGTATTTCCTAGGTATGTATCATAATTAATTGTTCCATTAAAGTCATCTGTGCTCTCTGCTTCAATTTTTGAAAATGCATCTCTATATGCACTATCCGCAAGAACAGTTCCGTCAGGCACTATCCATTCTCCATTTACGGTTTCCATATGGAAAGTTTCCCATAAGCCACCTATCGTAGTTGAAGTTGAAAGAACCGCCTTGTCGCCACTTGGATCAACGCACAAATACTTTCCATTTGCAATTGACCTAATAGCAAACTGTTTATTTTTACTTGTATCTTCCGCGTATCTTTCTATAACAAATTTTTCTCCGTTATATATTGCGGAGGTGCTTGCTGTAAGATATGCTCCTTCACTTACCATACATATATATTTTCCTGATACTAATGATTTGAAAGAAACTGTTCCATCATCATTTTTAATTATTTTAAACTGTTCCCACTCATCTCTATTATCACTTGTTGCAACAATTGTTGTATCACTGCTTCCGTTTTTACACTTTGCATACTGATTTGATGCATCTGACTTTAGGAAAAAGTATCCCTGATCGTCCTTTGTTGCCTTAGTAAATTTAAAGTAATCAAAATTACATACATGTGATGTATCTGACTTAAACACTATGTATACGTTCTGCACTCCGGTAATGCGGGCTGTATCAATTGTAACTTCCTTCCAGTTCTGCCATGTTCCTGTATTTTCAATGCTTGCCTTTGCAATAAGTGGTCCTGTTGTGCTTCCAAGTCTAAATTCCAATGTTCCATTTGCATCTTCTTTTTCAGTACTTCTTGAATATTTAAATGTGAGTTTTGATGCACCTGTCTCACCAAAATCAATATTGTAGTAAGCAGCATAATTTCCGTTCTTTACACCACCAAGACTTCTGCCACCACTGGTTCCGCCGGAATTTTCCGAAATAAGCCCTTTACAATAATCTAAATCTTCTGCTTCAATATTTGAATAAGCATCCCTTTGTAAATTATTCGCATATGTCGGCATGTTCGCCATAAGTGAAATGGCGTTATAAGCCGCAAATGAATCCCATGTTGCGTCTTCAGATGCTTTTTTCTGCCATGAACATTGCATAATTCCTTTTGAATTACTATTCATCCATGCAACTCTTGCATTATCTTTAAAGAATGAAAGATACTCACCCTTATTAAAATCTACAATGAATTTTCTCATATACCTCATGAGAATTCCTCTCATACCTGAAAGGTCACCTGAATTTGTATTCTCTTCTTTTAAAATATTGTTATAGCATAAGTGTTTTACTGTATTTGCCATAACATTGCATGCATCATCATAATACTGCTGTGTTCCATACTTTTCATAAAGCATGATTGCTGCTCCAAGGAAAGTTCCCTGATTATAAGTAGAACGCCAGTTATTTCCTGCACTATCCCACACATGTCCTGCATCGTCACCTTCTCTTACATACAGTGAACTATTTCTCCATGCGTCAAATACACTTTTAGCTTTTGTATAATAACTGTCATCGCCTGTGGCAATTGCCAGATAACATGCACCTACTGTTGCAGGTCCGTTAATACATGACGTTGTTCCGTCGCCTCTACCATTTTCATGAGACCATCTAATCAGTCCGTCTGTTCTTCCTTCTGTTCCTCTTTTATACATAAAGTCCCAGTTTTTCTTGGCAATGTCTAAGTAACTCTGATCACCAAACAACAAATATGCTCTTACGGAATCAAGCACTGCCCAGGCTATATCATCATTAAAATCATTATTTGACCAATAATCTCCATTTCTTGCTATAAAATCCTTATATGTATTTTGAAACATATCCCTGTAAATTGGTTTTCCTGTTGTTTCATATCCATCAAGCATAGCCTCCATAACTTCTGCAATTCCCCAGAATCCACCACCCAGGCTGTCATATCCTGTTGTTGAATTTTTAACATAATACTTGTTCTTAAATGCTTCTAAAGCCTTGTCCGCCATTGCTTCAGTAAATGATAAATTCTCAGCATCACTCTTTTGTATTCTCCAAATCTGACGAGGCTCATAATCTACACTTTTTGCCTTTGTCCATAATCTGACCTGTGCGCCATCCTTATCTTTTTTGTCATCATCACTGATAATTTCAGCATATTCTTCTTCACCATTATCATTTTTTACAGCTGAAACAATATAGTAACATCCGGAATATGTTCCTGATGTAATTGGCACTAACTTCCATCTGTAATTATTGGAATTATCATTACCATTTAAGTCCATATTATCACCACTGTTTTTACCGGTTATTTTTATACTCTTACCCGATACTACATTGGTGATATTATAATAATCCCCTGTTTCCTTTAATGTCCATCTTGCCAAATCGCTCATTGCATCTGTGTTCCAAACCACACAATTTGCATAAAATGTCGAAAGGTCGGTCTGTGTTATTGCCTTACCATTATATGCCGATACAATTGTATAAGTTGCACCATTAGTTATCCCTGCAGTTGCAGCTTTTACTTCAACATTTTGACCAATATTCATACCGCCCCCCAACGTGCTAACCATAACTACTGTTAGCAAAATTGAAATAAATCTTTTTAGCATGTTTCCCTCCTATTTACACTCTTTTTTATAGGCTATCACCTTACAAATTAAGGCTCAATAAAATATAAAATTTGGTTACTATTTCTGAAAAATGCACACCATTTTTCAGTTGGGACAGATAATACTTTTAGCCCTTATTTAATTGTTTTTGTAAACACTTACGGCAAAATTTTTAAATGTATA
>OLPI01003131.1_pt1 | contig 12103 bp, 10 predicted proteins | sample 1672361 | NCBI WGS metagenome assembly OLPI01 (sample SAMEA3136675, study PRJEB25190) | human gut metagenome
CAATGTCTTCGTTTTTTGTCGTTACAGACTATTCATTTCATTTTGACTACTGCTGAAATTATAGTATACGCATTTTGGAGTTTCATGTATTCTAAAAAATCTTGTCTGAATAGTAAAAATCCTTAAGGTCCCAGAGACCTTAAGAAAGACTTAGGAGGAGTTATTTTAAAGGCGCTTAAATATATTGTAATAGCTGGAATTACATATGTTGCTGCAACTGCAATTTCAACACTAAAGCGAAAACAACCTAAGATACATTATTATAAAGCAAAATTGATAAATGAAAAAGTATATATAAGTGATGCAATAAAAACTAAATCTAAAGCAGTTATAAGGTTAAAAGCAAATGGAAATGTATTTGCAACGTCTTCTGGATATGCATATGATGCGTGCAAATCAGCAAGTCCAATTCATAAGGTATCGGCAATACAAAAACATGAAAGAGGAAAAGGTCAAGGAAAGCAATATTATCATTATCATCCAATGCTAAAATGGAGTAAAAATAAAAATGCAAGAAAACAAATGCATGTGCATTGTTGGTTTTTAAAATAATAGGAGAATTGTAGTTTTATGGAATATGAAGAAAAATGTGATTTTTTATCAACATACATGAGTGTACTCCAAGGATTATAGATTTCTATATTTCCAAATAGATAACCATCATACCATTCTTTGACTTCCTCATAATGATCTTGCTGATTCAAACTTTTAAGCATCTTTTTCACTTCATCATCAACAAATCCAAATGTTTCATCATAATCCGTATCGGTAATTGAATAGACCTTAAAATTATTTAATCCAGTAAAAATACTCTCCTTTGCAATTCGCAGACATCCTGTCAGAACAGCAAATTCCAGACTATCATTTGTTTTTAATACATTTTCAAAAAAATTGCGAAGTAGTAGCGCCATTTCATCGTAGTAACCATTTTGGTTTGCCTTTGCAAGTGGAACATCATATTCATCAATTAAAACAATCACTTGCTGTCCAAAGTGAATTTCTAACAGTTCTGTCAACTCTTGAAGGCTACTTACAAGCGTGTCTTCTTCCATCTCCCGATCTAAAAGTTCACTAAAAAGTGCTTTATCAACTGCTGTCAGTCTATCACTGTCCAGTAAAAACTGTACTCTTCTAGCCTCTCGGTTCACCAATTTGATCAACTGAGCCTTGGCCTTTGCATACGAATCTGCATGAATGCTCTTTAAGCTGATCGATACAACTGGATATTTTCCCATATGTTTTTCGCATAATTCATTATTTTTAGAAATAGAAAGACCTTGAAAAAACTTTGGATCGGTTCCAATCTCGAAGAAGTGCTGAAGCATACTCATATTCAGTGTTTTTCCAAAGCGGCGTGGTCTTGTAAACAAAGATACTTTATTTCTTCTGTTAAGAACTTGTTCGATTAATTGAGTTTTATCTACATAATAATACCCATGTCTTCTAATTTCCGCGAAATCCTCAATTCCTACCGGAAGTCTTAATTGCTCCATTTCTTAAACTCCTTTCCGATTACCGACACCATTATTTGTTTTATCTTTTTTCTTCATACGTGCAAAAAGACTCCACGAGTCCGTGGAGTCTTCGTAACATATAAAAGCCATTCCCCTATTACAGATTTGCTCTAATTTCCTTCGGACGGAAACCACCCTCTGCTAATGCAGCGATGATCTCTTTCTTATGGCTCTCACCAAAGCTCTCCATGGTGATCTTTAACTCTACTGCTGCGCTTCTGTTTATGGTGATAAACTGATTGTGGTCAAGCTTAATGATATTGCCCTTTACCTGCGCGATAAGGGAAGCGACCTTTGCTAACTCACCCGGCTTATCTGGAAGCAGACAGGATACGGAGAAGATTCTTCCTCTCTGAATTAATCCGTGCTGTACAACAGAGGACATGGTGATGACATCCATGTTACCACCGCTTAAGATAGAAACGATCTTCTTGTTCTTTACATCAAGATGCTTGAGTGCTGCAACAGTCAGAAGTCCGGAGTTTTCTACAACCATCTTGTGATTCTCGATCATATCAAGGAATGCACCGATCAGCTCGTCATCCGGTACGGTTATGATCTCATCTACATTTGCTTTAATATACGGGAACAGCTTATCTCCAGGAGTGCGCACTGCTGTACCATCTGCAATTGTGTTGACACTCGGAAGGCTTACAACATGATCAGCCTTTAAAGATTCCTGCATACAATTTGCACCTTCTGGCTCTACTCCGATAACCTTAATCTTTGGATTAAGCATCTTAGCTAATGTGGAAACACCTGTACACAGTCCGCCGCCGCCGATTGGGCAAAGAATGTAGTCAACAGTCGGAAGCTCCTTTATAATCTCCATTGCGATGCTTCCCTGTCCACATGCAACATCCAGATCATTGAAAGCATGGATAAATGTATATCCATGTTCTTCTGCCAGCTTCAACGCATGCTCACATGCGTCATCATACACATCTCCGTACAGAACAACCTCAGCACCATAGCTCTTGGTACGGTTAATCTTAATTAACGGTGTATTTGTCGGCATAACGATAACTGCCTTTGCGTTATACAGCTTTGCTGCGTAAGCAACACCCTGTGCGTGATTTCCTGCGGATGCAGTGATGATACCCTTTGCGCGATCCTCCTCACTTAAAGTGGAAATCTTGTAGTACGCACCTCTTACCTTGTAAGCTCCGGTGTACTGCATATTCTCAGGCTTGAAATAGACCTTATTTCCAGTCTGGTTTGAGAAATACTCGCTGTACTTTAATTTTGTCTCCAGTGTGACGCGGCTTACGATCTCACTGGCTTCCTCAAATTTCTCTAATGTCAATTCTTCCATTTTCTCATGCCTTTCTTTTCGCTTGTTGTGCGTTACTTGCTGCACTTTCTACTACATTGTACTACATTTTATTGCTAGTTTTTCTGCTTTTTCCCGTTAGAGCTTTGGTGCTTTACTGCTCAGACGATGTGTCCTTGCGGTCAAACAATGCGGTGACAAACTGCTCAGAATTAAACTTCTGCAGATCATCAATACGCTCGCCAACACCGATATATTTAACCGGAATGCCAAGCTCGGACTGGATCGCTACTGCGATTCCACCCTTTGCGGTTCCATCCATCTTCGTTAAGATGATACCACTAATATCAGCAACCTCCATAAACTGCTTTGCCTGAGAAAGTGCGTTCTGACCAGTTGTGCCGTCAAGAACAAGAAGAGTCTCTCTGTATGCTTCCGGATACTCCTTGTCGATGATACGATTGATCTTTTTCAGTTCTTCCATCAGGTTCTTTTTATTATGAAGACGACCGGCTGTATCACAAATTAAAACATCTGTATTTCTTGCCTTTGCTGCCTGAACAGCATCAAAAATAACTGCTGCCGGGTCGGAACCTTCCTTATGGGAAATAACACCAACATTTGCACGTTTTCCCCACTCTTCAAGCTGATCAATTGCAGCAGCACGGAAAGTATCAGCTGCTGCTAAGAGCACACTGTTTCCCTCTGCCTTTAACTGATCAGCCAATTTGCCAATTGATGTCGTCTTTCCAACACCATTGACACCGATGACAAGCACAACTGATTTTCTGTGCTCAAACTCGTAGGCATTTTCACCCAGATCCATCTGACGGCGGATACTGTCAATTAAAACCTCCTTGCACTCGTGAGGCTCCTTTAAATGAAGCTCTTTTACCTTCTGCTTCATATCTGTTAAGATTTTCTCCGTCGCATCAACACCTAAGTCGCCCATGATTAAAATTTCCTCGATTTCCTCATAGAAATCATCATCAATATCCGTAAAGCCTCTGAAAACAGAGTCAATTCCTGAAACAATGCTGTTTCTTGTCTTTGTCAAACCTTCCTTTAATCGGGCAAAAAAACCTTTTTTCTTTTCTTCCATAGTCCACCTGCCTATCTATTTCTGTATTTGTTGATAATTACTTGTCGAGATCCTTTTCAATCAAGTTGACGCTTACGAGTGTGGATACACCCTTCTCCTGCATCGTGATACCATACAGGCGGTCAGCTGAAGTCATTGTTCCTCGTCTATGTGTAATTACAATAAACTGCGTGTTTGCCGTAAGCTTATGCAGGTAGTTTGCAAAACGGCCTACATTAGAATCATCTAGCGCTGCCTCTATCTCATCAAGAAGACAAAATGGCGACGGCTTTAAATTCTGAATAGCAAACATAAGCGCAATTGCAGTAAGCGCCTTCTCGCCTCCGGAAAGCTGCATCATGTTCTGAAGCTTCTTGCCTGGCGGCTGTGAGATAATACGAATGCCAGCCTCTATCACATCCTCATCCTCAACTAGCTCAAGTGTACCTTTGCCGCCTCCGAAAAGTTCTTTGAAAACTCGGTCAAACTCAACGCGAATTTCTTCAAACTTTTCCTTGAACTGCTTTCGCATACCCTCATCAAGTTCTTCAATAACCTTCTGCAAAGTCTTCTCAGACTCAACAAGATCTTCGTACTGCGTCTTCATAAAGGTATATCGCTCTGACACCTCTTTGAACTCGTCAATTGCACTTACATTGACACTGCCAAGTCCGCGTATGCTCTTTTTAAGTTCACCTATATGCTCTTTTAGCTCACTAAGCGGTCTATCACTCTTTGCTGCTGCCTTAGCATCACTCGGACGAAGCTCATATTCTTCCCAAAGATACTCAGCAAGCTCATCAAGACGGCTCTCGAAGCGTTCCTTGTGGTTATTCATGCGAAGAAGGTCTCTGTCAAGAGCAGATAGTCTCGTTGAAAGCTCCTCTCTCTTTGCAAAAAAGCCTTTTAATGAATCATTGATATGATTTCTTCGCTCATTTACCTTTGACAGCTCTGCTTCCTTTTGCTGCACAGTCACCTCAAGTGCCTGCATCTGCTTTTGCACTTCATCAATTTGAGCCGTTTTTTGTGCTACAGCATCTTCACATGCCAAAAAGACTGTTTTTAGTTCTTCCTGCTCTGTCTTTCGTTTATCTGCTTCCTGAGCAATCCGGCTTATATTAGCTAAAATAAATTGCTCCTGCTGCTTTAACTGCAGCTGCTTTGTGCTAAGCTCGGAAATTTCTTTTGTCAAATCGTCGCGCTGCTTCATCATCTCATCAACAAAGCTTTGATTTCTGTCTGCACTGTCTTTAGACTCATCACCAGCAGACTCAAGCTCCTTGATTGCACTTGCTACCTGCTCAAAGCTTGCTTTAATTCTCTCAAGCTTTCCTTCCTGCAAAACAAGTTCATTATTTAAATGCTCGCGGTCTTTTACAATTTCCTCAACGCGCTGCGTTGCTTCTCTTACTCGAAGACGTCCTTCCGTCTCCTTTAATGTCAAATTTTGAATCTCATTTTGCTGTTTTTGAGTCTGCTGTGAGAGATTCACTACTTTCTTTTCTAATTCTTCAAAGGAAGATGACAACTTATTTAAATTTTCTGTTTCCTTTTTTATTTTAATCTCAAGCTCTTCAAGCTCTCGATTTCGTCCCAGCAAGTTGCTGCTGTTTTTAAAGGCACCACCTGTCATAGATCCGCCAGGATTTAACAGCTCTCCTTCAAGTGTAACAATGCGAAGGCTTCTTCTATACTTTGCTGAAACTTTCATTCCGTGATCAATTGTATCGACAACGACAATTCTTCCCAGCAAAAATGACACCAATCTTTTGTACATATCTGATGTCTTAACAAGGCTGCTTGCCAGTCCAATCACGCCAGGCTCTTTTAATGCATCCTTTTGCGAAAACTCATCTCGCACCGTGATTGCATCAAGCGGCAAAAACGTAGCTCGTCCAAAACGGCCCTGTTTTAAATATTCGATCATGTGCTTTGCTGTCTGCTCGGTATCGGTAACGATATTTTGAATTGCACCTCCAAGCGCTGTCTCAATTGCCGTCTCATAACGCTTTTCTACATGAATTAAGTCTGCCACAACACCATGGATTCCTGGATTTTGCTTTTTGACCTCCATGATTTTCCTGATGCTGTTTCCATAACCTTCATATCGCTCGGCAAGATTTCTAAGTGACTCTGCACGCGTAACAGAAACCTGATGAAGACGCCGCTGCTCGTAATACTCATTTTGCAGCTGCTCTTTTCGCTTTTGCTCCTTTTCAAGCAAATCTGAAAGTTCAGCCTGTTTTTCTGCCAGCTCTGTTTTTTTCTGTGAGATTTCTTGGTATACTGCCTGACACTCTTTTTCGCGTTTTTGCCAAATTGACTCATCTGTTTTACTCTCTAAGAGTCTGCGGTTCATCTGTGCCTGCTCAGTTTTTGCCTGTTCAAGAAGCGTCTGATATTTTTGCAGTTCTCCCACAAAGGAAGATTTTTCATTTAACAGGGAAATCATCTTTCCCTGATCATCCTTTAATGCCTGCTGATATGAAGCAAGTCCATCCTGCACCTGAATAAGAACACTCTGTGCGCCGTCCTTTTTTGCCGTTATGTCATAGCTTTCGCGGCTGCATTCCTGACGTTTTTTTTGTTCCTCTTCTAATTGTGCTTCATATTCCTTCTGCTCTTTCTCAAGCACTTCCATACGCTGTGACGTATGAGTACGCCGTAAATATTCGGTATTGATCTGTTCCTTCAATACATTAACGGCACCCTCTTTTTCCTGACGATTTGTCTGGCAGTCACTAATTTCATCGCGAAGTGCACTGATCTGAGCATCAAGACTATTCAGGCTGTCCTGCTGTCTTTCATACTTTGCTTTTAATGCTTCACTGCTTCTATTTGTATCTTCATAGTCTCTTGTCGTAATTGCAAGATTTTTTTCAAGAGCTGCTAAATCACTCTCTGTCTTTGTACTCTCTACAGCGTATGCATCGATATCATATTGTTTTAATTCATCGCGAAATCTCAGATATTCCTTTGCTGATGCTGCCTGCTTTTCAAGTGGTCCAACCTGCCTTGAAAGCTCTGACATAATATCGCTTAGACGAACCATATTTGCCTGCTCGCTCTCAAGCTTTTTCTTTGCTGCCACCTTACGGCGCTTAAATTTTACAATACCTGCCGCCTCATCGAACAGCTCACGGCGATCCTCTGGTTTACCGCTTAAAATCTTATCAATCTGACCCTGTCCGATAATGGAGTATCCTTCTTTTCCAATACCTGTATCATAGAAAAGCTCCGTGACATCCTTTAATCGGCACTGTGTTCCATTCAGACGGTACTCACTTTCTCCTGAACGATAAATACGTCTTGATACGGTAACTTCATTATAATCAAGATTTAGATGACGGTCTGAATTATCAAATGTGATTGCCACACTCGCATAGCCCTGTGGCTTTCTGTTTTGCGTACCTGAAAAGATGACATCCTGCATATTTGCACCACGAAGCTGCTTAGAGCTTTGTTCTCCAAGCACCCAGCGCACAGCATCGGCGACGTTGCTCTTTCCACTTCCGTTTGGCCCGACAATACAGGTAATTCCATTATGGAATTCAAACAGCGTCTTGTTTGCAAATGACTTAAAGCCCTGCACCTCAATACTTTTTAAATACATAAAAGATTATTCTCATTTCTAACGTTATGCGTTTGTTTTCTTAAGCAGCAGAATAGTCTCATAGGCAGCCAGCTGCTGAGCACCCTTTTTAGTATGACCCACTCCGACACCATATGCCTTCTCGCCAATCTTTGCCTGCATGCGGAACTTTTTATCATGATCCGGACCTTCTTCTGCAAGCAGCTCATATGACAATGGCTCGTTAAAGTCTCTTTGAACGATCTCCTGAAGGATAGTTTTGCTATCGTAAAAGAGTTTTTTATTTTCCAAGTCGTTTAATACAAAACGGGTAATAAATTCTTTTGCATTAGCAAATCCACCATCCAGATAAATGGCACCAATTAACGCTTCCATTGCATCAGATGTGATTGATGCGCGAAGTCTTCCGCCTGTGGAGTCCTCTCCATTGCCAAGACGAAGATATTTTCCTAGAGAAATAGCTTCTGCACACATTGCTAATGACTGCTCACAGACAATGCTGGCACGAAGCTTTGTCAGCTCTCCTTCCGGATATTCATTATAATTGTGAAATAAATAATCACTTGATACTAGTTCCAACACAGCATCCCCCAAGAACTCCAGACGCTCGTTGTCATGTCTCTTTCCTGCATAATGCTCATGCGCATAGGAGCTGTGCGTCAAAGCAAGTTCTAACAGCTTCGGATCCTGAAATGTATATCCGACTGTTTTTTCTAATTCACCCATAATTCCTCCTCACAATTAAAAGACAGAGCCGCAAGGATCTACCTCGCAGCTCATGTACCGTTTTCATTTTACGCCATCGTATCATTAATTAATTCGTACACATCGCCAACGGTTGCCAGATTTTTGCTTTCGAGCTCTTCCTGAGGAACTGTAATTCCCAGTTCATCCTCGATTCCCATAATAATCTCAACCGCGTCCAATGAATCAGCTCCGAGATCCTCAAGCAATCTCGTGTCCATTGTAATTTCGTCCTCCTCGACATCTAAAACCTCAGCAATAATTTTCTGCAGTGTTTCAAATTCCATACAAGTCACCCTTTCTTAATACCTTCTTTTTTAATTTTTGTTCTTACACACTCAGACTTTTTTCTATCTTTGCGGCAATATCTGCCTCAGTAAAGGATACACACTGCTCAATTGCAGTTGTAACTTCCTTTGCTTTTGAACTTCCATGAGCCTTTACTACAAGACCCTTTAATCCCAGAAGCGGCGCTCCGCCGTACTCACTGGCATCAAATTTTTTCACTACGCCCTTTAATGAAGGCTTTGCAAGAAGACCACCGATCTTTCCTGCCGTTGTAGACAGCATAGCGCTCTTGATCTCTTTAATCAATGCACTTCCAACACCCTCATACAGTTTTAAAATGACATTTCCAACAAATGCCTCACAAACCAGCACATCACATGGACCATACGGAATATCTCTCGCTTCAACATTTCCGATGAAGTTGATGTCTGAACATTCTTTTAATAATGGATAGGTCTCTTTTACGAGTGCATTTCCTTTTTCCTCTTCAGCACCAATATTGACAATGCCGACTCTCGGATTTTTAATACCCATCACATGTTCTGCATAGATGGAACCCATCTTTGCAAACTGTACCAGCTGTTCTGCTCGCGCATCTACATTAGCACCACAGTCTACTAAAAGCATGGCTCCGTTTACAGTCGGGATAACCGGTGCAAGCGGTGCTCTTTTCACACCCTTGATTTTTCCTGCAATCAGCTGACCGCCGACTAATACAGCTCCTGTGCTTCCGCAGGAAACAAATGCATCTGCCTTCTGCTCTTTTACAAGCTTAAGTCCGACAACAAGTGAAGAATCCTTCTTAGTACGAACCGACTCCACAGGCGGTGCGCCAGTTTCGATCACCTCAGATGCCGGCACAATCTCAAGTCTTGACTTGTCATAAGTAAGTCCCTCTAATGCCTTATTTAAGTCATCCGGACGACCTGTCAGAAGTACCTTTATGCTGCTGTTTTTATTAATGGCATCTACTGCGCCCTGCACCATACAGGCAGGAGCGTTATCGCCTCCCATACCATCTACTGCTACTGTAATCATTCTTTTTCTTCCATTCTTGTTAATTCACAGGGGAGTTTTCTATCCCAGTATCATAATATACGATTCTGTATCAGAAATCAAGAACTTTTTCGGACATTGCTTTGAAAGACCTGCTCCAAGTGTCCGTCTCGTGAAATCCATTTACCTTCTGGATTTACTATAACAAAAAGAGCGTACAGTCCGAAAACTGTACGCTCCATTCAAATTTTTAATTAGTCCTCAACAGAAACGATCTCTCTCTTGTTATAAGAACCACAAGCCTTGCAAACTCTATGCGGCATCATAAGAGCACCACACTTGCTGCACTTTACCAGATTGACAGCGCCCATCTTCCAGTTTGCTCTACGCTTATCTCTTCTAGCCTTAGAAGTTTTATTCTTTGGACAAATAGACATGTTTTACACCTCCTTAATTAAAGCTTTCACAGCCTGCCATACACATCCTGGCAGGCAGGATGTGACTACTGTATCAGGAATCCGTACGATTATTCTTGGCGAATATCTCACGGATAATTGACATTCTGGGATCTAACTCTGTACGATCACAATTGCAGGTCTGGTGATTTAAGTTTACTCCGCATTTTGGGCATACACCCTTACAGTCCTCTCTGCAGAGCACCTTATCCGGAATATCCGTCATCATTTCATCCAAAACCATACCATCTACGTCCAGATGATACCCGTCAATGTAGGATTGCTCATCCAACTGTGCGATACGCTCCTCTGCTGACGCATTAGCATCTACGTTTCTCTCAAAGTCAAGATCCATAGGTACCTTTACGCTATCCAGACAGCGGTCACATGGCATCTCTAAAACAAGAGATACCTTAGCCGTTATCGCAATCTTCCTGTCTCCCTCATGTGTAAGCCTCAGCTCAACTGGCTGCTTACTTACAATCGGATACTTCTTACGCTTCCAGATGACCTCTGACATTTCAAGGGGAACCTCATATGTCTTTACAGTACCATCCACAGTAAAAAGCTCAGACATGTTAATTACCATAGCAGACCTCCTCACAGGCTGAACCCGTGTCAAGTATTTTTACATGACACTTTACGCACACTCGTACATTATATAGTTTTCACTACCATTTGTCAACTGTTTTCTTAGACTTTTTTTATTTCATCTGTGCCTGTACAGCGGTGATTGCAACAACGCCTACAATGTCATCTGCAAAACAACCTCTTGACAGATCGTTTACAGGTGCACCAATACCCTGTGTAACTGGGCCATATGCCTCTGCCTTTGCCAGTCTCTGAACCAGCTTATAGCCGATATTTCCAGCATCAAGGTTAGGGAAGATCAGTACGTTTGCCTGTCCAGCAACAGTGCTGTCTGGAGCCTTAGAAGCTGCTACAGACGGAACAAGTGCTGCATCTAACTGAAGCTCGCCATCAACGTCAAGCTCTGGATACTGCTCTTTTGCAATCTTGGTAGCCTCTACAACCTTTGTTACAAGATCATGCTTTGCACTTCCCTTTGTGGAATGAGACAGCATAGCAACCTTTGCCTTCTTTCCGGTCAGCTGCTCGAAGGACTCTGCGGAGGATGCTGCAATTGCTGCTAACTCTTCCGGATTCGGATCCTGGTTCAAACCACAATCACCAAATACAAATACGCCGTCCTCACCATACTCGCAGTTCGGAACGATCATTAAGAAGAATGCGGATACTAACTTGCAGCCTGGCTTTGTCTTGATGATCTGCAGACATGGACGAAGTGTGTTAGCTGTAGAATGGCATGCACCTGATACCATACCGTCAGCATCACCAGCCTTGATCATTAAGCATCCATAGTATGCATAATCAGACAGTGCCTGCTTTCTTGCTTCTTCCTTAGTCAGACCCTTCTTCTTTCTTAACTCAACGAACAGATCCAGATACTCCTCGGTCTTCTCATATGTAGCTGGGTCGATGATGGTAGCGCCAGTTACGTCATAGCCCTTTCCGTACTTTTCAACTTCTTCTGGGCTTCCTAAAATGATCAGGTTTGCAAGACCTTCCTTTAAGATCTTCTCAGCTGCCTCCCATGTTCTGGTATCCATAGACTCCGGCAGAATAATTGTTTTCTTATCGGCCTTTGCTTTTGCCTTAATCTCATCAATAAATCCCATGATACTTTAATTCTCCTTTCATTCTTCGGACGCGCTTTTCGCGCTGTCTTTCTTTTATCAATTATAGTACAATCCTTAATCTTAGGCAAGATAGGATTTTCCATATTTTGTTTCTTTTACGGTACAAAATTACAGTTCACGCGTCATGTTACTACAGCCCTTCGGTGTAATGGTTTCGTCGTCGGACCAAACTCAGCAAGCTCCTGTTATGTTTTTTCTTATTATATATTACTTTGAAAGGCCTGCTTCAAGTGTCCGACTCGTGAAATCCATTCACCTTCGGGCATACTATAAATATTGATTTATCCGTGAACTGTAGAGGTACAAAGTTGCTGTTTTAATCTTTTTGTCGTATACTTTGAACAACCTCGCCCGACGTGTCTGACGAGGATTCCATTGCAGCCGTCAGGATTTCTCACATCGGGCTGTTTTGGAATCGCGATTTAGTCCAGCGTTA
>OLPI01003137.1_pt1 | contig 12094 bp, 13 predicted proteins | sample 1672361 | NCBI WGS metagenome assembly OLPI01 (sample SAMEA3136675, study PRJEB25190) | human gut metagenome
AGCTGGGAGAGCATCTGCCTTACAAGCAGAGGGTCATAGGTTCGAGCCCTATAGTGCCCACCATTAATACGGTCCGGTAGTTCAGTTGGTTAGAATGCCAGCCTGTCACGCTGGAGGTCGTGGGTTCGAACCCCATCCGGATCGCCACTTGCTGCCCTAGCTCAGTCGGTAGAGCACTTCCTTGGTAAGGAAGAGGTCGGCGGTTCAAATCCGCTGGGCAGCTCCACATCGGAATGGATCTTGCTCCATTCCGATTTTTTATGTCAAAATCTTTCGGCAGACGCCAAAGGTACGTTTCGGGGAACTCCGTCACTTAAGAAGATAATGGTTTTATACAAGAATAATATTAAAAATTAACACAAAAGAGGGATAAGGGTGCGCAAGCGAATATTTAAAATAATTGAAATCGCTGATGAAAACGACAGCTTTAGCTTATATTATGACAGGTTTATGCTTATATGTATAATTTTAAGTATAGTGCCGCTGTGTTTTACTTATACAAATTCGTTTTTCGAATTAATAAATATCTGCACTGTCAGCGTCTTTATTATTGACTATATACTCAGGTGGCTTACAGCTGACTTTAAATATAATGGCAAGAAAATCGGATTTATACGTTATCCGTTCGGATTATTTGCAATCATTGACCTGCTGTCCATACTCCCCGCCTTCTCGGTGATTAGCCCAAGCTTTAAGCTATTGAGATTATTTCGGCTGAGCCGCGTTTTCAGAGTGTTAAGACTATTAAGATATTCAAAAAGTTTTGATTTGATTTTAAGAGTTATAAAGAAAGAGAAAAAGGCGTTAGGAGCTGTGTGCATTATGGCGTGCGGTTACATACTGGTATCGGCGCTCATTATGTTTCAGGTTGAACAAAGCAGTTTCGGTAATTTTTTTGATGCAATATATTGGGCTGTGGTTACTTTAACAACCGTCGGATACGGAGATATTTATCCGGTAAGCAATATCGGACGGCTTGTCGGTATGCTGTCATCGTTTATGGGAATTGCTATCGTTGCTTTGCCGACAGGTATAATTACAGCCGGGTATACAAACGCCTTAAGTAAGGGAAATAATAAAGAAGATTAATCAAAACTATTTTTTACAAAAAAGCGGAGCAAATTATTAAACGCAAAAGCTGCGGTGCAGAGCTTAAAAATACAAGTTTTTACACCAAATGCGGTGCGAGCGAATATTTATGGGAGTTTGGGCAATGAGTGATATTACGATTTATAACGAACAAATTTTTGAAAACATAAAGCATATCAACGAAAATGGTCAAGAATATTGGCTGGCAAGAGAATTACAGCCTGTTCTCGAATACGCTCAATGGCGCCGTTTTTCCGATGCCATTGAAAGAGCAAAGTTGGCTTGCAAAAATAGCGGTTATAAAGCAGCCGACCATTTTGCCGATGTCGGCAAAATGGTCGGCATCGGTTCCGGTGCAGAGCGTCAAGTCGATGATGTTATGTTATCTCGTTATGCATGTTACTTGATTGTTATGAACGGTGACCCACGAAAAGAAATTATAGCCGTTGGACAAACATATTTTGCAATAAAAACCAGGCAACAAGAGTTAATCGAAAATTATAACGAACTTACCGAAGAACAAAAAAGACTTGCCATTCGCAATGAGATGATTGCGCATAATAAATCTCTTGCGGAAGCCGCCCAAATTGCGGGAATAAAAGACGCAAAAGATTATGCCATATTCCAAAATATAGGTTATAAAGGATTGTACGGAGGCCTCGGAGCCAAAGAAATTCACGCAAGAAAAGGTTTGAAAAAAGGTCAGAAAATTCTTGATTATATGGGTAGCACCGAACTTGCCGCCAACCTTTTCCGAGCTACACAAACGGACGAAAAATTAAGACGTGAAAACATAAAGGGCAAATTTAAGGCCAATCAAACCCATTATAAAGTCGGTGCTAAAGTTAGGGAAACTATAGAAGAGCTCGGCGGAACGATGCCCGAGGACCTACCCACTCCCGAAAAGAGCATTAAACAAATTGAGCGCGAACGAGAGCAGAAAAAGTTATCAGATAAGGATTGAATATTCTGCTCATTGCGCAAAACCGCAGTACGGTCAAAGCCCCAATTTTTTATTGATATCGTCATAGCTTGCGACGATGTTCCTGCGGCGGTAATTCACGCCTTTAAACTCTATCGGGTGGCAGACCTCCAGAACCCGCTCGTATATGCGCTTATAGCGGATATCATTGGTTTTTGTCATTTCGTGCAAGTCAAGGTTTGTCGTGATAATCAGCGGAAGCCCCGATTTATAGCGGTTGTCTATCACGCCGTACATTTGCTCGGCTGAAAATTCGGACGTTCTCTCGATACCCAAGTCGTCAATCACAAGCAAGGAATAACGGTTCAGCTCATCAAGATACGGCTGTTTGTCAAACGTCCCCTGTAGCTCGTTCAAAATGCGCCCGAAATTCGTTACCTTTGCCGATATGCCTTTATCTATAAGAGCGTTGGCAAGCGCGCACGCGGCGTATGTTTTGCCCGTTCCGCAGCTGCCCCACAGCAGCAGCCCGATACCGTCTTTTTTAAACTCCTCGAAATCATCGGCGTATTTCTTTACGGCGGCGGTCTGTTTGGGATTGCTGCCCTTATCGTTGGCGAAAGTCCAATTGTATAACTTTTCATCGCCGAAGCAGCTCCTTCGCATTGCCTTTATACGCTCTTTGCGTTCCCTTTCCTCTTTGTCGGCTTTTTCTTTGGCTAACTCGGCTTCTCGGCAATCGCATATGCACGCCACTTTTCTGTCTTCGCCGCCGAGTGTGACAATAGTCTCTTTCTTTTTGCGACACACTCCGCACCGATACAAGCCGTCCTCACCGATATAATCGCCCTCGTTTATCCTGAAGTTATCTCTTGCAGCGTGCTCTGCATTTATAAATACCTCTGTAAAACTCATTTTTGCACCTCACTTCCGTATATCTCATCAAGGGATATAGTTTCATTATTTATGCACCACTTATCATTTACAGACCTATTTTTGAGCGTTTCGCGTTCTTTATCCTTTTTAGCCCACGCTCTGATTGTCGCAAGATGATTTTTATAAGCCTTCCCCGAACTTGCGATGTATTCGCTTAAACGTTCGATTCTGTTTTGCCAGTCATCGGGAAATTCGCTTTTTAATTTATTCATATCGCCGTCGGTGAGCAAAACGTTTTTATAAGTTCCGTATTTGTGTCTGATTGGCTTTTTGGAATTTTCGGGTTTTATATTTTCGCTTGAATCATTTTCGGAATTTTCAAGAGGGAGTTCCTCGCGTGCGTTCGCGCGCGTACTCTCTATCCTAACCTTACCTATCCTAACCTAACCTTACCTAACCTAACCTGTGTCGACGGTTCGTCGACGGTTCGTTGACAGGTCGTTGACGGACACTCATTTTCGAACTTATAACCGTTGTTTTCATCAAGGCATAACAACGCTTTTTCGTCTTTGTACGGCGTTTCTTTGTATGTATCTTTGCGTATGTAGTTATGCATTTTCCAATGTCTGATAACAACCACGCCGCTCTCAAACGAAATTATAAACTGCCGTGCGATTAACACGTTCATATCATCAACGCTTGCCCCGACAAATTTCATTATCTTTTTGGGGCTGTTTACAAAGCCGTCATCATCGGCGCGCATTGCCAAATCGTAGTATAAAAGCCTTGCGCTTATCGGCATATCTATAAACGCGTCAGAATCTATTATTGTTTTGGCGAACATTCTTCTCTCAGCCATAAATTTCAGCTCCTTTCGCCTATATCGTATCACGGCTTAAAGTGCCACCGCGTGCCGTCCCCGCCTTGCATACCTTGACGGCAAAAACATATTGACAGATTTTTCAAATGTGGTATAATATATATACAATAAAGATAGGATATTTGAGGTGAAAGAATACGTCCACGTCCACACGCCGATGGTTTGACAAGGGAGAAATCTCTGAGAGATGCAGGAGAATTGGACGCCTGCCAAATATCCGAACAAGGAATTGCGCAAGCGATTCCTTTTCTTTTGCAAAAATCGCTTGTGAACATAAAACAGCCGTCCGTTTTGCCAAGGCGCAAAACGGGCGGCTGATATTTACAATCGGATTTATATTTGTTCAAGGCTTCTTTTTGCATACATTTCCGCCTTTTGCTTTTTATCTTTAATCCTCACGCCAAGCTCTTTCATTATGCCGAAGTTTATATTCATCGGCTGAAAGTTTACGATGCTTTGGTTTGAAACATAGCACGCAAGGGCGCCTGTTGCGGTCTCGTTTGTGTATCTTTGCGCGCTCTTTCCCATTGAGGCAAGCGCCGCATTCCTGCCCGCAAGCAAGCCCGAGGCAGCCGATTCTATATATCCCTCGACCCCCGTTATCTGCCCCGCGAAATAAATCTTTTCATAATCTCTCATTCTGTAGGTGTTGTCAAGCAGCATAGGCGAGTTAATGTACGTGTTTCTGTGCATCACTCCGTAACGCGCAAACTCGGCGTGCTCAAGCCCCGGAATCATCGAAAACACCCTCTTCTGCTCGCCGAACTTAAGATGCGTCTGAAACCCGACTATATTATACAGGCTTCCCTCCGCATTGTCGCGCCTCAGCTGAACCACCGCATACGGTCTTGAACCGTCGCGCGGGTCGGTAAGCCCCACGGGCTTTAACGGCCCGAATCTCATCGTATCTTCTCCGCGCGCCGCCATAATCTCAATCGGCATACACCCCTCAAACACCTTTGGGTTATCAACTTCGCCGTGAACGGCAGCCGCCTCTGCGCCGACAAGCTCGCGCCAAAACGCAGTATACTCGTCTTTATTCATAGGGCAGTTTATGTAGTCCGCTCCGCCCTTGCCATACCTTGCCGCGCGGAACGCCTTTGACATATCTATGCTTTCACAGGTCACTATAGGCGCGGCGGCGTCATAAAAATGCAGATACTCGCTGCCCGTCAGTCTGCCTATCTCCTCCGAAATTTTATCCGAGGCAAGAGGCCCCGCCGCGATGACCGTATACTCGTCCGTGTCTATCGCGCAGACCTCGCCGTGCTCGATTTTGATATTGGGGTGACCCTTGATTTTATCCGTCACCGCCTGCGAGAACCCGTCGCGGTCAACGGCGAGAGCTCCGCCCGCGGGAACGCGACAGGCGTCGGCGCACTGCATAATCAAAGAGTTCATTCTGCGCATCTCTTCTTTTAACAGCCCCACGGCGTTATGAATCCCGTCCGCGCGCAGAGAATTGCTGCACACAAGCTCTGCAAAATTGTCGCTTTTATGCGCGGCGGAACGCTTTATCGGCTTCATCTCGCAGAGAATAACCTCCGCGCCCGCATTTGCCGCCTGCCACGCCGCTTCGCAGCCCGCAAGCCCCGCTCCTATAACTTTTATCGCCATAATTGTTTCTCCTTTAAAAATTTCCCTCTTTTTTACCCCCCTTGCCTAAAGGGGAATGGCAGCGACAGCACGCCCCAATATTTGCCTCAGCGGCAAAGAACTAAAATTTTTCGCGGCATTTGATTATTTTTTCTTTTCGGGTCGTCTCTCGTAATCGCACTCTTCGTTAAAGCACTTGTATGTCAGCGGCCCTCTGCCCCTGAAGGCGCGGGTCTTCATAAGAGTGCTTCCGCACTTGGGGCACTTCTCGTTTGTCGGCTCGCTCCACGAAATAAAGTCGCAGCTGTCCGAATTTTCACACGTGTAAAAGATTCCGCCCTTTCTTGACTTCCTCTCTATTACGTCGCCGCCGCACTTGGGGCATTTTGCGTCAATCTTCTTTATGATTGCCTTGGTATTGCGGCACTCGGGGAAGCCGGGACAAGCCAGAAACTTTCCGAATCTGCCCTGTTTGTAGACCATAAGCCTGCCGCACTTGTCGCATACCACGTCCGAGACCTCGTCTTTAATCTCGATATTGCCGATTTTCTCTTCCGCCTCGTCAAGCGACTTTTTGAAGGGCCCGTAAAAGCTTCTGATTACGTCCTTCCACTCTACGTCGCCGTCCGCAACCTCTTCTATCTCGTCCTCCATATGCGCGGTGAACTCTATATCCGCTATGTCCTTAAAGTTCTCAATCATCAGGTCGGTGACTATAAAACCAAGCTCTGTCGGGTAGATAGCCTTGCCGTCTCTTGCGACATATCCCCTTGCCGAGATTGTGGCAATGGTGGGCGCGTACGTACTCGGTCTGCCTATTCCGTCCTCTTCCATCGCCTTTACAAGCGACGCCTCTGTATATCTGGGCGGCGGCTGTGTAAAGTGCTGCTGCGGCTCGATTTCTTTAAGCTTAAGCTTTTGTCCCTCTTCAAGCCGCGGAAGCTTTGAGGTCTTTTCCTCCGCTTCGTCCTTGCCCTCTACATAAAGGGTCATAAATCCCGCAAACTTAATTTCAGAGCCGGAAGCCCTTACCATATACTTATCGGCAACAATGTCCGCCGAGACCATATCCATAACCGCGTCCGACATCTGGCTTGCCATAAACCTCAGCCAAATCAGGCGGTATAACCTAAGCAAGTCGGATTTAAGCTTATCCTTAAGCTTCTCGGGCGTATTGGCAGCCGCCGTCGGCCTGATTGCCTCGTGCGCGTCCTGGGCGCTTTTCTTTGCCTTATACTGCTTTGGAGTTTTGGGCACAAACTCCTGTCCGTAAGCCTGTGCGATATACTCTCTTGCCTCTTTCTGCGCAACCTCCGACACTCTGAGAGAGTCGGTTCTCATATACGAGATATAGCCCATCTCATAAAGCTGCTGTGCCGCTATCATTGTCCGCCTTGACGTAAAGTTAAGCTTGCGCGACGCCTCCTGCTGAAGCGTGCTGGTCGTAAACGGAGGCGCACTCTTGCGCTTTGTCTCCTTTTTTGTAAGCTTATTTACAAGGTAGTCGGCTTTTTTCAAAGCGTCAACAATCACCATTGTCTCGCTCTCGTTATCAAGCGGCATCTTTTTGCCCGCCGCGCTTCCGTAAAACTTTGCCTTAAACGGAAGCTTGCCGCTTTCGTTGGTCAGCTTTAAGTCAATGCTCCAGTACTCTTCGGGGTTAAAGGCGTCTATCTCGCGCTCGCGGTCAACAATCAGGCGCATAACCGCCGACTGAACTCTGCCCGCGCTGAGACCCTTTTTTACCTTCTTCCAAAGAAGCGGGCTTATCTGATAGCCCACGATTCTGTCAAGAACGCGCCTTGCCTGCTGCGCGTCAACCAAGTTCATATCAATCGGGCGCGCCTCTTTTACTGCCTCTTTTACAACGTCCTTCGTCACCTCGTTGAAGGTGATTCGGCAATCACTTTTGGGGTCGATACCAAGCACGTTTGACAAGTGCCACGAAATCGCCTCGCCCTCGCGGTCGGGGTCGGTTGCCAGATACACTTTTGACGCATTTTTCGTCTTCTTCTTAAGCTTGGCGATAAGATCGCCCTTGCCGCGTATAGTTATATACTTCGGCTCAAAGTCGTTATCTATCTCTACGCCCATTGTGCTTTTGGGCAAGTCTCTGACGTGACCCATCGTTGCCTCTATATCGTATCCGCTTCCCAGATACTTTTTAATCAAATCAACCTTTGTCGGCGATTCGACAATAACCAGTTTCTTTTTTGAAGCCTTGCGTTTACCTGCCTTTTTTTCGGCCATAAACCTTTCCTCCCGCTCACTTTATTTATCCCGAATATTTATTCCGCCGATATCGAATAATAATCCCCCGCGTGCTCTTTTACCGCTCTTGCCATCATAAGCTGTATAATCAAAAAGCTCAGCTCTGTTGTCGGAATGTTACAGTCACGCGAAATATCGTCTATGTGAACAGCTTCGTTATTATTATATAAATATTCAAGTATTATTCTTTGTTTGTCATCAAACTTTTCAAAATCAGGCTTTTTGCGAACCAAATTTTTCTTTATCTTTTCGGAATATCCGTTGTTTTTATGTTTAATATTTGTTTCCGCCGATTCATACGGAAGCTCATTTGCCGATGTATCCGACAGCATTTTAAGCCCGTTGCTCAGCTCAATCGGATACGCGCCTATGTATTCTTCGACAATATCCTCGGCAGAGGTTATCAGCTTTGCGCTGTCTTTTATAAGACTGTTGGGAAGCTCTGCCCCTTTATCGTCGGGCTTTCCGGGGACCGCAAACAAATCGCGGTTTGATTCTATCGCCCACGCCGCGGAAAGCTTTGTTCCGCTGTGCAGGTCGCCCTCGACTATAACCGTCCCGCAGGACAGCCCTACCATTATTCTGTTTCTCTCTTTATAAAATGTGCCGCGCCCCGCCGTTCCGGGCGGTCTCTCGGATATCACGGCGCCGTTTTTGATTATTTTATCATAAAGCCCGGCATTCTCTTTGGGATAGACAACGTCAACCCCTCCGGCAAGCAGGGCAACCGTTTGATGTCCCGCTTTTAAGGCCGCACTGTGCGCGCTGGCATCGATTCCCTTTGCCATTCCGCTGACTATAAGAATCCCCGCCTTTGCCAAATCATAGCCGAGCCTTGCGGCAAACTTTTTGCTGTACTCTGAGCAGTCCCGTTTACCCGCGATTGTTATGCAGACAAGGTTGTCGATATCGGGAAGCTCGCCCTTTACATATAAAATCCGCGGAGGGTTATATATCTGCGCAAGCCTTTTGGGATACTTCTTATCCTCTGCCGTGATTATCGAAATCCCCGACTGTTCGCAGTATTCGGCAAGCTGACGCGCTTTGTCAAGCGAGCGCCGCGCCTTAAGCCTTGTTCTGATATCAAGCGCCGACAGCAGCTTTTTGTATGCCGCATCGGAATTATATATTTCCTCCGCGCTGCCGCACAGCCTTCGGCATTTGTCGATTAATGACGGATTATGCCCGCAAGTAATGTTAAGCCACAGCTTATATAACAAATCCTCGTCTGCCACTTTAATACACCTCTTAATTCTGCGGACGCAGCATATACATAGCAATCCCCGCGGCGACAGCCGCGTTCAGAGACTCTGCCTTACCCTTCATATCGATTCTCACCGCCATATCGGATATGCTTAAAACCTCGTCCGATACGCCGTGCGCCTCGTTTCCTATAACAATGGCGCGCTTGCCCGAAATCTTTGCCGACTCTATGGGAACCGAATTATAAAGCGCGGTCGCCGCAATCGTAAACCCTGCCGATTTAAGCGCTGCCGCGGCGGCTGCGTCAAAGCCGCAAAACTTCATCCTAAAGACAGAACCCATTGCCGAGCGCACCGCCTTTGGGGCATATATATCGGTACAGCCCTGCCCGAGGCATATGCATTCGATTCCCGCCGCCTCTGCGGTGCGGATTATCGTACCCATATTGCCCGGCTCCGCAACGCCGTCCAAAATCAGGACATATGACATATCCTTAAATTCACCGTTCCGCGCCGCCCGCGCGGGAAGCCTCAAAACGGCGGCTATCCCCTGCGGCGTTTCGGTATCGCATATCTCGCCGAGGTTTCTGTCATCTGTAATATATACAATTTTATTATCTTTGTCAAGTCCGTTTACAAAATCTTTGTTTTTTTCATAAAAGCCCTCTGACACAATCACAAAGTCAACAAGCTCCGCTCCGCAGCCGAGAGCGTCGCCCACAAGCCTAAGCCCCTCGGCGAAGTACCGTCCGCTTTTTTCTCTGCCGCGTTTTTTGTGAAGCGACCGCGCAAGCTTCAGCGCGGCGTTATCGCGGCTTGTAACAAATTTCAGCATTATTTACGCCCCTTGGATATATTGGATATAATCTTTAAGACCTCATACACAACCACGCTTTGTATGGGAAGCAGAATAATATTTTTGATTATTCTTGCGGGCAAAATGCCGACCATTCCGCTGCCCGCGGTCGGCGCAAGAGCGATTGAATTTAAAATGATGTTGACCGCGACTATAACCGTAAGCTTACACAAAAAAACTCTTTTAAACGTCAGCTCTCTGCCGTACAAAAGCATACCGTATATCATTCCCGCAACGGCGGTGTTTAGCGTATACGTAAACAAAAAGCCGCCCGTCGGCTTAAGGACAAACGAAGCAGTGTCCGAAAGCAGAGCCACAATTCCGCCCGCAATCGGACCGAACATATAAGCCGCCGCCGGAGCCGTTATAAAGCCGAAGCCCACGCGCAGATACGACGAAAACGTAATCGAAAAGTATCCCAAAATTACGTTTAAGGCAATAAGCATTGCGCAAACCGCAAGATTTTTGGGCCTTTTCATTTCTTTAAGCCCGTCTTTGTTATGTACAATATTAAATATAAGCAAAACCGCAAATATTACCGTTATAAGCGCCGCGCCGACCCAAAAGCCCGATACCGCGTTCAAAAACGCTTTAAACGGTTCAAGAAAGGTCTTTATCGACGCCTTTATCATATCCATACTGCCGTCAAATGTCTCGGCAAAATTTCGCATAAAAAATACCTCCTCTTGCTATACGCGAAGCCTTCGCGCTGCCGATTGAACATACCGCCAACACAGCAAAAAGAGATATTTCGTTGTGTATACAAAGCCTGCGCCGCGGCGCAAGCCCAAAGGGGAAGACCCCCAATCAGCGGGATGCGGCGACCGAACCGCGGTTTTTTAACACTTCGTTCGTCCGCCAACTCCCTGTGCGGACAACACTTCAGACCGATTTACGGTTCAACGCTCGGACGCCTACTCTGTTAAAATTATTGTATATGCCGGGCGGCATATACACAAAAGATTCTCTGCGGACTTACAAATGCCGCAAAAGAATCTTTAAAAAGTCAAAATAATTATTTAACCTGCTCTACAAGGCTCTTGAAAGCTTCGGGGTCGGATACGGCGATTTCCGCAAGCATCTTTCTGTTGATTTCAATACCCTTGTTCTTAAGACCGTTCATAAACTTGCTGTAGCTTATTCCGTTCATACGTGCAGCCGCATTGATACGGGCAATCCAAAGCTGTCTGAACTCTCTCTTCTTCGCCTTTCTGTCTCTGTATGCATAGCTCAGCGACTTCATAACCGCCTGATTTGCGGTTCTGAAAAGCTTGCTTTTTGCACCTCTGTAGCCCTTTGCGAGCTTCAAAATTTTCTTATGTCTTGCGCGGGTTTTAACAGCGCCTTTTACTCTTGCCATTTATGTTACTCCTCTCTTATCTCGATTTAGGTTGAATAAGCCTCGGCTTATTTATAAGGCATCATACTTCTGATTGTAGCCTCATTTGCGCTTGAAAGATAACCGCCCTTTCTGAGGTGTCTCTTTCTCTTTGTTGACTTCTTGTTAAGAATGTGACTTCTGTAAGCCTTTGCTCTCTTAACCTTACCGCTCTTGGTAACACCAAAACGCTTAGCTGCTCCTCTGTGAGTTTTAATTTTAGGCATAAAATTTCTCTCCTTCCGTATTACATATTGAATTAACCTTTTGGAAATTTACATCGTTTACGCTTTTTTGGGCGACAGAACCATAGCCATATTTCTGCCTTCCATCTTTATGTCCTTATCGGACGCGCCGACCTCATCGACTCCTTCGCGGAAACGCACAAGCAAATCCTTGCCGAGTGAGCTGTGGGTAATCTCTCTGCCGCGGAAGCGAACCGAGACCTTAACCTTATCGCCCGACTTTAAGAACTTGATTGCCTGATTCAATTTAGTGTTGAAATCGTGGTCATCGATATTGGGGGTCAGTCTGACCTCTTTAACATTGCTGACCTTTTGATTCTTTCTGTTCTCTTTTTCACGCTTCGCAAGCTCAAACTTATGCTTGCCGTAGTCCATAATCTTGCACACCGGCGGCTTTGCCTGCGGAGCAATCTTTACCAAGTCAAGGTTTTTCTTATCTGCAAGCTTCAGCGCCTCTGCCGCGGAAACAATCCCCAGCTGCTCGCCCTCTGCGCCGATAAGACGAACTTCCTTGTCTCTGATTTCTTCATTTATCATCAAATCCTGCTTTGCTATTTAAAACACCTCCAAAAAGTCTTTGCCGCAATAAAAAAAGCGACTGCACAAAGTACGCCGCACTGATTTTAAAAGTTTAGATTGTCAGCCCTTTTGCCTTTAAGCTGAGGGGAGAAGCGGCAAACTTCTGCTTTACTACATTATACTATCACATTTCGCCGCCGTTGTCAAGCCTTTTTGAAAAATTTATTAAAATTTCCGTTCCGCACCGATTTTGAGCCTAT
>OLPI01003141.1_pt1 | contig 12087 bp, 7 predicted proteins | sample 1672361 | NCBI WGS metagenome assembly OLPI01 (sample SAMEA3136675, study PRJEB25190) | human gut metagenome
CGGCATCGCTCGCTGCGGCGGCATCTCCGCCGCTCTGCGTCGCCGCGCCGCCAGCCGTCTCGGCGCCGGCGGCAATCTCCGCCTGGGCGAGCGCGTCGGCCACGGCCTGCTTCACCCCGGCGGTCGTAATGGTGGCCCCGGCGATGGCGTCGATATCGGCACTCTGGGCCGCCTCGATCATCTCGGCGTACCGCCCGTCGCGGATGGCCTCGTAGCCGCCGCGGCTCTGACTCTCCCCTTCCTGGGTCGTCTCCAAGCAGGTGATGCGCCCGTCATCCAGAAGCAGCGTCACCGTGATGGCGCCCTCCATGCCGCGCCCGCGCCCGACATACACCCCGTCGGCGTAGGCACCCTCGGCCCGGGCCGCACCATCGACCGCCACTTCGGCAGCCCAGGGATCGTCAGTGCGCAGGGCCAGCTGCTCCGCCGAGGCGGCATCCTTCGACCCGGATCCCTCGAAGGACGCCCCGCAACCGGAAAGCCCCAGGGCGAGAGCGGCCGCGCTGCAAGCGATGGCCGTCGTTGTTCGCTTCATGTTCCCTCCTATCATTCGACTGTGCGTTCCAATTATTTCTTCGTGAAAGTTTTCTTTTTCTTTCTTCAATGAACTTTATTTGGGGAATCTTAGCAGTATTTTCCCCGCTTATCAATGCTTTATTGACTCTTTTACCAATTCCGTCAATTATTACCAACTTATAAAATTATGGATATTGACTGAAGAGTTCTTCACAGGTATGGTACTGCACAGCATCTATTTGATGCCCTGCGCAGCCGGTGCGAGTGGGTCAGCGAGGCCTCTTGTGCTCCACCCGCGGCGGGCTTCGCGGCAAGGAAGGCACCGATCCTTAAAGGAGGGATCACCATGTTATTCGACGTGTACGGCCCGAACGCCGGCTTCCAATGGCTCGGCCTGGGGATGGTGCTCATCGCGCTCATCCTGCTGAACGAGTTCGCCCGCCGCACCAAGGCCGGCGGCATCTTCATGTTCTTCGGCGTCTGCGGCGCCATGACCGTCTACTGCCTGGCCGTGGAGATCGGTGCGGCGTCCGGTGCCGAGTGGGCCGTGAACAACCCCACCCACACCGACATGAACAGCTGGTTCCACTACGCCAAGGTGTACGCCGCCACCGCCGGCTGCATCGGCTTCATGATGCTGAAGTACTCCTGGGGCAAGATCGGCCGCTCGCATTGGTTCAAGGCCTTCCCCTTCGTCATCGTGGCCATCAACATCCTCATCGCTGTGGTGAGCGACTTCGAGAGCGCCTTCCGCGCCTTCGGCACCACGTGGGTTTCCAGCGAAGGCGTCACGCTGTACGGCGGCTGGCACAACGTATTCAACGGCGTTGCCGGAATTTTGAACATCTTCGTCATGACCGGTTGGTGGGGCATCTACGTGTCCAAGAAGAAGCAGGATATGCTCTGGCCCGACATGACGTGGGTTTTCATTCTGAGCTATGACATTTGGAACTTCTGCTACACCTACAACTGCCTGCCCACCCATTCTTGGTACTGCGGCCTGGCGCTGCTGCTCGCCCCCACGGTTGCCAACTTCTTCTGGAACAAGGGCGGCTGGATTCAGAACCGCGCCTACACGCTGAGCCTGTGGTGCATGTTCTGCCAGGTAGTTCCCATGTTCGCGAACGACTCCATCTTCGCGGTGCAGTCGGTGAACAACCCCGACGTGAACCTGGTCGTTTCGATTCTCGCCCTTGTAGCCAACGTCGCCGCCGTAGGCTACGTGATTTACCGCGCCAAGAAGCTCGGCGTGAACCCCTACACTCACGAAGTGTTCAAGGGCACGCGCGACTACGAGCAGGCCATGCTGCGTGAGGAGAACGCCGCGTAACGAGCGAGGCGCGTCTCGACATGCGCAAGAGTTTCGAGATGAACAGATGTCTCGAGATGTGCAAAACACACCCCGAATGTGGCATCGCGTCACGATAAAAGCCGAAAACCCCTGGTTGCACAGCACTGCGACCAGGGGTTTTCTTGTTTATGCGTACATTCTGCAGAAGAATCGGGCGGAACCGCACGCCTCGCATGCCACATTCGAAGGCCTTTTTGAGCAAAACCAGAAACTCAACGGAATGGGCGCGCGAGCCCAGGCATCTTCGGCACCTGACCGGAAAGGGGCTTTTACCCAGGAGCCGCGCACAAGTCTGGAAGTGCCCATCAGAGATTCCACGAGTCGAACCAGCGCCGCGGTCGACGTTCGCCGCGCGTCTCAATCGACGTTCGCAATACGCCCTAGTCGGCATTTCCCTATGCGCCGCAACCAACGCCTCCCTGTGCCCGCAACCGAAATTTCCCTATGCGCCGCGCTCACGCAGGCGCACGCGTCCAATTGCGACGGCGATAATCGCGATTACGAGCGCCCATAAAAACGTGACGCCAACCTCCCCCGCCGCCTGAAGAGCCAACCCCGACGTGACTTGGGGAGCCTGCGAGACCTCGATCATCGCATTGGTCGCCCAATAAAATGGGGTGAACGCCGCGGCCACGCGCACACCCTCGCCCACAATCGAGAGGGGAATCCATGCGCCGCTGAAAAAGCTGCACGCCAAACCGACGATGTTGCCGGCGCCATTTGCCACGCTTTCGCTCGCCCCAAGCTGCCACAGCAGAAACCCGAACGCGGCGCCGATAAGCGCTACGCCGAGCTGCCCGAACACCACAATCGCGACCGAGGCAGGCGCAGCTCCGCCGGCGAGAGGCCTGAACACCGCGAGACCCGCCGCAGCAATGACCGCCCAAATTACCAGCGAAGCGAGCACACACGCGAGTCCCACCTGCGCACCATAACTCTCGCTGCGCACAGGACCTGTCGTGAGACGACGGCGCATTTCGGTTTTGCGCAGCGACGCCAAACCAACTGCGATGAAAATCGCCGACGAGGTGAACAACGCATATGCCGAGAAGGCAGCGAAGTTGATGTACTTCACCGAAAGGCCCTCGGAATCGACCGAAAAAAGCTCCACAGGCGTCTCGTCACCGCACGCGGCCGTTGCATTGTTCGCAACATCACGGGCGCTTGCCTGAGCATCAACCGAAGCGAAACCATAGAGCGACTGCACGTATGCTTTCACGCGCTGGTCCATGAGCGCACCGCGCGCGCCCTGGTAGCTCACCACGGTTTCGAGCGTCGGCGCGTCGGCGCCGCTGTGCGCAGCTTCCACGAGGCCCTCTTGGAAACCCTCGGGAATAATGAGCACATAACTCGCAAGGTCTTTCGCCGCGGCGTCCTGCAGGGCAAACGTGGAATCTTCCACATGCACTTCTACAGCATCTTTGAGGGCGAAATCTTTGAGGGCGGCCGACAGCTCGCTGCCATCCCGATCGACAACCGCAACCTTAGGCGCATCGTTGGAAAACTCGCTCGCCTGGGGTGCTTCAATGGCGCCCGAGCCAAGAATCGCCATGCATCCCAAAGCAAGCGTGTATATAAGCAAATAGCTCCAGTGCCTTGCGATAATCGTGACGGCAAGCTTAAAGACGTTCATAATTCTGCCTCCTCATAAGCAAAGCCGCCACGACGAAGAACACCGCGGCCATCACAGCGAGTACGCACAGCGTCGCGAAAAAGGGCGCGAGCGAATCGTAATAGGTCAAATCGTAGAACGCGTTTGCCGCCTGCGCCGCAGGGTTGACGAGCACAGCCCAAGGCGCACTTTGCGACACGCGGTCGGCGAGCTGCATAGAAGGCTCACCATACAGGCCGGCGAAAAGCGCACAGAAACAGGTGATTCCCGTCGCGATGCCCGTTTTCCCGGGGATCGAGATTTTCGGAATGGCCCCAATTGCCGCGCCCAACGCCGTCGACATGAGCGCACATGCGGCAAGCGCAAGCATCGCCAGCCCATCGCGTCCACCGAATTCCACGCCCAGCACGAAGCGCATATAGGCAAATGCCAGAAGCAGGCAGAAGAATACCGTGACGAAACTCGCAGCCATGGCGACCGCCAATTGCCTCGCGGGAGAGACGCCCGAAACCTGTCGGCGCGCGCCAACCGCCGATGTGTTCGCACGCGCGGCTGACACCGCGTTAATCGAAACAGTGATGGACATGAGCGCCGCAAATCCCATAAGCGCGTAGTAATAGCGCACCGTGCTGCTCGCCTGCACGCGAAGCACGTCGACCTGCTGGGTTCTCACGGCGTCGGACATGAATGCCGAAGCTGCTTCGCTCATGCCGGCCGAACGGGCAAACGCCGCAAGCTCGCCTTCGCTCGGGGGCGCCTGCATGCCTTGCGCGGAAGGCTGGGATAAAAACGTCTGCTTCATTTCAGCATAGATTTGACGATATTGGTCGAGCACGGCGCGCACGACGCTCTGGTCGATCGAACCCGTCGTAAGACTCGCGGCAAGCGGAGACACCTGCATGCTTGGCAAGCCTTCTTCGTCCACGGTAATGCATGCCGCCGCGTCACCCGAAAGCACCGCTTCGCGCCCTTCTTCAAGCGTCGCAACCTTTGCGACATCGAGCAGCTGGCCCGCGCCCGGCGCCGACACTTCGTCGAGCATTTCACGGAAGAACACGGCCCGTTCGGAGTTGAAGTTGTCATCAGCAACCGCCACGCAGCTCGCAGGGTCGACGCGATAGCTTTCATCGATATTCGAAAGCATCACATGAAAGAGCGTGGCAAGCGCCAACGGAAACAGAATGACCCATATGAGCACGTCGCGCTGTCTTACAAGCATGCGCACGGTGTGCGCGAATAAAGCGCCCATGGCAGCCTCCTAATCGCGCAGCTCGCGGCCGGTGATTTCGAGAAACACGTCATTGAGCGTGGGAGGCTCGGAATACACGCGCCCAACCGCCACGCGCGACGACTTGAGCGCCCCCAGCACATCGAGCAAGTTCCGCTCGCTCGCTTCGCACGCCGCGTGCAGCTCGCCATTGGCGAATTCGCACGAGAGCACATGCGGAAGCGCCCCGACAGTCTGAGCCGCCGTACAACCGCAAGCCTCGACGACGCCAGGAAGCTCGATGACGATTTTCTCCCCCACCGCAATGCCGCGCTTGAGTTCATCGGCGGTGCCGAGCGCCAGAATTTTACCGCCATCCATAATCATGATTCGGCTGCAGATTTGCTCGACTTCTTCCATGTAATGGCTCGTGTACACCACCGTCGCACCCTCGTCGCGCAAGCGCACAATGCCGTCGAGGATTGCATTTCGGCTTTGCGGGTCAACCGCCACCGTAGGTTCGTCGAAGAAAATGAGCTCGGGCTTGTGCGCAATGCCACACGCAATATTCAGCCGGCGAAGCAGGCCGCCCGACAGTTTCTTGGGGCGCATTTTGCGGTAATCCTCAAGCCCCACGAATTCGATGGCTTCTTCCACCAGCTGGCGTCGGCGGGTTTTGTCGCTCACATACAAGGCGCAGAAGCAGTCGATGTTCTCGAAAACGGTGAGCTCGTCAAATACTGCCACCTGCTGAGGAACCACGCCAATACGCCGCTTAAGGTCATAACGCGTCGGCTTCATTGCCTCGCCGAACAGCTCGATGTCGCCCTTGTCGTAGGCGAGTAGCTGCAGCATGCAGTTAATTGCCGTCGTTTTGCCGCAGCCATTCGGGCCCAAAAGGCCGAAAATTTCGCCTTTGCCGATTTCGAGATTAAAGTGATCAAGCGCGAGAATATCGCCATAACGCTTTACGAGGCTGCGTACAGAAACCACCGAATTCGCGCTCTCGTTTTCTTTCATTGCATGGCCTTCCTCTTTCGCGGCGCATCGCCCACATGTAGCGAGATATGGGGGGCGCCCTTCCTTCCTTCATCATGAAAGAAGGAGGACGCGCAAACCAGTGACATTTGTCATGAAATGGCATTTTCCCAGGTAAATTGTACGACAAGAACGCTTTAGGAGCACAAGGGGGCTTTCCGCAAAACACACGGGCAAAAGGGTTTGCTACCATGCAGCCATGGAAAGAATTCTCGACAAAACAATCGTCCTGGCAGGCTGTCTGCTTACGGCCGCCTGCTTTTTGGTCGAGACCAGCAGCGGAGCCGAGCCCACAGCGTCCGACGCGCGATTGCTCACGCTCGCCATCGCCATGCTTATCGCCGTTTTATGCTCCGCGCTCACCGAAGCCGTCTCAATGCCCGCAGGCATACTGGCCTTTTCGGCATACTGCGCGGCGGCGTTCTTCGTTCCCGCTGCGCTCGCCTTCGTACCGCTTGCCCTCTATGACTGCGCGCGCTGCATCCATCGCGCGAACGTTTTGCGTTTCTCGGGCGCGCTCGCCCTTATCGCGATTGTCGCATGCCTTATGCGCGCGACGATGCCGCCGCTTTCGACGGCATCGCTTCTTTGCTCTGCGACCGCGGCCTGCGTTCTTTCGGTTCGCACGAGCACAACGCTCGCCCGCCAGCGCATCGCCTGGAGCACGCGGGACGCACTGGCCTCCCAGGCGCTTTCACTTCGCAAGAGGAATCGCAACCTTCGAGACTCGCTCGACAAGATGTCGGCGATAGCGGCAAGAAGTGACGAAGAAATAGCGATCAGCGACAAATCTGCAAAGCAAAAATCAACTGGCGAAACCGTCGCGCGCGAATGCGCCCACGGGATTGCGGCGAGCAAGTCGGAAGGGGGCCCATCGCGCGAGCCAGGCGCCGGCGTGACGCGCAGATCAGACGGTGACGCGAGGCACGGGTTGGACGGCAGTTCGAGGCGCAAGTTGGACGGCGGCAGCGAAACAACGGGCGGCGCGAGAGTCGGCTGTGAGGCGACGGACGGCACAGGGGTCGGCGGTGCTTTGAGCAACGGCCGTGTGAAGCGCGAGTCAGACGGCAGCACTTCAAGCGATTTCGTCCACAGCAACGCATCGCACGAGCAGCTGCGCCCCACCCCGTTCGCCTGCCTGACCGAGCGCGAATACGAAGTCGCGCGCCTTGTGGCCGAGGGACTCGACAATCGAGAAATCGCCGCGACCGCCTATTTGAGCGAAGGCACCGTACGCAACAACATAAGCAGCATTCTCTCGAAAATGAACTTGAAGAATCGCACGCAAATCGCCGTTACGTACTACAAGAGCAAAGGCTCGACCCGATAAAACCGCAACCGTTTCGGCGGGCACGCAGCCCACTTCAATTTTGTTCAAAACGGGCTTCGAATGTGGTCAAAATTACGGGCGGCTTTTTCATGTTGAAATAGCACAACGTCCTGAACAGGCATTTCTTGCGAGAAAGAACTTCCTTTGGTCGTTTTTCCGCACACATTAGGCCTAACAATGCCACATTCGCGGCCCGTTTTGAACAAACGAAGACGCCGGCATGCGAAACGCAGGCACCGAAGCGAACGCATACAAAGCGCAAGCACGCAGCGCGCAAGCACACAGAGCGCAAGCATGCAAGGCAGCCCGAAGACGATAATCGCAATCATCCCTTAGCGTCGCCCGCTCGCCTTCCTCCGTTTCGGCAGGAATACCGCGCCGAATACAAACCCCGCAATAGTCAACGCCGCAAGAATGCTGAACGCCACGCCGAAGCCGTGCGCATCGATACCCAAATCGCCGCTCGAAGCGAGCGCCATGATCCCGATGAGCACCGAAGAAAGCAGCGCGCTTGAGATCTGGCGAATCGACGTGATAATCGCCGTGCCCTGCGCGACGTCATCACCCGATAACTGTTTGCTCGCGTAGGCCGTCATGGGCATTTGCAAGCACGCGACACCGCAGATGCGCACGCCATAGAGCACCGTTACTACCCAAAGCGGCGTTTCCGCATCGCACGCGACGAACGCGAGCGTTCCGCCCAGCAGCAACGCGCAACCCGCGACAAGCAGCGGCCACGGCCCGCGCGAATCGAGCAAGCGACCCGTTATAGGGTTCAAAAAGCCTAACAGCACCGCGCCGGGCAGAATGACCAAGCCAGAAACCGCCGCCGAAGCGCCTTGCACATCTTGCACAAACAGCGGGACCATGATGGAAGCCGCCATAAACGACAGATTGCCGAGCAGCACGAGCACAAGCCCAACCGTGAATTGGCGATTCGCAAAGCACGAAAGCTTAAGGAGCGGGTTCGAGATTCTCAGCTGCCGACGAGCAAATGTGAACAGGAGCACAGCACCCAACGCGATGCTTGCCGCGGCCACCACGCCCTGCCCCGATTGCTCGATGCACGCCGTCGCGACAAGCAGGCATATCGCTCCGAACGAGAACAGCACCGCGGAGGGCGTATCGAAATGCTGATGCGTTGCGGGCTTGCGCATCACATTCGGCAAAAACGGAATCGCAAGCAGCGTCACCACAGCGGAGACCACGCCAAGCGCGACGAATACCGCTCGCCACCCCCACGCATCGACGATGAAACCCGAGATTGCCGGGCCGATTGCGGGCGCGAACCCGATAATGATTCCCACAATGCCCATGGCCTTGCCGTATTGGCTTTTGGGATATACCGAAAGCGCCACCACTTGAATAAGCGGGAGCAAAATGCCCGCGCCAATCGCCTGCACCAGGCGAGATGCGAGCAGCACCGGATAATTCGTCGCGAAAAGCGAAGCGCAGCATCCCACGATAAAACCGACCATGGCGATAAAGAACAGGCGTCGCGCATCGAGCTTGCTCACGAGATAGGCGCTCATGGCGGAAAACAACCCGAGCGTGAAAATGTAGGCCGTGGTAATGAGCTGGGCCAAGCCCGCCCCGACCAAAAACTCCTGCATGATGGTAGGCAGCGCAGCAATCATCATCGACTGGGAAATGCACGCCGCCGTAGTGCCCGCCATCATAATGCCGAGCACCATATGGCGCTGTCGAGGCGGCAAGCCGCCGTCTTCCGTCCGATTCGCTTGGATGTTCTCGCTCTTATTCATGCGCGCAATATTACCGCGTTGCGTGCCACGTACAACGCGAGCCACACAAAAGACAACGAGAAGGGCCGCAGCCCCTCTCGATTCCTATACGACTTTCGACTTTTCGACTTGCTCCACGAACCAGTTAACAAGCTTCATGGTGGGATTACGCAATACCAAACCAAGCAACGCGAACGGCACCACATAGAACAGCACGCACCCGATTTCTACCCAGAAATCGCCCTGGTACACGCCAAACATTGCCGCGCGCATGGCATTAATCACATGCGTGGCCGGCAGCCATACGCTCACATCTTGGAAGAATTGCGGCAGAATGGCCAATGGGTACGCGCCACCGCCGCCCGCAACCTGCACGATAAGAAGAATAACCGCGATGGCCTTGCCCAGATTCGCGAACGACACCACGAGCGTGTAGATGATGAACGCGAAAACTTGGCCGCCAATCCAATATACAAGCAAGTACAGCAGCGGGTTTTCAACCTGCACGCCCAAGAAGAGCATATTGCCAATCGCGAGCACGGTGCTCTGCGCAAACGAGAGAAGCGACACAATGCCGAAACGCCCCAAGAATTGCTGCGGAAGCGAAATGCCCCCAAGTTCTTCTTCGATGCGGCGCGAGGGAGCGGGTCGGATAGTGACCATGATAAGCAGCGCGCCAATCCACAAAGCAAGCGTTGTGTAAAGCGGAGACATGGCCGAGCCGAAATTCTCGACGGGGAACAACGCATGGCGATCGAGCTCGACGGGCGCCGATATCGCCGTAGCGAGCTCGCTTGCATCGCTGCCGAGCACTTCGCGGAGCAACTCGGTATCGCCATTTGCAAGCGCATCCTTCATATTCGTCGACAAGTCATCGAGCTTCTTGGCCGATTCGTCGAGTTCGTCAGCGGAGCTGTCGAGTTTCGACTTCGCATCGCCAAGCTTTTCGGAAACCGCGCCGGCCGAACCCGTAAGCGCGCCCGCCGCATCGTCGAGCTTGGAAGCACTCGACGAAAGCAGCGACGTCGCGTCGGTCACCGAGCTCACGAGGTTGTCGAGATGCGGCTTCACGTCGTTGTTGTACTGGTTTTTAGCGTCTTGCACCTGCTGTTTTGCCTCGACGATTTGCGCATCGATGTCGTTGCGCGCAACCTCGGCGCCAGAAATGCCATATTCCAAATCGCCCGCCGTGGTGCCGAGCTGGCGAGAGAGGCGCTCCATGGTCGTGCTCACGGCACGCAGAGTGCTTGCCATTTGAGTAAGCTCAACAGAGCTGCCATCGGGCATGCCTTTGGCAAGCGCGTCGAGGGAATCGGCCAGCTGGGCGTAGTTCGCCGCCTGATCGGCCAGGCCATCGGCGTTCGTGATGAGCGACTGCGAGACGGTTTCGCGGCCATCGTGCGCCGTCGCGAACGCGTCGTCTACCGCAGCCGACACGCCGTCGAAGCTCGCTACGCTCGCATCAATCGCGCTGGCGAGCGAATCGGTTGAGGCATCCATGGCATCGGCGATCGACGTGGCCGACGCCTTCGCATCGCCCACCTGGCCAGCGACTTCTTCTGCTGAACCCTTCGCCGAAGACAGAAGGCTCGCAGAACTCGTAATGAGGTCTTGCGAGGACGTAAGCACCGTGGAATACGTGCGCAGCACCGAAGAAGCCTTGGTCATTTGGGTCGAAAGCGACCCCACATGGTTGGCCAACTCGCCGATATGGCCATCAACGTCGGCATTGTCAGCGTAGGTCACAAGCCCCTGCGCCAAGCTCAGAGCTGTATCGGAAAGCGTTTTTGCGAACACCTGGTTCACCTGCACCGAAATGGCATCGGCGCCTTGGTCGGTCACCTTTGGAGAAATGGCGTTCTTCTTCTCGTTGGAGTAATAGATGATTTTCGCGTGCTTGGCATCGTCGGAATAAAACGTCATCATGTCGCGGCTGAAGCTTTCGGGGATCACCACCGCCGCATAATACTTGCCCGACTTGGCACCATCGATGGCGTCTTCCTTATCGGTGAATACCCACTTGATTTGATTGTTTGCTCGAAGCGCCGAAATCACTTGCTCGCCAACGTTGATTTTCACAGGGACGAGATCGCTTTCATAGCCCTCGTCAACACTCGCCACGGCGATTTTCAGGTTGCCCGTATTGCCGAAAACGTCCCACGCAGCAATCATGTTGTACCACGAGAAAATCGACGGCAAAGCAATGAGGCCCAGCACGATGATGCCCGTAACCACGTTCGAGCGCAGGCGCTTCAAATCGCCCACAAACAGCTGCCAAATCTTCTTCATCGTGCATCGCCCCCTTTCACGCCGCGCGTGCCTTCGGGCGCATCGTCACCCATATCGAAATCGTCGGCCGGTTCGCCGAAACCGTCAACGGGTTTGTCGTATTCGCTTTCCGCGGCACCAAAGGCGCTCGCAAATGTGTTCGAGGAATCCGCAATCGGCGCTTGCCCGTCTTCCGTACCGCGATTGCCTTCAGCAGACACAGGCGCATGCTTGACGGGTTCTTCCCCCGCATATTCAGGCGCAACCTCGATCGAAGAGAAGTCGTCGCACGCAAGCGAGCGAGTCGACGAAGCCACATCCATCAACGCGTCCGAAGAGCCGCTTTCACCATTCGCATTAAGAATAGGCTCCGGCACCGGCTCTGCGGCGGGCACGACAGGGACGCGCACATGCGCGCTTTCAGGGCCCACAGCAACCGACGAAGCATAGCCGACGGCAGGCTCGCCGCCCTGAATGCAAGGATCGTGTTCGAGGCTGTTGCGCGCGGCGAACAGCGTGCGCAGTTCTTCATCGCTCATTGCGTTCAGCGCGATCTGGCGCTCGAGGCTATCTTTCATGTGCTCAACAATAATGAGGAACGCGACGACGGCAATAAGCCACAACAGCCACACCGTGAGCACCACGACCTTCTTGCCCGGGCTCCACAAAGCCATCGAGGCCGTGAACAAAACAGGAACGACCACGCCCAGCGCATATGCGCCATGCTTCAATTTCGGATAGAGCCTCATGAATCGCGTGGAATGCTCCAGCAGGTAGGCGCGGAATTCTTCGTGGTTGCTCATGGCGCGCACAATTTGAGCCGTCCTATAACGACGTTCGGGCAATTGCACTTCTTCGCAGTTCACGATATCGCTTTCTGCGAGTTGCTTGGCGAACATGCGATTGAGGTTCGTGAGGAAGGGGCGCGCAAATGTGCCGATGAACAGGAAAACTACGAAGAACAACGCAAGCACGCCCATAAAGCCAAGCCACATATTTCCGAAGAAACCGCAGATGCATTCG
>OLPI01003144.1_pt1 | contig 12076 bp, 9 predicted proteins | sample 1672361 | NCBI WGS metagenome assembly OLPI01 (sample SAMEA3136675, study PRJEB25190) | human gut metagenome
GGAGCGCTGGAACGAGGGCGATTTCTCCACCGAGGTGGAGTATGAGCATCCTGAGGGCTACCCCTGGGATCAAGCCACCTTCCGGGGCGATGCATACCTGGGCTACGGCTGGGGCGCGGTGATCGTGGAGGTGGAGGTGGATAAACTCACCAACGAGGTCAAGACCCTGGGCGTGTGGTCCTCCCATGAGATCGGCAAGGCCATTGACGAGCTTATCGTTCACGGCCAGGTCAACGGCGGTATCCTGCAGTCTCTGGGCTATGGCTCTATGGAAAAGCTGGAGAATAAGAAGGGCTACTTCAAGCAGAAGAGTATGTCCGACTATGTCATTCCTACGTCCATGGACTTCCCTAAGCAGTTCTGTCACATCCAGGAAAATCCCTATCCCTGGGGTCCCTACGGCGCCAAGGGCATGGGCGAGCTGGTGTTCAACGGCGCCTCAGCGGCCTATGTGGACGCAGTGGAGCGGGCTCTGAACTGTAAATTTACTTCCATTCCTATCCCCGCTGAAGATATTGAGGAGGCGCTGAAGAATGTATAACGATGTTCGATTTACGCTGAATGGCAAGCCCATGGTCTACACCGGTAACCCCCTGCGGCGGCTGCTGGATGTGCTGCGGGAGGACTACGGTCTCACCGGCAGTAAGGAGGGCTGCGGCGAGGGCGAGTGCGGCGAAGCGCCTGCGCTGGCGATGCGAATGCGTGGTAGTGCCGGTACTGGTACAGGGTGAGGCGAAAAGGCCCATGAGTCCTCCTCGGGATGGGGCGGCGGATGCGGTTTCGCGTTCTTCGTGTCGCGTCCATCATACTCAGAGCTGCTACCCGAGTAAGTTGCAAGCAGAGAATCCGGCAAGTTTTTCGAGGTTTCCGACATGCCTTAGGGAGTCTTCCTCTGGAAAATAATGAATTGCATGAATTCTTCTTGGAAGAAGCCGCAAAAGGGAGGATGCTGGGGGCTATTTCGGACTCTCTTAGGGAAGCGAGTGTCGAAAACCGTGGAAAACTTGCAAGAATCGAAGGTTCTCAAAGACGCGCAGGGGCCGCAAGGCCTTGCGCTTACCCCGCACTGCGAACAGACAAGTTGTGGTAACCTCAAGTGTTCGCATTCGGCAATTGAAAGGAGGCGCGGTGGGTCTGGGCGGTATCAAGTTGGCCGATTACGCCGATCCGCGGGCGGTGTCGCGGGGCGTAGGGCTGGCGGCCAGCGCAAAGGCGGTTGCGGATCGCACCGTACGGCGCGATGACGATACGACGATCATCTCGGCCCAGGTCGCCTCAGCGTCGGGCATTGCCGATTACTTTGAGACGTCGGTGATGTTCGGCGACTTCGAGTCGCGCATCGTCGATTACGAATGCACCTGCCCCGCCATTGCCCGCTTCGACGGGCTGTGCAAGCACTGCGTGGCCCTGGTAACGACCTACTTCACCCAGCCCCGCAGCTTTCGCGACGTTGGGGCGAATCGCGCGGCGTCTCGCAGCCAGCGCACGACGAGTGGGGCGCTGGCCCGCTGCCTCGCCCAAGGCGCGACGGCGCCTGCAGGCGCAGCATCGCGCGGAGCGGGATTGCCCGTCTTGGGCGTGGCGCCCGGCAGTGTTCATTTGACGCCGCACCTTGCCTTCGACGGGCGTCTCTGGTCGCTGCGGCTCGATGCGGAAGGCCCGCAGGGCACTTACGTGGTGCGCGACCTTGAGGCCTTAGCCCATCGCGTGCAGCGTGGGGAGTACTTCTCCTACGGGAAGAAGCTCGCCTTTGCCCATCGGCTCGAGGCCTTCGACGGGCCTTCCCGCGCCGTGGCCCGCACGCTGTCCGAGGTGTTTCCCGATGAGCGCTTGTTCGGCGGCTCCACGTTCCGAGCCGCCGCCGGGAAGCGCGAGGTGCGCCTGCGAGAGGCGGAGCTGGCCGATATGCTCGATGCCATGGGGGAGCGCGCCTCGTTCATCCTTGAGCGAAGCGATGGCGGCGCTGCCGCTCCGGCTCCGACGCCGTGGACCATCGCGGAGGACATCCCCGCTGCATCTCTTGAGTTCCTTCCCTCCGAAGGCGGTTACGACCTGCGTCTTTCCAAGGAGGTGCTGGTGGTGCGCGGGCTCGAAGTGGCCTTCGTGCTGGCCGACGGCATAGCTGCGCGGACGACGGCCGCCGACGCGCGGGCCTTCTCGTTTCTGCAGGATGCGGGACTTGCGGCGGGACAGCGGGCCTTCATCGCCGAGCACGACGCCGAGGCGTTCTGCCGGCGCGCGTTGCCCGTGCTGGAGGAGACGCTTTCGGTGGAGCTGCCGGAGGTCTGGGAGGCGCTGCGCCCTGTGGCCGGCACGCTTGCCTTCTACTTCGACGTGACGGGGAAGAAGGAAGCCGCGCCGCGCACGCCGAGGATGCCAGCGACGAGGATGAGCACGGCGCAGACGATCACGAGAAAGACAAGGAAGCCCAGCATGCCGAACAGCGCCGACAGGTCGTCGGTGGTGAGGTAGAAGCCGTCATCGGTGTAGAAGTAGTCGTAGCCGGAGCCGGAAATGGCGGCGCCGCCGACGCCGAGGCCTGCCCAAGCGATGAGCATGCCGAAAATGCCGAGGGCTGCGAGCACGATATTGGCAATGCTCATGCCCTTGATGGCCTTCGCATGGTTGGTGTTCATGGTGTCTCTCCTTGAATCGATGCGGTCAATGCGATGGTGACCAGTATAGCGGCGAATTGTTGAGTCGCGTCATCGGCGATCAATTGTGGAGCGTTTGTTGACAAGCGTCAGCAAACGGCGCGCGGGCTCGACTGAGCGCCGGTTCCGTGGTGCGCTTCGGCTAGTCGCGACTCTCGGCATCGAGCATCCGCTTGATGCGCTCGACCGCCTCCTTGGTGTCCTCGGCGTCGCCGAAGGCGGTGAGCCGGATATAGCCCTCGCCGGCCGGCCCGAACCCGGCGCCGGGGGTGGTGATGACGTTGGCCTCTTCCAGAAGGCGGTTGAAGAAGTCCCAGGAGCTGGCGCCGTTAGGGGTGCGGCACCACACATACGGGCTGTTGTCGGCGCCGTACACCTCAAGGCCGGCCGCGGCCAAGCCCTCCTTGATCGTGCGGGCGTTGGTGCGGTAGAAGTCGATCGTCTCGTCCACCTGGGCTGCGCCTTCCGGGGTGTAGATGGCCGCCGCGCCGCGCTGGATGACATAGGAGGCGCCGTTGAACTTCGTGGTCTGACGGCGGTTCCACATCGCGTTTAAGCTCTGGCCCTCGCGCACCAGATCGTGAGGCACCACGGTGTAGCCGCAGCGGGCTCCCGTGAAGCCGGCGGTCTTCGAGAAGCTGCGGAACTCGATGGCGCACGTCTTTGCGCCGGGGATCTCGTAGATGGAGTGGGGAATGGCGGCATCGGCGATGAAGCGCTCGTAGGCGGCATCGAAGAGGATGACGGCGTCGGTGGCGTTGGCGAAGTCGACCCATCTTTGCAGGGCCTCGCGGGAAAGCACCGTGCCGGTGGGATTGTTCGGCGAGCAGAGGTAGATGAGGTCGACGGGCACGTCGGGCAGGGCCGGCGTGAAGTCGTTCTCGGCGGTGGTGGGCATGTAGACGATGTTCGTCCAGCGCTCAGTGTCCGCATCGTAGTCGCCGGCGCGGCCGGCCATGGCGTTGGTGTCCACGTAGACAGGATAGACCGGATCGCACACGGCCACGACGTTGTTCTCGGAGAAGATGTCGCCGATGTTGCCGCAATCGCTCTTGGCGCCGTCGGAGACGAAGATCTCGTCGGGAGCGATGGCGATGTTGCGGGCGGCGAAGTCGCACTCGGCGATGGCGTCTCGCAAGAAGGCGTAGCCCTGCTCGGGGCCGTAGCCGTGGAAGGTCTCGGCCGCGGCCAGATCGTTTACGGCCTCGTGCATGGCGGCCACGACGGCCGGGGCGAGAGGACGCGTGACATCCCCGATGCCCATCTTGATGAGGCGCGCCTCGGGGTTCGCCTCCTGGTAGGCGGCGGTGCGGCGAGCGATTTCCGAGAACAGGTAGCTGCCGGGCAGCTTCTCGTAGTTGCGGTTGATGCGGGCCATGGGGACTCCTTCGCGGTACGGTTTTCTGCTGCGCCTAGGGTAGAGGGCAAATGTTTCCAATGGGAAAAGACGAGGGGAAACCTCATCAATGGGCAGATCAGCGCCGTAATCGTGGACAATTTGTGGGCATCTCGCCTACGGCGCGCGCTCGGGGTTTTTGAGCGCGCGCACGACGGTCTCTTGTGTGAAAATGAAGGCTCTAAGAGACAGGGTGTGAATAGGCTTGCGCTAGCAGGACGCGGGCCTGTGCGAAGGAGACGTTCGTCCATGAAATTGACGCGGAGAGGCTTTCTGGCCGGCGCCGGCGCGGTGGCGGTTGGAAGCGCGGCATGGGGTTTGGATCCGAATCGAGCCTGGGCCGACGAAGAGGCCGCCGAAGAGGCCGCCGGCACCGACGAGGCGCCGGCCGAAGAGCCTGCGGCCCCTGCGGGGCCGGTCGTCGTCTGCGAGGAGTGTCCGGGCGCCTGCACGCTGGTGCTCGATGTGGAGGACGGGCGCGTGGCGGCCGTGCACGGCGACGGCGCGAATCCATTCTCTGAAGGGCGGCTCTGCCTGCGCGCTCAGGCGCTGACCGACTTGTGGAAGGCGCCCGAGGGGACGACCGAGGACGACGCGGATGACGATAGTGGCAATGGCGCGGGCGGCAACGACGCCGCGAGCGAAGGCGCGACGACGACCAGTCCCGGGCGCTTGACCTCGCCCCGGGTGCGGCGCGCCGGGTCGGATGCGTGGGAGGACATCTCCTGGGATCGCGCGCTGGACGAGATCGCCAACCTGGTGAAGGATACTCGCGACGCCACCTTCGAAGAGAGCATCGAAGGCACGGAGGCCGACGATGAGACGCAGGGCGAGACGGGCTTCGACGAATGGGACTGGAGCGATCGCGGCGGCTACGGCGACGATGGCTACGGCGACAACGACTACAGCGCCCGGAAGCGTCCCCGCGGCGTGCCGGTCATGCGCACTCGGGCCATCGGCAGCTTCGGCGGCGCGCGCCTTGTGGCTGAGGAGCAGTTCCTGCTCGCCAAGGCGCTGCGATCCTGGGGCGTGGTGAACATCGATTCCGAGGCGGCCTTCGGGCGGCGCGCCTTCGCCGCGGGCGTGGCGGCCACCCTCGGCATCGCCGAGCCCGACGGGCTGTGGAGCGACATCGCGAACACGGACTGTCTGCTCACCTTGGGTGCCGACGTTGCCACAAGCCAGCCGCTGTCCCTGCGCTGGATCGAGCGCGCCCGGGACGCGGGGGCGCTGTGGATCGTCGTGGATCCGCTGCGCTCGGCATCGGCCGAGATGGCCGACATCCACGTGCCCATCCGGCCCGGCACCGACATCGCGTTTCTCGGGGGGCTGACCAAGTACGCCATGGACAATTCCCTGTGGCAGCCCGAGTACGTGCTGAACTTCACCAACGCCTCCTACCTCATGGACCCCGCCTTCTCCTTCGATGCGTCCTCCGGCGCCTTCTTCGGCTGGGATCCCATGACCGGCACCTACGACAAAACCAGCTGGGGCTACCAGACCGACGGCTTCGACACGTGGAACATGCGCTTCGACGGCGAGTTCTCCTGGGTGCGCGGCGAGGGCGTCCCTGCCTGGGCCGTGCCGTCCCAGCCGCGCTGCGAGCGCAATATCACGCTGCAGGACCCGGCTTGCGCCTGGGTGCGCCTGCAGGAGTTTCTCGCCCGTTACGACTTGGACACGGTGGCCACCGTGTGCGGCGTGGAGCGGTCGCTGCTCGAGCGCGCCTATGGGGCCTTCGCGGCCACGGGCGCGGTGGAGGGGGCGGGCAAGGTGCTGGCCGGGCCCGGTCTCGTGCAGCACGGCACGGGGACCCAGGCGGCGCGCGCGGCCGCCGTGGTGCAGCTGCTGCTCGGCAACATCGGCGTGCCCGGGGGCGGTATCTCCTACCTGGGGGGCACCGCGAACGAGGGGCTGGCCGACGCCATGGGGCTTTCGCCGGACATGTTCTGCGGCGATCTTCCCTGGCCCACTGAAAGCGAGACGACGCTCCAGGCGTGGCTCGAGGCCCACACCGAGCCGGCCGGCGCGGGTTCACTGCGGCCCCGTGCCCTGGTGTCGGCCCTGCGTGAGTGGTGGGGCGAGGAGGCGGCCTTCGACAACGACTACGGCTACGATTGGCTGCCCAAGGCACCGGCTGGTGGTGCGTCGTTCAGCGAGGCGCTGTGCACAGGCTTGCTGCAGGGGTGTTTCCTGTGGGGCGCCGATCTGGTGGGGAGCGCGTCTTCGGGCGTTACGGCCGACGACGTGGGGCGCCTAGCGTGGCTCGTCGTGACCGACGCCTCGCCGAACCTCACGGCTACGTTCTGGGAACGGGTGGAGGATCCTTCCCAGCAGCAGACGACGGTGTTCCAGCTGCCAAGCGTCCTCGGCTTCGAGAAGGCCGGCATCCGGGCGAGCGGCGGCCGCCTTCTGCAGCATGCTGAGGCGGCGGTTGAGCCGGCGGGCGAGAGCCGCACGGACGCTGCCATCATCGGCGATATGTGGGAGCGCGTGTTCAACCTGTACGACACCAAGGGCGGTACGGCGACGGATCCGATCCTTAAGGCCCGGTGGGACTACGTGACGTCCGACAGCATCGATCTGGTGAAGGTGGCCTGGGCGATGAACGGCTATGTCGTCGAGGACAGCGACTGGGACGGCGGCGAGCTGATGTTTTTGGAAGGTGCCGACGGGCTGCGCGCCGACGGCTCGACGGCTTGCGGCGCGGCTTTCCTTGCGGGGCTGTGGTCGAACGGCGCCAGTGCGGCCGATGCGGCCGAGCAACCCGTGGGACGTCGCGACGGCACCGACGAGAGCGGTCTGGGGCTCTTCCCCGGCTGGGGCTTCACGTGGCCCGGCAACGTGCGGGTGCGCGGCAACCGGGCGAGCGCGAACTTGGCGGGCCAGCCGTGGGTGAACGAGTGCAATCTCCTTACTTGGGAGGGGGAGAGCTGGGCCTGCATCGACGCGCCCGACTTCCCGATTCTGCGCGACGGACGATGGCTCGAGCCGGACAACCAGGCCTTCCCCGGTACCTGGGAACAGGTGGGCCTTTTGGTGTCCGATCGACTGGGCGACGGGCCTGTGCCCGAGCACTACGAACCGTTGGAGTCCCCGTTGAACAATCGCCTGAACGGGGCTTACGCCTCTCCGGTGCTGCTGGCGGCCGCCGCGAAGGCGCCCAGTGCCGCAGGCGATGACGGGGCGGTGGATGCCGCCGTGGCCGATGCGCTGGCGCCGGACTACTCCTCTATGCAGGCGGATCGCGCGGCCTATCCTATTGCGGCGGTCATCAACGGCTCGGACGGCCGCGACGGCGCTCGGCGCGCCCTGAGCGAGACGCTGGCTGCCGCGGAGCCCGGCTGCTTCGTGGAGATGTCGGCGAGCTTGGCTCGCATTCGCGGCCTGGCCACGGGGAAGTGGGCCCGCGTGTTCAACGAGCGCGGATCCGCGGAGGCGCCGGTGCTCGTCACCGACCGTATCCGTCCCTTCCAATGCGAAGGCAACGAGGGCCACTATGTGTGCTTGAACGGCATGGCCCTCGGCAGCGAGGACGCCGCGGCGGCCATGTGGGGCGTTTTGGCCCCTGCGGCGGAAAGCCCCGTGGGGGCGGCCCGCGATGTCAAGGGTTTCCTGGTCGATATCGAGAAGGCTTAGGGGGAGCATCATGGCTGTCAAGGCAATTCTTTTCGACAGCAGTCGGTGCTCTGCCTGCCAGGCGTGCGTCGCTGCCTGCAAGGGCCGCTTCGGCCTCGGGCCTGCGTCGTCGTCGGAGGATATGGCGGCGCGCGCGTTCGGGCGGGCGGCCGTGCTGGACGAGGAGGCGCCGCTTGCCGTGGCGCGCTTCGAGCGCACGCTGGCCGACGGCGGCACCGTGTGGGAGGCGGCCCGCGCCGGCTGCGTGCACTGCGCCGAGGCGCCTTGCGCGGAAGTGTGCCCCACCGGGGCGCTGGCGGTGAGCGGCGAGACGGGTTTCGTGTCTCTGGACGCGGCCCGCTGCGTGGGCTGCCACTTGTGCGCTATGGTGTGTCCCGCCGACGCTCCCCGCCATCGGGGAGAGCGCGGCGAACTCTGCCTGTGCGACGGGTGCGGGGCCGAGGTGGCCGAAGGTTCCGTGCCGGCCTGCGTCGCCGCCTGCCCGCTGGACGCTCTGGCCTTCGACGACCGCGATGCCGTGGTGTCCCGGGCCAACGAGCGGGCGGCGGTGCTGCGCGAGCGCGGCTGGGCCAACGCTTCAGTGCTCGGTGTGAGCGAGCAGGGTGGTCACCATGTAGTGCAGGTGATGAAGTACGGTGTGGGTGGTTCCATGCACGAGGCGCTGGCGTCTACCGGCGAGGTGGAATGGCTCGATGCCGTAAAGGCGGCCGGTCCTGCGTCCGTGGGCGTCCTCGGCCTTGCCGCTGCGGGCGCCGTAGCGGGCTTGGTTTCTGAGTCCCGCAAGCAGCGCACTGCCGAGGCGGAGGCGGCTGCTGCCTCGATGGCCACGTTCAACCCCCTGCTTGACAACGAGAGTGTCGAAGGCGGGGAGGGTGCCGATGGCGATGCGCGTGAGGTCGTGGAAGAGAGCGCTCTTCAGGCCGCTCTGCGCCGTCGCAATGCCCTGCGCACCAAAAAGGGCGCCACGCCTGGTGCTGCCGCTGCGGCCGCGTTGGCCGCGGTGCCCGTGGAGGAGTACCACTGGTACAACGCCGAGACGACGGATGACGACGAGGCGGAGGATGTCGAGCCGCGCCTCGTGAGTTGCGGTCGTGCGCGCTTCGGCATGAAGGACTACGGCGTTGCGGACGGCTGGGGCGAGGACTTTGCCGGCGATGCGGACGACGCTGACGAGATTCTCGTGGTGGACGAGCTGAGCGACACCGGCGAGCTGTACGACGTGGAGGAGTTCAACCGCCTTCTGGCCGAAGACGCCGCCCTTGCCGCGGAGGGCGGGGAGGCCGACGACGCCGAAGAGCCCGGCGATCCCGAGCCGGCCGATGAGCTCGAGGCGATAGACGATTCCGAGCCAGTTGACGACACTGGGGAAGAAGAGTCGGCTACAGAGCGTTCATGACGAATCGTGCATCTTTAGACTGAAAAGATATACGCTCTATGCTACAATGCGAAACTACGAGGGACGGAACCGAACCGTCCCCCGCAGGGTGTCAAGCCCGCTTGGCCTGGTCAGGATCGGCGGGCTTTTTTTGCGCCCTTATGGACGCGAAAACCCACCTGATCGTTTCCCAGACGACTGCGGACGCGACGCCCGCAAGCACTGAGGTGAAAAACTCCCTCATCGGTTTCACCTCCTTCCCATGGCTCGGAGGTGTGTGCTTGTACGGGATTGACCCGCGCCCTGGCTCTCGCATCGAGGGACAGGGCGCGACTATCCCGTGGTATCCTACTTCCTGCGCAGCTGTTCTAGCTTGGCCTTGAGTTCGTTGTAGTGGCGCCGCTCCTCAGAGGTCCAGGGGCCGAAGAGGATGGTGCGCAAAGCTTCCTCGGCGCTATCGCCGGCCCCTTCGCGAGGGAACAAGCACGTTTGACTTCGGTCGTAGAGGGCGATCTCGTCGAATATTCCGCTTGCTTCCAGGACGCCGAGGTTGGAGACGATCTGGTCGATGATCTTGTTGTGGTGCGCCGGATCGGTGGCTCGGGGCGTGGTGCCGGCCACGCGCATCTCCTCGTAGCGTATCTGGCAGCTGACGAGCGATATCTTCGGCTTTACGGCCATGAGCGCGAGGGACACCCCGTAACCGCGCTGGCGCAGCAGCTCCGCCGTTTTCAGGGGCACCTCTGCCGTGCGCAACGTGCTCTCGATGACGAGGTTGTACCCGATGCGCGAAAGCGAGTCGATAAGCGCCTCGGTCATGCGTCCTGCCCATGGCGCAGTATAGTTAACGGCCTCGTCTCCGTAGATGCGCTGAAGCTCCAAGAAACGGGGGTGGAACTTTCGATAGTCGTCCCCGTTGATGCTGATGCCATTGCCGTCCAGTCGGCGATGGATGATCTTGTGGAGCGTGGTTTTCCCTGCCCCGCTCTGGCCCCCGAGCAAAAAAGCCTGAGGTGGCGATTCAAGGGTAGGGCGATAGGCGCTCAGGAGATTCCAGCGCAGCTCTTCGAACTTTTCGCTGAACTCTCTTTCGGTGTATTTGTCTTCATCGCCCATGATTAGGCCGCCTTTGCGAGCTGGGTCGAAAGAAATTGCTGAAAGCCTTTCAGTTGCCCTCGTATCTCATCGATAGCATGTTGGTTGGCCGCTGAGTCCGAGAGAATTTCGGGCACAAGGCGAGCGATCTGTTGCTCGATGTCGTCGTAGATTATCGTTAGCTCGTCATTTCCCTTGAGCTTTGCCTCGGCGCGTGCTCTGGAGATCTGCGCCATGATGTCCCAGGCGGATTCGTTCAACACCTCCTGCTGCAACGTTATCTCGTAGATTTCCGTCGTGTCCATGACGTCTCCTCCCTCGTCAAAGGTCACTTCCGCGTAGACGATCTTCTCGACCGATGCGCGCTGCTTGGGGGTAAGCGCGTCGCCGTCGCGCTCGAGGCAGCCGGCCATGAACGCGGGAATCATGGTGGCGCGAATGAGGTTGGCGTTGGCCTTGGTGGGGGCGATACCCTTCTCGTAGCGAGTGATGCTGGCCTCGCCGATGCCGAGTAGCCGCGCAAAGGCCTGTTGGGAGAGCCCGTAGTGCTTCCGGATCTCCTTAATTTGCTGGGACATGTCGTGTTCTCTCATGATTATCCAATCTATAGATTGCCTAATAGGGGTATTATATCAGTTAGATTAGGACATATTCGACATGAATTCGAGAAAATGATAGAGAAAAACTCAGCAACATATCAATCAAAAGATAGAAAGAGGGCGATCCCTGTGAGACCGCCCTCTTCGATGGGGGAATATGATAAGTGCGCCCTCGTCGGCCCCAGGGCCACTGTCGGCGCCTAGTCGCGGGTTAGTTTGCGGTGGAGGCGGTGGGGCTTGGCGGCTTCCTTGCCGAGGCGTGCCTCGCGGTCGGCCTGGTAGGCCTCGAAGTTGCCCTCGAAGAAGTGCCAGCGGCCCGGGTTCTCGTCGTCGCCTTCCCAGGCCAGAATATGGGTGGCGATGCGGTCGAGGAACATGCGGTCGTGGCTGACCACGACCGAGCAGCCGGGGAAGTCGAGCAGCGCCGCCTCCAGGCTGGAGAGGGTCTCCACGTCCAGGTCGTTGGTGGGCTCGTCCAGAAGGAGCAGGTTGCCGCCCTCCTTCAGGGTGAGCGCCAGGTTCAGCCGGTTGCGCTCGCCGCCGGAGAGCACGCCTGCGGGCTTCTGCTGGTCGGCTCCCTTGAAGCCGAAGGCGGCCACGTAGGCGCGGGAGGGCACTTCGGTCTCGCCGACCATCATGTAGTCGGTGCCCCCGGACACCACTTCCCACAGCTTCTTGTCCGGGTCGATGCCCGCGCGGTTCTGGTCGACGTAGGCGATCTTCACCGTCTCGCCGATTTCCAGCTCGCCGCCGTCGAGCGGTTCAAGGCCCACGATGGTCTTGAACAGGGTGGTCTTGCCAACGCCGTTGGGACCGATCACGCCCACGATGCCGTTGCGAGGCAGCTCGAAGGACAGGTCGTCGATGAGCACGCGGCCGTCGAACTCCTTGTGCAGGTTCTTCGCGACGAGCACCTTCGAGCCCAAACGCGGGCCAGCGGGAATCTGAATTTCCGCGAAGTCGAGCTTCTTCGCCTTGCCGGCCTCGGCCACCATGGCGTCGTAGTTGGCCAGACGGGCCTTCGACTTCGCCTGGCGGGCCTTCGGTGAGCTGCGCACCCATTCCAGCTCGCGCTCCATGCGGCGGGCAAGCTTGGCCTGGGCCTGGCCTTGGGCGGCCATGCGGGCGGCCTTGGTCTCCAGGTAAGTGGAGTAGTTGCCCTTGTAGGGGAAGAGCTGCCCGCGGTCCACCTCGCAGATCCACTCGGCGGCGTGATCGAGGAAGTAGCGGTCATGGGTGACGGCGAGCACGGCGCCAGGGTAGGTCTTCAGGTGCTGTTCGAGCCAGAGCACCGATTCGGCGTCCAGGTGGTTGGTGG
>OLPI01003150.1_pt1 | contig 12050 bp, 9 predicted proteins | sample 1672361 | NCBI WGS metagenome assembly OLPI01 (sample SAMEA3136675, study PRJEB25190) | human gut metagenome
AGAAGAATTTTTAGGTGGAAATTATTATTGTGATTATATGGGAATTACAATATTTTATTGGTATGATAGATTTTTATTTACAGCAGGAATATATTGCTTTTTAGGTGGAATACCATTGATAATAGACATAATATTTTTAATTCTTTCTATAATAAAAATAAAAAGATTAAAAAAAGTAATAACATTGGAAAAGGCACAATTACCGTGACGATCCCGGAAATATTTTTTATTTGTAACATTAATTAAATAGAAAGGCGTAAATTAATGTTACAAATAAAAAATATTTACAAAGAATTTAAAACAGGAAATCTAGTGCAAAAAGCACTTGACAATGTAAGCTTAAATCTTCGAGATAGCGAATTTGTTGCAATACTTGGTCCAAGTGGTTCTGGAAAAACAACACTTCTAAATATAATTGGTGGGTTAGACCATTACGACAAAGGAGATTTAATAATAAACAAAATCTCAACAAAAAATTATAAAGACAGAGACTGGGATTCATATCGTAACCATACAATAGGATTTGTTTTTCAAAGTTACAATTTAATTCCTCATCAAACTATTTTAGCAAATGTTGAGCTTGCATTAACAATTTCAGGTGTACCAAGATCTAAAAGAAAAGCAAAAGCAATGAAAGCATTAGAACAAGTAGGGCTTGCGAGTCAAGCACATAAAAAGCCAAACCAGTTATCTGGTGGTCAAATGCAAAGAGTTGCAATTGCAAGAGCATTAGTAAATGATCCAGATATAGTATTAGCAGATGAACCAACAGGTGCATTAGATAGTGAAACAAGTGTGCAAGTAATGGAATTATTAAAAGAAGTTGCTAAAGACCGTTTGGTTGTAATGGTAACACATAATCCAGAATTAGCAGAGGAATATGCAACAAGAATAGTTAACTTAAAAGATGGAGTTATATGTTCAGATACAAATCCATATATGATAGAAAATGAAAAAGAGGAAAAAGCTAAACATAAGAATATGGGAAAAACATCTATGTCAATCTTTACATCACTATTATTAAGTTTTAATAATTTAAAAACTAAAAAGGGAAGGACTGCATTAGTTTCATTTGCTGGAAGTATTGGTATTATAGGAATTGCACTAATACTATCATTATCAAATGGGGTTAATAATTATATAAAATCAATAGAAGAAGAAACATTATCAGAATATCCAATACAAATTCAAAGTACAGGTATAGATATAAGTTCAATGTTAGTAAGTGACCAAAATGATGGCAAATCAAATAATGAGGATAATATAAAAGTTACGAGTAAAATAACGAATATGTTCTCAAAAATGGGAGCAAATGATTTAGCATCACTAAAACAATATTTAGATAGTGATGAAAGTGGACTTAAAAACTATGCTAAAGATGTTGAGTATTCATATAATGTTAAACCTATTATATACAGTAGCAATACACAAAAATTAAGGCAGGTAAATCCGGATAAATCTTTTTCTGGTTTAGGAATAGGTTCGAGTAGTTCGCAAAATAGTTTAATGTCTGATATGATGAGTACAGATATTTTTTATCAAATTCCAAGTGACTCTAAACTGTATGAAGATCAGTATGATATAAAGGCAGGAAAACTACCTACAAACTATAACGAGTGTGTGTTGGTATTATCTCAAAATGGAAATATAAGTGATTTTGTTTTATATGCATTAGGTTTAAGAGATTATGATGAATTTGATAATATAATAAATCAGGTTATGTCTGGAAAAAATGTGGAAAGCCCGGAGTATCTTGAGGATTATTCTTATGAAGATATATTGGGAATTACTTTTAAGCTAATAAATAGTAGTGATTGCTACAAATATGATGATGAATATAAAATTTGGAAAGATAAAACAGAAAACAATGATTATATGAAAAATCTTGTGGAAAAAGGTGAAGATATAAAAATTGTTGGAGTACTTAAACCAAAAGATGGAGCAACTGCGCCAATGCTTCAGGAGGGAATATGGTATTCTAAAGATTTAACAAACTATGTTATGGAAAAAGCGTCTAACAGTCAAATTATAAAAGAGCAGTTAGAAAATCCAGATATTAACGTATTTACAGGAAAAAGGTTTGATGAAACAGAAAGTGAAAATCCTTTTGATATGAATTCTTTAATAGAAGTAGACCAAAATGCTTTAAAAACAGCTTTTAAAATAGATTCATCAAAAATAAAGGTAGATTTTAGTAATGTAAATAATTTAATTAGTCAAACAAATTTGCCAGCTCTTGATTTAAATGATGTAATAAGTAAATTAGATTTTTCGTTATCAAATGATGATATGAAAATAATGATGAATGAACTTGTAAAAGGATATAATGACTACTTAAATAAATACCATCCAGAAGCAAATTGGGAAAATATTAGTGAGAAATTAACCGAATACATAAATTCAAAAGAAGCACAGGAATTAATAAAAAAAGAAGTAGAAAATGCTATAAAAGAAAATGGCTCTATTACAATTACAGAGGAACAGATGCAGAAAATAATGAAAAAGTTAATAGAGAATTTTGAGGAATATGCAAAAGAAAATGGATTAGTAGATACCAGTAAATTAGAAGAATACTTAATGGAGTATTTACAATCTGAGGAAGCCAAAACGATTATAAGTAACAATTTAACTAAGATAATACAGTCGCAAAATTTAGAAAAACAAATTTCGAATATTATGAATGATTATATGAAAACAGCAACAAGTAGTATAAGCAAGAGCTTAGAAAAAGAGATAACAAAAAGTATGAACAATTTAAGTAAATCTATGTCTAAAGCAATTAGTATAGATGAAAAAGCTTTTGTAGGTGCCTTTAAAATGAAAATGGATGAGGAAGAATTAACAGAACTTTTATCTGCGGTTATGTCAAAAGAAAAAAATAGTTATGAAAATAATTTAACAAAATTAAATTACACAAAAATAGAAGAACCTTCTGGAATTTTTATTTATCCTAAAGATTTTGAGGGCAATAAAGAAATTACTAATATATTAAGTGAGTATAATAACAAAATGAAAGAAAAAGGTGATGAGGATAAAGTTATTTCTTATACAGATATGGTTGGAACTTTAATGAGTTCTGTAACAACTATTATAAATGTTGTAAGTTACACTCTTATTGCATTTGTATCAATATCACTTGTGGTTTCCTCAATTATGATAGGAGTTATTACTTATATTAGTGTGTTAGAACGTAAAAAAGAGATTGGTATTTTAAGAGCGATGGGAGCTTCTAAGCATAATGTTGGGCAAGTATTTAATGCAGAAACCTTTATTATTGGATTACTTGCAGGTTTGATTGGAATTGGTATTACGAGCATATTATTAATTCCTACAAATAAACTTATTTATGCACTTTCCAATGGAGCTAATGTTAGAGCATCATTGCCATTTGTTGGAGGTATTGTTTTAGTTGTATTAAGTACAATTTTGACGTTGATTGGTGGAATTATTCCTTCTAAGAAAGCAGCTAAGGAGGACCCGGTTTTGGCATTGAGGTGTGAGTAAAATGGAGATGATAATATATGGAAAAATGGTTAAAATGGGCAATAGAAATTCAAGGATTAGCACAATCAGGTCTTGCATATACAACTAATGTATATGATATAGAAAGATATGAAAGACTAAGAGAAATATCAGCAGAAATGATAGAAGAAAAAAGTAATCTGAATTTAGAAAAAGTAAAAGATTTATTTTGTAATGAAACAGGTTACCAAACGCCTAAAATAGATACAAGAGCAGCTATATTTAAAGATAACAAAATTTTATTAGTACACGAAAATAATGGGACTTGGTCATTACCAGGTGGATGGTGTGATGTATTAGAAAGTGTTAAATCTAATACAATAAAAGAGGTTAAAGAAGAAGCGGGACTTGATGTTAAAGCAACTAAAATTATTGCTGTTCAAGATAGAAATAAACATAATAGGCCGATATATGTTTATGGTGTTTGTAAAATATTTGTAATGTGTGAGATTATTGGTGGAGAGTTTAAGGAAAATATTGAAACGACTGAAATGAAATATTTTGCATTAGATGAATTACCAGAAAATTTTGCCAATGAGAAATGTACAAAAGAGCAGGTTGAAATGTGTTTTGGGGCAAAAGATGACGATAATTGGCAAGTTCAATTTGATTAAAAGTTTTAAAGAAGGATTAACCTTAATAACCAAAGTTAATCCTTTTTTAATATATCCACAATAGTATCAACACAAATATCAGTCATCACATCATAATCAAGCCCATCATGTCTATGATAAACAATCTCATGACACAAATTATCAATCAAACCAATACAAATATGAACCCTCTCCATCAAATTGTCACTATCAAAACCATTATTAACCAAAAGTTCAGAAATCTTTTCAGTCATTTCCATTTCTCTTTTATGAAAATAAAAAGCAACTTCTTCATCTAAATGAGCCATAGCCATAATTTCCTCATGAGCAGATTTAGAAAGTTTATGATTTTGTACGAAACTATCAATCATTTTTCTTATAATATCATTTAAATTACTTTTATCAAAATCTTTTGCAGGAATATTAAGCATAGGATAAAAAATATTATCTGCATATTTTCTCAAAGCCTCGATAAGAATATCATGTTTATCCTTAAAATATTGATAAACAATACCGGTAGAAACACCAGCATTTTTAGCTATTTCAGCTGTATTAGTATTATAATATCCTTTTTCACAAATTAATTCAAAACCAGATTCGATAATTTTTTCTTTTTTCTCTATTGACCTCTTTTGAACAGGTTCTCTTATTTCATATTCGCTCATAAAATCCTCCTAAAAATTCATTCAATTATACAACTAAAAAAATTCATTGTCAATAATGTGAAAAAACTTTCACATTATATTGACTTTATTCAAAAAAATATATATAATCTATCAAGAATATGAAAAAAGTTTCATATAGGAGGAAATATGAAAACAATAGTAGAATTAAAAAATTTAAGCAAAATTTATAATACAGGAGAAAAAGAATTTAAGGCGTTAGACAATATTGATTTATCAATAGGAAAAGGAGAATTTGTTGTAATACTTGGGCCATCAGGAGCAGGAAAATCAACTTTATTAAACCTAATAGGTGGAATGGATACGCCTACGAATGGAAGTATAAAAATAGATGGAGAAGAGATTTCAAAATACAATGAAAATAAATTAAGTGAATACAGAGCTGAAAATATAGGATTTATTTTCCAATTTTACAATATATTGCCAACACTTACTGTATTAGAAAATGTTGAATTAATAAAAGATGTAGTAAAAAATGGAAATGACAGTAAAGAAGCAATAAAGGCAGTTGGATTAGAGGAACATATGAACAAATTTCCAAACCAATTATCAGGAGGAGAACAACAAAGAGTTTCAATTGCAAGAGCAATCGCAAAAAATCCAAAATTATTATTATGTGATGAACCAACAGGAGCATTAGATTCTAAAACAGGTGTTGAGGTTTTGAAATTATTAAAAAAACAATGTGATGGAAATAATGGGGAAAATACAGTAATTATAGTAACACATAATAGTTTATTTGCCGAGATTGCAGACACAGTAGTTAGAGTAAAAAACGGAAAAATTGAAAGTGTAACTAAAAATGAAAATCCTAAAAAGATTGATGAGGTGAACTGGTAATATGCTAAGAAGAAAAATGATTAGAGATATAAAGCAAAACTTATCACAATTTATTACAATATTATTAATGGTTTTCATTGGAATTATGGCTTATAGCGGAATTGAAAGTTACATGGAAGGAATGAAAGAAACTGCAAACAATTTTTATGGTGATTACAATTTACAAGACTTAAATGTGATGGGGGAACTCTCAGAAGAAAATATTAATACAGTAAAAGAAATTAGCAATGTGAAAAATGCAGAAGGAAAATTAAAGGTAAATGGAGTTCTAGAAAATGATGATGATACCACAATTTCTATGAATTTTATAGAGGAAAATGAAATATCAAAATTTTATATTGTAGATGGAGAAAATTTTAATAAAGACACAAAAGGAATATGGCTAGACAACTTTTTTGCAGAAGAAAACAATTTAAAAATTGGTGACACATTAAAAGTAAAATATGATGGATATGTTTTCGAGGAGAAAATAGTAGGACTTATAAATGTACCAGATCATGTTTATGATGTAAAAGATGAATCACAACTATATCCAGACCATAAAACATTTGGATTTGCATATGCAGCTATTAATGAATTAGAAGGATTTATAAAAAATCAAGTAATGAAAGAAGCTAATCTAACAGATGAAAGCATATTTAATCAAGTGTTTAGCGATTTTAATTACAAAGATTATATTAAATATAACTACATAATGGTAGATATAGATAACAAAGAAAAATTTAATGAAGTTAAAAATAGTATAGAAGAAAAAATAGAAAATGTAGCAGTAATTAATATTGAGGACACTACATCATATAAGCAATACCAAGGAGAAATTGAAGAGGGAGAAACATATATAGGGGTATTTTCAGGACTGTTTTTATTTATAGCTTTACTTTCTGTTGTTACAACTATGAACAGAGTTGTAAAAAAACAAAGATTACAAATAGGAACATTAAAAGCATTAGGATTTAAACAAAGAAAAATTGTATTACATTATATAAGTTATAGTTTCTGGATTTCTATAGTTGCGGCTTTACTAGGATTAGTTGCAGGTAGATATTTTATAGGAAGTTTATTTATAGGGCTAGAAATGAGCTTTTTTGAAATACCAAATGGAATGCCAATAATAAAAAATGACTCATATGTGGTTGCTGTTCTTGTGGTATTATGTGTATCATTTGTTACATATTTATCAACAAGAAAAATTTTAAAAGAAAAAACAGCAGATACTTTAAGGAACGAAATACCAAGTGTAAAAAGTAAATCTTTAAATATAACCACAACAGGAATATTCAAAAAAATGAGCTTTAATACTAAATGGAACATAAGAGATATGTTCAGAAATAAAGCAAGAACAATTACTGGTATTGTAGGAATTACAGCTTGTGCAATGCTTATTGTATGTAGCTTAGGAATGCTTGATAGTATGAATTATTTTATAGATTTACAGTTTAATAGAATTTTTAATTTTGAATATAAATTAAGCCTAAAATCAGACATTAGTACAGAAAATCTAAAAGAATTAACTGATAAATATGGAGATAATACATCTCAAAGTATATATATTGAAATAAAAGATAATGATGGAAATATTGAAAGTAATAATATTTTTGTAACAGATAGTAAAGACTATGTTAGATTTGTTGACAATAAAGATCGATTTATAAGTGTAGATAATGATGAAGGTGTATATGTTACATATAAATTGGCCAAAACAAAAGGATATAAAATAGGCGATGAAATTTTATGGCATATTTCTGGAAACAATAAATATTATACATCTAAAATAGTTGGATTTAACAAAGACCCACAAAATCAAAATGTTACAATGACAAGAAAATATTTGGAGAGCTTAGATATTGAATATAAGCCAGATTCTTTATATACTAATGTGGATTTAAGTGAAAATAAAGATATTGCAGGTGTTACAGTAATATCCAACATAGATAAATTAAAAGAGGGAATGGATGGAATGCTAGAAACAATGAAAACAATGCTTGTACTTATTATTGTTATAGCAATTATCTTAGGTTCAGTAATTATCTATAATTTAGGAATACTTTCTTATACAGAGAAACAATATCAATTTGCAACATTAAAGGTTTTGGGATTTAAAGATAAACAAATTCAAAAGATATTTATTAGGCAAAATAATATTGTATCTGTTATATCTATAATTTTAGGATTACCGGCAGGATTTTATTTAACAGATTGGCTATTTAAAACGGCAATAGAAGAACATTATGATTTTGGAGCACATATAAATTTTGTAAGTTATGTTTTGGCAGCTATTGGAACTTTTGTGATTTCTTATGTTGTTTCTAAGATATTGGCTAAGAAGATTAGAAAAATAGATATGGTAACAAGTTTGAAAGGAAATGAGTAATAATGAATATATTTGTAGGATTAATGATACCATTTTTAGGAACAACTTTAGGAAGTGCAATGGTATTTTTAATGAAAAATAAATTAAATAAAAAAGTGGAAAAAATATTACTTGGGTTTGCATCAGGTGTTATGATTGCAGCTTCTGTATGGTCATTATTAATACCTTCAATAGATATGGCAACAGAACAAAAAATTACACCTTGGGTTCCAGCAGCAGTGGGATTCTTATTAGGTATTGTATTTTTACTAGTTTTAGATAGTGTAATTCCACATTTACATTTAGAAAGTACTAAGCCTGAGGGAATAAAAACGAAATTAAAGAAAACAACTATGATGGTATTTGCGGTAACACTTCATAATATTCCAGAGGGAATGGCTGTTGGTGTTTCCTTTGCAGGAGCTTTAATTGGAAATACTGGAATAACAATGGCTGGGGCTTTTGCATTAGCAATTGGTATTGCAATTCAAAATTTTCCAGAAGGAGCAATTATTTCAATGCCTTTGAAGGCTGAGGGAATGTCAAAGGGAAAAGCATTTTTATATGGAACCTTATCTGGAATTGTGGAGCCAATAGGAGCAGTAATTACAATATTACTTACAAATTCGGTTGTTCCAATTTTGCCATATTTGTTGGCTTTTGCAGCTGGAGCAATGATTTATGTTGTTGTTGAGGAATTGATTCCTGAGTCACAAAGTGGGGAACATTCTAATATTGGAACAATTGGTGTGGCAATTGGTTTGGTGATTATGATGATATTGGATGTGGCGTTAGGGTAGAAAAATATAAAAATAAGAGCAGGTAATTTGTTTATAATTATCTGCTTTTAATATGCAATATGAATAAATAGCTAAATATAGGCAAAAATAACACCATACTCCCTTATTTACAAAATACCGTATAGGGTATATAATACCTAAGGAGGTGAAAAAATGGACGAATGTCATAAAAGAAAAACAGTAAGAAGCGAAGATGAAAAGAAGATTATTACAAATAGAATAAACAGAATATCAGGTCAATTAACTGCAATAAATAAAATGGTACAAAATGACGAATATTGTAATGATATATTAATACAATTATCAGCAATAGAAAATTCGGTTAAAAGTTTATCTAACCATATATTAGAAAATCATATATATTCCTGTGTGGTTGATAATTTAGAAAAAGGAAATATGGACGTAATAGATGAGTTAGTAAGATTATTTAAAAAATTTAATAGATAGGAAGGATGATAAAAATGAAAGAAATAAAATTAAAAATAAATGGAATGATGTGCGAAGGATGTGAAAATAGAGTAAAATCAGCTGTATCTTTGATAGAAGGAGTAGAAAAAGTAGAGGCAGACCATAATACTGGAATTGTAATAGTAACATCGAAAGAGGATATAGATATTTCTAAAATAAAAGAAAAAATAATAGATATTGGATATGAAATAGAGGAATAAAAATATGAAAAATCTAATTTTATCAATTGATGGAATGACATGTAGTGCTTGTTCAAATGGTTTAGAAAAATACTTAAACAAGCAAAATGGAATATTTAATGCAAGTGTAAACCTAGTTATGGCAAATGCTACAGTAACTTATGACGAGAAAATATTAAACCAAGAAATAATAGAAAAATATGTAAAACAAGCAGGATTTAAAAGCTTAGGAGTATTTAAGGAACTTAACTTAGAAAAAAATAATAAAAAAGAAAAACAGAAATTTATTATTTTTACAATTCTAGCAATTATTTTAATGTATATTGCAATGGGACACATGATAAATTTACCTATTATAAGCTTTTTAGACCCACATCACAATCCTATAAACTACACGTTAAGTCTACTAATATTAACAATTACATTTTTAATATATGGATTTGATATTTTAAAAAATGGATATAAAAACTTAATTCATAAAATACCGAATATGGACACACTTGTATCAATAGGTGTTATAAGTAGTTTTATATATAGTTTATATGGTATGTATATGATACTTAGAGGAAACTCCCATTTTACAATGAACTTATATTTTGAATCTTCTGCAATAATAATTTATTTTGTAAAACTTGGAAGATATATTGACGGAATAAGCAAAGACAAAACAAAAGAGGCAATACAAAAATTAACTCAAATTACACCAAATCAGGCAATTATTGAGGTAGACGGAGTTCAAAAACAAGTGACTCTTGATGAAATAAAAAAAGGTGACATAGTGATTTCAAAAGCAGGAGATAAAATTGCAGTTGATGGAGAAATTATAGAAGGAAGTTCGCATTTTGATGAATCTTTTATAACAGGTGAAAGCAAACCAGTAGAAAAGGCAAAAGGAGAAAAGGTAATTGCAGGAAGTTTGAATTTTGATGGATTTATAAAATACAAAGCAGAGAAAATTGGAAAAGAATCTACTGTATCTGAAATTGTAAAATTGGTTATAGAAGCAAGTAATACAAAAGCTCCAATAGCTAAAATTGCAGATAAAATTTCTGGTATTTTTGTGCCAAGCGTCATTGGAATTGCAATTGTAACATTTTTTGCATATTTGATTTTAGGTTATGACATAGGAACAGCTTTAAGTACATTTATTACTGTTTTAGTAGTTGCCTGTCCTTGTAGTTTAGGCTTAGCAACTCCACTTGCAATAGTAGTAAGTGAAGGTGTTTGTGCAGAAAATGGAATATTAGTAAAGAAAAGCGAAATTTTAGAAAATGCATCTAAAATTGATACTATAGTATTTGATAAAACAGGAACATTAACTTATGGAAAATTAAAAATTTCAAAAATATATAATTATAGTAATCTTTCTGAAAATGATTTGATTAGCTTAGTAGGAAGCATAGAAGAAAAGTCGACACATCCAATTGGGAAGGCATTTGTAGATTATATGGAAGAACATAAAATTTCAAAAGCTGATGTTAAAGATTTTGAAAATATTGCAGGATTTGGAATAGTAGGAACAATAGACAATAAGAAGATAATATTAGGAAATAGAAAAATAATAGAAAAATTTTCTATTCAAAACAATCATTTAGAAGATGAAAAAAATTTAGCGATAAATGGAAATAGTATCATTTATGTTGCAAATGAAAATGAGATTTTAGCATTAATTGGAGTAAATGATATTGTAAGAGAAAATGCTGAAAGTGTTATTAAAGAGATAAAAGAACATAATATTAGTACTATTATGCTTACAGGAGATAACAAGGAAACTGCCGAAAAAATAGGAAATGAACTTGGCATAACAGAAGTTATTTCAAATGTTTTGCCACATCAAAAGTCAGATACGATTAAAAAGCTTAATGAAAATGGCAAAAAGGTTATGATGTGTGGAGATGGAATAAATGATAGCCCTGCTTTAACAAATGCTGATATTGGTGTTAGTGTAAAAAGTGGTACAGATATTGCAATGGATTCAAGTGATGTTATTTTAACTAGAAATGATTTAGCTTCTGTTTTAAGACTTGTTAAGATTAGTGAGAAAACTGTAAGAAATATTAAACAGAATTTGTTTTGGGCATTTTTCTATAATTGTTTGATGATTCCTGTTGCTATTGGATTTTTTAAACCATTGGGTATTTCTATAAATCCGATGATAGCAAGTTTGGCTATGGTGTTTAGTAGTTTGACTGTTATTTTTAATGCTTTGAGGCTTAAGAGGAAATGAGAGGATATTATGTGGATACAGTAGGAATGTATTTTTAGCAAATGTAAAACATTGGTATGGTGCAACATATAAATCTTGGTTTAGTCATATTAAAATATTGACAAGAGATAGAAAGTTTATAGGGGGAAAACTATATGGATGAAGAAATTAAATTTAATAGTCTAATTCCGGAATTAAGTGTTTCAAATATAGAAAATAGCAAAAAGTTTTATCAAGAGTTAGGATTTAAAATTATTTATGAAAGACCAGAGGACAAATTTTGTTTTATACAACTAGAAGAAAACCAAATTATGATAGAAGAAATAAATGGTAATTGGAATGTTGGAGAATTAAAATATCCTTTTGGAAATGGAATCAATTTTCAATTAGACGTCGAAGATATTGATAA
>OLPI01003155.1_pt1 | contig 12037 bp, 8 predicted proteins | sample 1672361 | NCBI WGS metagenome assembly OLPI01 (sample SAMEA3136675, study PRJEB25190) | human gut metagenome
AAAATGGAAAAGTCCCTCATCATCTACACAATCTACAGCCTTATACACATCATAAAATGTAATATCCTTTAAATCCCTGTTTATCTCCATATTTCCAACATTACCTCTGGCAACGGTAATAATACCAGCCGATTTAAGTTTTTGGAGTATTCGTCTTATAACAACAGGATTTACATTAATACTACTTGCAAGAAAATCACTTGTTATTTTGTAATCATTTTTAAATTCTTCAATACAAGTCAAAATATGAAGTGCTATTGTAAATCGACTTGAAATTTGCATACTAATACCTCCTACACAAAAAACTGCCTACAAGTAAAACCCATAGGCAGTATAAAATCAAAGACTATTATTAGTTTTCGTTATAGTCATCGAAAGTAATCATATTATCATAGCCCTTACCAGCTGGAATCATAGGGAATACCTTTTCATCTCTACCGATTTCACAGTTGATAATACAAGGCTTATTGCTTGCAATAGCATCTTTTAATGCTACGTCAAATTCTTCTGGCTTTGTTACATTATAGCCATTTGCATGATATGCTTCAGCAAGTTTCATAAAGTCAGTTGCCTTGCCGTCAAGTGTAGTGCTAGAGTATCTAGCATCATAGAATAAATCCTGCCACTGTCTAACCATACCTAAAACGTGGTTATTAATAACAATTTCAATAATAGGTACATCATTTGCAATAGCAGTTGCCATTTCAATATGGTTCATATAGAAACAGCCGTCACCAGCAATGTTAATAACTACATTATCTGGCTTACCAACCTTAGCACCAATAGCAGCACCAAGACCATAACCCATAGTACCTAAACCACCTGAAGTAAGGAAATGGCGAGGGTACTTATTCTTAATAAACTGACAAGCCCACATCTGATGCTGACCAACTTCTGTTACAACAATGGCATCGCCCTTTGTAACTTCGTTAATCTTTTCCATAATGTACTGTGGCTTTAATGAACCATCGTGGTCATACTTTAATGGATTTTCTTTCTTACATTCTTCCATATAAGCCATCCATTCTGGTCTTTCTTCCTTATCAAGCATATTGTTAAGACGAACCACAACTTCGTTTACATCGCCAATTACAGAGCCTGTAACAGCAATATTCTTATTAATTTCAGCTGGGTCAATATCAATATGTAAAACCTTTGCATTAGGAGCAAAAGTCTTGAAGTTTGTAGCAACTCTATCACTAAATCTTGCACCAAGAGCAATAAATAAATCACATTCATTTGCAAGTTTATTAGATGTTACAGTACCGTGCATACCAATCATACCTGTATAGTTAGGTAAATCAGCTGGAACTACACCAAGAGCCATAGCTGTACAACAAACTGGCATATCAGTCTTTTCTACAAACTTTATAATCTCTTCACTAGCACTAGAGGCAATACAGCCACCACCACAGTATAAAAATGGCTTCTTAGCATTCTTAATAAGTTCAACAGCCTTTTCAAGGTCTTCCTTTGTAATTGTGCTTGTTCTCTTTTCAATACGATAAGGCTTTTCTGCTGTATATTCACACATAGCAGCAGTTACATCCTTAGTAATATCTACAAGTACAGGACCTGGTCTGCCCTTCTGTGCAATGTAGAATGCCTTTCTCATTGTATCAGCAAGCTTTGTAACATCTTTTACAATGAAGTTATGCTTTGTAATAGGCATTGTTACGCCTGTAATATCTACTTCCTGAAAACTATCCTTACCTAAGTATGGAAGACCTACATTACCAGTAATGGCAACCATAGGAACAGAGTCCATATAAGCTGTAGCAATACCTGTAACAAGGTTACAAGCACCTGGACCACTTGTAGCAAGACAAACGCCAACTTTACCAGTTGCTCTGGCATAGCCGTCTGCTGCATGAGCTGCACCCTGTTCATGAGATGTAAGATAATGCTTTATTTCATCTCTATGCTTAAAAAGTGCATCATATATATTAAGAACAGCACCACCTGGATAACCAAAGATAGTGTCAACGCCCTGTTCTCTTAAACATTGTACTAATATTTCAGAACCGTTAAGTAACATACCGTTCTCCCTTCTGCTAATTAACCTAAAATTGCACCCTTATCAGCAGAGCTTACAAGCTTAGCATACTTAGCTAAGTAGCCAGTCTTAATCTTAGGTTCTGGAATTACCCAGTTCTTTCTTCTTTCTTCTAATTCTTCATCGCTAACCTTAACATTAATGTTACCTGCATTAATGTCGATTTCAATAATATCGCCTTCCTGTACAAGACCAATATTACCACCAGCAGCAGCTTCAGGAGAAACATGACCAATACTAGCACCTCTTGATGCACCGCTGAAACGACCGTCTGTAATAAGTGCTACCGATGAACCAAGTCCCATACCTGCGATTGCAGAAGTTGGATTCAGCATTTCCGGCATACCAGGACCACCCTTTGGTCCGACGTAACGGATAACTACAACATCTCCCGGATGGATATCTCCGCCTTTAATTGCCTTGATCGCATCATCTTCACATTCAAATACTCTTGCAGGTCCTTCATGTACCAGCATTTCCGGTACAACTGCAGAACGTTTTACAACACTGCCGTCCGGTGCGATATTACCTTTGAGGACTGCAAGTCCACCCGTCTGGCTGTATGGATTGTCGATCGGACGGATTACTTCCGGATTTTTGTTTTCGCATCCTGCGATATTTTCTCCAACTGTCTTTCCGGTTACTGTCATGCAGTCTGTGTACAGAAGGCCTTTCTTATTCAGCTCGTTCATAACTGCATATACACCGCCTGCTTCATTCAAGTCTTCCATATATGTCGGACCTGCTGGTGCAAGGTGACAGAGGTTCGGAGTCTTTTCGCTGATTCCATTTGCAAAATCAATCTCAAAATCCATACCAATCTCATGTGCGATCGCCGGAAGGTGAAGCATACTGTTGGTTGAGCATCCAAGTGCCATATCAACAGTAAGGGCATTTAAGATGGCTTCTTTTGTCATAATGTCTCTCGGACGGATATTTCTTCTGTACATTTCCATTACCTGCATACCTGCATGTTTTGCAAGACGGATTCTTTCTGAATATACAGCCGGAATTGTTCCATTTCCCTGAAGACCCATACCAAGTACTTCTGTCAGACAGTTCATACTGTTGGCTGTATACATTCCGGAGCATGATCCGCAGGTAGGACATACTTTATTTTCAAATTCACATACATCACATTCGTCCATTGTTCCTGCTGCGTAGGATCCAACTGCCTCGAACATGCTGGAAAGACTTCTCTTCTGTCCTTTTACATGTCCCGCAAGCATTGGTCCGCCACTGACGAACACTGTAGGTACATTAATACGGGCTGCTGCCATCAAAAGTCCAGGTACATTCTTGTCGCAGTTCGGGATCATAACAAGGGCGTCAAACTGATGCGCCATTGCCATTGCTTCTGTCGAATCTGCGATCAGATCTCTCGTTACCAGAGAATACTTCATACCGATGTGTCCCATTGCAATACCGTCACAGACTGCGATCGCCGGGAACATGATCGGTGTTCCACCTGCCATGGCAACTCCCATCTTTACTGCATTTGCAATTTTATCCAGGTTCATATGTCCCGGAACGATTTCGTTATAAGAACATACGATTCCGACAAGCGGTCTCTCCAGTTCTTCTTTTGTAAGACCAAGCGCATTGAACAATGATCTGTGCGGCGCCTGCTGCATACCTGTTTTTACATTATCACTTCTCATGATTTTATAATCCTCCTGTAACTTTTGGCTCTATTCTATTACAGTTCCGTCCTGCTTCTCTTTCCCCATAGCAGTACGGAACTGTATCTTTCCCAATCCTTGACTATCGAATTCTTTCGCAGATCAGATCTCCCATCCGGGCTGTTCCAACCTTTGTACATCCATCTGACATAATATCTCCGGTTCTGTATCCATCTTTTAACACCTGGGAAACTGCTGCTTCAATCGCATCTGCTGCTTTATCCTGATCCAGGCTGAAACGAAGCATCATTGCTGCTGAAAGAATTGTTGCTATCGGGTTTGCAATTCCCTGTCCTGCTATATCCGGTGCCGAACCGCCACTTGGTTCATACAGTCCGAACCTGGTTTCATTCAGACTTGCACTTGCCAGCATTCCGATCGAACCGGTTACCATGCTTGCTTCATCAGAAAGGATGTCTCCGAACATATTCTCTGTAAGAATGACATCAAACTGCTTCGGATCTCTTACAAGCTGCATTGCACAGTTGTCAACCAGCATATGCTCCAGTGTAACTTCCGGATAGTCTTTCGCAACTTCTTCTACTACTTTTCTCCAGAGTCTTGAAGAATCCAGTACATTCGCCTTATCGACGCTTGTCACTTTCTTTCTTCTCTTCATTGCAATGTCAAACGCGCGGATCGCAATCCGGCGAATCTCATCCTCATTATAGGTAAGTGAATCGAATGCAGTCATCACACCATCCACTTCTTCTGTCTTCCTCTCTCCAAAATAAAGACCGCCTGTCAGTTCACGCATGATCATCAGATCAAATCCGCCTTCTGTAATCTCTTCTTTCAGAGGACATGCACCCTTCAGTTCATTATACAAAACCGCCGGACGCAGATTTGCGAACAGGTTCAGTTCTTTTCTGATCTTCAGAAGACCGGCCTCCGGTCTCTTTGACGGTTCCAGCTTATACCACGGGGAAGTCTTTGCATCTCCTCCAATGGATCCCATCAGTACGGCATCACATGCTTTTGCTTTTGCTACCGTCTCATCTGTAAGCGGGACTCCATGTACATCAATGGATGCGCCCCCAAGAAGCAGCTGTTCATAAGAACAGTCAAATCCGTATACCTCTCCAGCTTTATCAAGAACTTTCATCGCTTCCGTTACAATCTCCGGACCGATTCCGTCACCTTTAATTACTCCGATTTTCAGGCTCATCTTTGTCATTCCCTTCTATGTATCTGTGATTTTGGTACCATTTTTCGTTCCAAAAATCTGTTAAACACTATAATACCGTATTTTTTGTCAGGTTTCAACCCTTTAATCTGTAAAAGTATAAAAATCAGAGCGAACTCTGTTTTATTTTTCCGTTTTCTGTGGAATCACAAAAATGAAGATCAGCGAACTGACAAACAGCATTCCCGGATAAAAAAGCTTCGGAATGATCTGAAATGCAGAAATCTCACCGCCGAGCTCATGCACTGCCGAAATTGCCACCAGCATCTGCGCACCATACGGGATCACCCCCTGTGAAATACAGGAAAAAGTATCCAGAAGGGAGGCCGTCTTTCTCGGTGTGATCTGATAATCGTCTGCCATTTCCTTTGCAATTGGATTAGCCATCACAATTGCTACGGTATTGTTCGCTGTTGCCACATCCAGGAGCGCTACCAAAATACCAACACCCAGCTGACCACTTTTCGATCCCTTAAAGACACGGTGGATCACATCCAGCAATACATCAAAGCCACCATTTTCCCGGATCAGCGCACACATTGCAGCAACCAGCACCGCCACCATACAGGTTTCAAACATCCCGGATACACCTGATCCCATGGCAGCAAGCATTTCATACGGTGTTACCTGCCCCATTGCAAGCATGATCACCGCACCGGACACAATTCCTGTCAAAAGTACCAGAAAGACGTTGAACCCTGCGATCCCGCCGACCAGCACCAGCACATACGGAATGATCTGCGTCAGATTGTATTCGTGCGTAACTGCCGTTCCGATCTCTGCCCGGAAAGAGCTGATCAGGATCAGAATCAACGATACGATCGCCGCCGGAAGTGCGATCCAGAAATTTTCCCGGAATTTATCTTTCATCTCACATCCCTGCCCGTTGCAGGCAGCAATTGTTGTATCTGATATGAAAGAAAGATTGTCCCCGAACATGGAGCCTCCCATCACCGATGCCACGCAAAGTGCCAGGGAAAAACCGGACGTCTGCGAAACTGCCGCCGCAATCGGAGTCAGAAGGGTGATCGTCCCAACCGAAGTTCCCATTGCTGTTGAAACAAAACATGCAACCACAAACAGAACGGCAACCGCAAACCGTGCCGGGATGATCGATAGCATAAAATACGCCACACTCTCTGCACTGCTTCTTCCAACCACTCCCACAAAAGTTCCCGCCGTCAGGAAAATCAGCAGCATTGTGATAATATTCTTATCTCCGATTCCCCGTCCCATGATCTCCAGCTTCTCATCAAAGCCAACCTTTCTGTTCTGCAGACACGCGACCAGGAGTGCCGCCAGAAACGCCACTACGATCGGTACATTATAAAACCCCATTGGAATTTTCATTATGTATTCAAATAAAATACCCAGTCCCAGATAAAATACCAGAAATACACCGACCGGCAAAAGTGATGCACTTTTTCTTCTTTTTTCCATATATTTACCTCTCATCTGCTTCTATTGCTTCCCGGATCTTCCCAAAAACTTTTCCATATCCGGAAAACAGACAGCAATACTTCTCCTTATCATAGCATATCCTTCTCTTTTCCCGCAATAAGGGAAATACAGGAAGTTCCCGCAGAAACCGTATAAAAATACACTTTTGCACAAAAAACAGAAGTCTGTCTCTGTTTTTTCAGGACAGACTTCTGTTTTTTACATATACATTTTACAGATGCCAGATATCTCTGTTGTATTCAGCAATGGTTCTGTCAGATGAGAAATATCCTGCTTTTGCGATATTCACAACCATCTTCTTTGCCCATGCCATGCGGTCTTCATAATCTGCGTAAGCCTGTTCTTTCTTCTGGATATAATCTTTCACATCAAGAAGTGTCATGAACCAGTCTTTACGGATCAGTTCTGCATGCAGTTCAAGAAGCAGGTATTTATCTCCGATACGGAGAAGTTCCGGGCTGATGATAAAGTCTACCAGTCTGCGGATCTCTTCATCATTGATATAGTAATCAACTGCATTATAATCCATCTTGCGGTAATGCTCGATAACCTGTTCACTGGATTCTCCGAAGATGTAGATATTTTCATCCCCTACAAACTGATGGATTTCTACGTTGGCTCCATCTTCTGTTCCCATTGTCACAGCCCCGTTCAGCATGAATTTCATGTTACCTGTTCCACTTGCTTCTTTGGATGCAAGAGAAATCTGTTCAGAAATATCACAGGACGGGATCAGCTTTTCTGCCAGTGTCACGTTGTAGTTTTCTACCATAACCACTTTCAGATACGGTGCAACTTCCGGATCGTTATCAATCAGCTCCTGCAGGCAGAGGATCAGATGAATGATATCCTTTGCAATAATATAAGCCGGTGCAGCCTTGGCTCCAAAGATTACCGTGATCGGAGTCTCCGGTTTCTTTCCGCTCTTGATCTCCAGATATTTATAGATCACATATAATGCATTCATCTGCTGACGCTTGTATTCATGCAGACGTTTTACCTGAATATCAAAAATTGAATTTGGATTGATTTCCAGTCCCTGTGTTTCTTTTAAGTAAGCTGCCAGATCCTCTTTCTTTTTCTGTTTTACTACAAGAAGGCTCTTTAAAGTTTCCTCATCATTTACATAATCAAGCAGTTTTTCAAGCTTTGTTGCATCTTTTCGGTAATCCGGTCCGATCTTCTCATCCAGCCATGCAGTCAGTTCATGGTTGCAGTGCAGCAGCCATCTTCTGAACGTAATACCATTAGTCTTGTTGTTGAATTTCTGTGGGTAAATGTCGTAGAACGGTTTCAGTTCTTCATTTTTCAGGATCTCTGTATGAAGATAAGCAACTCCGTTGACACTGTATCCATAATGGATGTCCATATGAGCCATGTGTACACGATTCTGGTCATCGATAATATGGACTCTCGGATCTTTATATCTTCCCTTAATTCTTGCATCCAGATCACGGATGATCGGAACGATCTGTGGTGCAACCTGCTCCAGATAATCAACCGGCCATTTTTCCAGTGCTTCTGCGAGGATGGTGTGATTGGTATATGCGCAGGTCTTCTGTACGATCTCAATCGCCTCATTGAAGTCGATCTGTTTCTGAACAAGAAGACGGATCAGCTCCGGAATAACCATAGAAGGATGTGTATCATTGATCTGGATCGCCACATGCTCATGAAGCTTTCTGAGATCATATCCCTTTTCTTCACACTCGCGGATGATATACTGTGCTGCATTGGAAACCATAAAATACTGCTGATAAATACGGAGCAGATTTCCTGCCTTGTCGCTGTCATCCGGATAGAGGAACAGCGTCAGGTTCTCACGGATATCGTTCTTATCAAAATTGATTCCGTTTCCAACGATTGCATCATTTACCGTCTCTACATCAAAAAGATGAAGTTTGTTGCTTCCGCCTTCGTATCCGGTTACATCAATATCATACAGATGGGAACGAAGACTGAAATCCTTGAACGGGACTTCAAATGAAATACCGGTATCATTGAGCCAGCTGTCTTTTTCAATCCACGGATTCTTCTGTTCATCCTGTTTGTGGTCGGTAAATACCTGTTTGAACAGACCCATATGATAGTTCAGCCCGATTCCGTCTCCCGGAAGTCCGAGTGTTGCAATGGAATCCAGGAAGCAGGCTGCCAATCGTCCAAGTCCACCATTTCCAAGAGACGGTTCCGGTTCAACTTCTTCGATCTCTGCAAGATTTTTCCCATGCTTTTTCAGCACCTCTGCTGTCTCATCATAAATTCCAAGGTTGATCAGGTTGTTGGATAAAAGCTTTCCGATCAGGAACTCTGCGGAAATATAATAGAGTTTTCTCTTTCCTTCGTTCTTCGGTCCTTCTTTGATCCGTTCCTTTGTCAGTGTAAGCAGCGCATAATATACCTGTTCATTCGTTGCCTGTTCAAGTCCTGTCTGGAATTTTTCCTGTAAAATCTCTGTCAGTCTTGCTTCCATTTTTTTCTACCTCCTGTAGTTGATTCTCTTTCTTTCAGTGTTGCCGGAAGATATTTCCCTTCCTTGCTTTTCTTTGTTTCTATCATGTCAAACAGGATCCCGACGGACTGTCTCGCGATTTCTTCGACCGGCTGCGCCATCGTAGTGATCGCCGGCTGATAAAATCCGGTATAGTCAAGTCCGTCAAATCCCGCAACCGCCACATCCTCCGGAATCCTTTTTCCTTCTTCCAGAAGCGCCTTGCATGCACCAATCACCATCAGATCGGAAATTGCAAATACTGCGGTAAATTCTGTTTCTTTTTTCAGCAGTTTTTTCATCATCCGATATCCGTTTTCCATCGAATAAGTGGTATCTTCTTCATCCAGATAACAGATTCTTTCCTCATCGACTTCCAGACCATGTGCTTTTAGTGCTTCCCTGTAACCTTCCAGTCTGAGTTTTCCGATGTTCTCATCTTTCTTATCCGAGGCAAGGATTGCAATCTTTTTATGTCCGGTCTCGCACAGATAATCTACGATCTTACGGCTTTCCGCACGGTCGTCAATTGATACATAGGATGCGATACATTTCTCCGGCAGTTTATCAAATGCTGACGTACTAACAACAAACGGAACCTTTATCTTTGCAATCCGCTCTTTGTTCTTCCTGAAATCCCCACCCAGGAAAATAATCCCTCTGAGCTTTTTTTCTTTGATCAGCTCCAGTGCGGTATCGACCTCATCCTGATCCTTTCCCATATGCTGGATAAAAAAGGAATATTTCTGTTTGCGGATCTTTTTTTCCATTACCCGCATCATCGTTGCGAAAAATGGATTATCAATCTCCTTTACCAGAATCGCAATGGATTTCGAATCGGTCCGTTTCAGATTCCTCGCACTGTTATTCGGCACAAAATTTGATTCTTCAACCGTCTTTAAAATCATCTTTTTGGTTTCAGGATTGATATCCGGATGATTGTTCAGCGCACGGGACACGGTGCTGACTCCGACTCCGCACTTCTTCGCAATATCTTTAATCGTCATTCCCATTTTATTTCTTTTCTTCTCCTAAGTCCTCTGCATCTTCAGCCTTAAGGGTCATTTCGGTCTTCTCCGGGATTCTGCAATAAAGTTCTGTCATCCTACGGATCTTCTTCACGAGTTTTTTTGAAATCTCATCCCTATGAAGTCTCCAGATCCAGTTACCGCCAAGGGTTGACGGATGATTGATCCTCGCTTCATTACCGAGGCAGAGATAATCCTGAATCGGAATGATACAGGTATCCGCCACGCTCGACTGCGCAAGACGGATGATTTCCCATACTGCTTCATTGATACTGAGTTTCTTTCTTCCCATATAGCGAAGCGCAAACTTCTTATCTTCTTTTTTTAATTCTCTGTACCATCCTGCCAGTGTTTCATTGTCATGGGTTCCTGTGTATACTACGCAGTTCTTATCATAATTGTGCGGCAGATAATTGCTAGGCTCTCTGGAATCAAATGCAAACTCCAGAACTTTCATTCCCGGATATCCGGACTCTTCCACCATCCGGATCACACTGTCTGTCAGGAATCCAAGATCCTCTGCAATAATTTTCACATCACCCAGAGACTCTTTTACCGTCCGGAAAATATCCATTCCCGGTCCTTTTTCCCAATGTCCGAATTCCGCTGTCTGATCTCCGTATGGAATGGAATAATATTCATCAAATCCACGGAAATGATCAATTCGGATCACGTCATAAAGTTCAACACAATGACGGATTCTCTTCATCCACCATGCATATCCGGTCTCCTTATGATATTCCCACTTATAAAGCGGATTGCCCCAAAGCTGTCCGGTTGCACTAAATGCATCTGGCGGACACCCTGCAACACCAGTCGGAAGTCCGTTCTCATCAAACTGGAACAGTTCCGGATGCGACCAGCTGTCTGCGCTGTCAAATGCTACATAAATCGGGATATCACCAATGATCTCAATCCCTTTTTCATTCGCATATGCTTTCAGTGCACCCCACTGTGTTGCAAATTCATACTGCATAAACTTCTGGAACAGGATGCCTTCCCGATTCTCTTTGGCGAATTTTTCCAGCGCAAGCTCATCTCTCAGACGATATTCATCTTCCCATTCGCTCCAGCTTTTCCCACCATTCGCAGCTTTGATCTCCGTATAAAGCGCATAATCATCCAGCCATTCTTTATTCTTCTTACAGAACTTCTGAAAATCTGCATCATCTGCGATCCGGCTTCTTTCATATGCTTTTCTTAAGATCTCATACCTGCAGTTATAAATCTTTTCATAATCCACATATCCCGCATTATCACCAAAGTCATATGCCTTACATTCATCTTTTGTAATCCAGCCCTTTTTTATCAGCTTTTCCAGGTCTATAAAATACGGATTTCCTGCAAAAGTTGAGAAAGACTGATACGGCGAATCTCCATACCCTGTCGGACCTAACGGAAGGATCTGCCAGTAGCTCTGACCTGCCTTCTCAAGTGTATCTACAAACTCGTATGCTTCTTTCGAAAAAGCACCTATTCCATATTTTGATGGCAGACTTGCCACCGGCAGTAATATACCGCTTGTTCTCATAATATGCACCTCACATCTTTCTACGGTAACGGTTTCGGTATCGGTATCGGTAACGTTTCCAATAATTGTATTATAAAAGCATTGCACATAAAATGCAATGCTTTTTTTCAACTTTTTTAAAAAAATTGATTTAGTTGTTCTCCGGCTTTTCAACCTGCATGATCGCAGACTTCTGCATCGGGATACGGCAGTTCTTGTTGCTTCCGAATTCAACGATTACGTCTTCATCTGTAATATCAATAACAACCCCGTAAAAACCGCTTGTTGTAAGAACAGTGTCTCCTACAGCCAGTTCAGATAACATCAGCTGTACTCTCTTCTGTTCCTTTTTCTGTGGTCTCATCAGTAACCACCAGAATCCTCCGATAATTACAACGTAAAATAAAATAAGTACGATTGGATTATTCATTTTTCTTTCCTCCTGCTAAAATAGACACTGTTACCATCATACACAATAATAGGACATTCATCAAGACCTTTTAGAATTTTTTTATCCTAATCTTCTTTTTCTTCCATTTTTGCCAGTGTCTCTTTCTTAAACTGAGCATATCTTCCCTCTTCGATCGCTCCTCTGATATCTTCCATAAGATGATTATAATAATATA
>OLPI01003158.1_pt1 | contig 12031 bp, 12 predicted proteins | sample 1672361 | NCBI WGS metagenome assembly OLPI01 (sample SAMEA3136675, study PRJEB25190) | human gut metagenome
CTTCTCTGATTAAAGCCTACGCTTTTGCATTTGGCAAAACTTTGTTTTTGTTACAATATAAAGTCTTAATCAGTATGTAAAACCAATCTTTTATACGCAATAGGGGATAGACCCGTTTTGCTTTTAAATGCACGTATGAATGAAGAATATGTACCGAAGCCGCAGGCTTCGGAGATATATTCGATTGACCTGTTTGTGTTGGTAAGCAACTGCTTTGCTGCGGATATGCGGCACTTTGTAAGATAATCGTAAGGTGTTATCCCTGTCGCCTTCTTAAATCTGACGGTAAAGTGGCTGCGGCTAAAGTTAAACAATGCCGCTATTGAACCGATATCGGTTATATCCATATAGTTATCCGAGATATATTCCATACTTATCACACATATCATAAAACTCATCACGCTCGTATACGCCGCCCCAAACACGAAGCATATTAAAATTTGCCTCTGCTTCTTTTATTAATGTTTCATATTTTTCATATGATACCCTTGTATACACAGAATCGGCGGGAACCCAATTTGCGCCCTTACAGAAAACAGATACTCCGTTTACATTAAAATTAAACCTTGGGTTTTTCTCATCTGTTTTTGACAAATCAAGTTTAACCGTCCTTATACCAAATTTTGATGATGAGAACAGCGTTTTGTTTTTGTCATAGGTTATACTGATACAAAGCTCATACAAAGGCTGCTTTTCCATACCGTTCGGCCACTATAAAGACGGATTTGAAATATCCAAATCAAAAGTAATATAGTTTAACCCCGAACAAATCAGTTTATCTTTAACTTCCACTCTTTATTTAAATTAATTCTGCCCATTTAATTTTCCTTTTCATCACTTTAGTATTTCAAACCCTCCTTGGCTGTCCCACGCAAAAACCTTTATTACAGGTTCTGCAATATTCGCGGACACCCTAAGCGGAGAACTCTTTATTTGTGCACTTTCGGAATCGGAAATATTAGTCTTAACCGTCTGAACCGAATATAGCCTTTCTCCGTCATACAATGCAAATATAACATCTGATGAAATATCCGTTCTGCTCATATTATATACTGTTAAGCTGATGCTTTCGTCCGAATTAATGCTTAAGTCCGAATATGTTACATTACGATTTGCCTTAAAGTTAATTGTAAAGTCGGTTGTGATTCCGAAGTATTCGCACTCAACAACCGCAGACCCTTCACCAGCTCCCGTATATACTATACTTTCTCCGTTGATTTCGGCATCTCCCGATACTACCCTATGATTAATAAATGATTTTGTTTCTATCAGATTTTTCTTTCCCGAATAATCCTTTCCAAACACCCGAACCGAGTTCAAATTCACAGACTTTTCTGCTGAGATATCATTTATTTCAATAGCCGAGGGCAAAACCCTTATTGCCATTTCATCCAGGTAGAAGCAGCTTAGCGGTACTGTGCCGCTGCTGCTCGGATCATAATAAACGCCCATCGTACAGTATGAAATATCTCCGTACAGTTCTTTTGGCGCCAGCAGCCAAACCTTTACCCAACCGTTTTCATCGGGCTGCTCGTACGTCATTTTGTCCCTAATGATTTTTTGAGTTCCGTCAGGATACGTAAACGCAACCGAAAAGCTGACTCTGTCGGCAAAGATATCCTCATCTAATCCATAGACATACCATTCAAAATACAGCGACTCCGTATCGGCACCGTATGCAGACGGATTTACTTTTTGTGTTTCAAAGTTTAAGCATTTTTTCTCTGTATTCATAATTTTATTTACGTCAACTTTCAGAGATGTTCCGCCTCTGTATGCCTTTTCCGTGCTAAACTCGCACGCCTCTCTTCCCGCATACATATTCCAGAATTCTCTGTTCGGAAAAACGCCCGACATACGCAAAAGCTTAATTGTATCCCCGTATTTGATTTCTCCCTGTCCGAAAACAGTAAATTGTGTCAGCATTATTATAAGCAAGGCTAAAGCCGTTATTCTTCTTTTCAATATATTCACCCCTATACACTAACTCTTTTTAATTCTTTTAAAATTCCGTCCTTAGTTCTTACTTTATGTAATATACGTTTGAAAACGGCACAGCGGTGCTCTCGCTGCTCCAGATATACACAGCTATATAATCCGTATCCTCCGCCTCGGGAATCCCTGAAATACGAATAAGTGTATCCTTTGATTCGCCTGCGCTGACACTCTCTTTATTACTGCACGAAATATACCGAAGCCGTTTATCTTTATCGCAAAAGGCCGCAATGGCTGTAAATCCGATTCCGTCGCCCGAATCTTCGTTATTTTTAACATTTAACTTAATCTCACTTGCCCCCGAAATATTTTCGCGCGTCAGTTCTTCGTCATTCTGATTTCTGAGAACATCCGAAACGGTAAGCCGTTCATTGGGTTTGTTAAAATAAAATTCGGCTCTTTTCGCACTCTTTCCTCCCCCATTTTTCAAATACTCTATTTCTACAGTATAGTTTCCGTTTATCGCATCCTTTGGCATATAGAATGAATATTCGCGCTTTCCGTCACATTCAGCGAGGTTATGTTTCACAATATGGATTTACTGCGGTTTCCGAAGAGTATGGATTTTGCGGATTATTCATTTTACACCCCTGCTTTGCTCATCTTTCTTCTTACCATACCGGCATTTTTCATCACCTTTTGCAAACCGTTTCACTCGCTGTCCGTAATTTCCGAAAAAAAGCTTTTGCGAAATGACAAACAGCTCAGCAAAAACCTGCGTATGATTTTACATACCGAAAAAAATATGTTTTTTGCTATAGAACTGTTAGCCAAACAAGGATTAAAAAACGAAAAAAACAGTTCTGCAAAGCTTAAAGCTATTTTAGACATATCCGAACAGTCAATATCAAATTTAAGCAGAACCCTCAATCTGTTTCGCGATACTAAAATGGTTTTTCATAAAGCGGATCTCGTAAAATGTATTAATGACGCACTATTTAAAGTCTTTACCCCTAACGGTGATAAAAATATTACCGTCAAAACCTATTACAACAATTATGATACGCTTTATATAAATATGGACGAAACCCATATCCACGAGCTGTTTTTAAACCTCTTCAGAAATTCACTTGAGGCGCTTGCCTCGTGCAGCGAACAACCGTTTGTATTGATAAACGTAGTTTCCGAAGAAGGCTTTGCTATTATCGATGTTTCCGACAATGGCTGCGGAATAGAAAAAAAGAATATGCGCAAGATTTTTTCACCATTGTTTTCAACCAAATCAAATTTAACAAATTGGGGCGTCGGACTGCATTATGTAAACAAGGTGCTTCGCCTGCATAACGGACGCATTCGCGTCAAAAGCAAACCCGGTATACTCACAACATTTCAGGTGGTTATTCCGCTGGCTTTAGAACCGGAAAGGAGATTCTTATGGAAAAAATTAAAATAGCTATATGCGACGACATTAAATATATTTGCGAATATTTTGATGAATCTTTGTCGGAGGAAAGTGACTTTGAGGTTGTAGGGACGGCAAACAACAGCGAGATGTGCTTGGAAATGTGTCAGGAAAAGCATCCCGATGTACTGCTGCTTGATATCCAGATGGAAGAAATGGATTCCGGAATACTGCTTATACCCAAAATAAAAGAGTCAAATCCCGATATTAAAATTATTATGCTTACAATCCACGAAGAGGATGATTTTATAATACGAATTTTTGAATATGGGGCAAACGACTATATAATTAAAACACAGCCGATTGAGGCAGTAAAGGAAGCAATACGTGCCGCATATAACAACCGTGTGATGCTTCACCCCAATATCTCAAAGGTTGTTCTGCGCGAACTACAGCAAATCCGTTCCTCTCAGCTGTCACTTCTCAATGCTATAAATATGCTGTCACAGCTTACAAGCTCTGAACTGGAAATTCTTCACGACCTGTGCTCGGGATATTCGTATGCCCAAATTGCCGCAAAACGTTTTGTTGAAGAGGGAACAATCCGTGTGCATATTGTGCGGATAAAGAAAAAATTTGGAATAAAAAATACAAATCACCTTATAAAAGAATTAAAAAATTTAAATGTATTTGAGGCATTCGATGTACTCGGCGGAAAAAAATCGGAATAGAGAGCTGCGGCTGCAGCTCTCTATTCCGCATCATCAGTTTTTATTATTGAGGCAAATCCATAAATTCATATTGTTTATTACACTCTGTTTTATATTCTTCATACATTTCTTTAATTTTGGATACTGTGTATCTCAGCTGTTCATCAGTATCAATAATGAGGTCATCGCTTCCGAGCCAATCATCTATTTCAGAGCCTTGCATAAACTTTGAATACAGATAAAATGAAGGTCTGCCGCCGTAGGTCTTAAGCTTTTTAACCGCCTCTTTACCCTTTATATTAGCATTTACTGTGGTAGTTGACGGATTATACAAAACTATTCCGTGATAGACCAATTCGTAAAGCGGTATTTCTTCATCAAAGAAGTCATTATCAAAATCCGACCACGAAACATAAAGTGCATAATCAAGGTATTTTGCCGCAAAGTCAAAAGCCCCCTCCGATGCAAATCCGCCAAACTGCTTATGGCAAAGCTCCATAATTTCATTGTAACATTCAAGCGTCTTCCGCTTATCGGAAAGATGATTTTTGTCATAACACTCACGTAATGGCACAACCGACATAACATCGATATAGTGGATGCCTTTAAATCCAAGCTCTGCCACCTTGGGCAAATCCCGTTTTGCGTATCCAAGTGCCTTTACGGGGCAGAGATGATACATTGTTCCGCCGCTCCACGGCGAAGCGTTTATACTCATACTTCCATCACTTTTTCTGCAAACTATATCATTTGAAAATGTATCGGCTATGCTGTAACAATCGGTGCTGTTTGTATGGCACACTATCTGATAACCGTTTTTTTGCGCATAGGTAATAAGTTCTTTAAGCTTTGCCTCCCCGCCGAGAGCCTCTTCAACGGGGAAAATCTGCGGATATCTGCCGTCGTGACCGCTCTTATTCCACCCAACAAGGCAAAGTTGTGCCTTATCGACCCCTTGGCGCTTAAGCTCGTCTATTAAGTCTTTAACTCTGTCAAAGGTGCAGGCAACGTGCATTTTCGGCTCATTTTCCTCGGTCTGTTCAAGAACTGTCGGCGGCACGGGCTTCCACCCCATACGAATGCGGATTTCGGGCGATTCGACCGCATATTTAAGATACGGATTGTCTTTCACCCTCTCCTTAAGCGGTACGCACGCACCTCTTTTCAGCTGATAATCTCTGTACACACTTGCCATTTCCGCATAGCCTGCATTCAGAGCAAGCTGAATCAGCGAAAAACGGATATCCTCATATGCGCCCAGCTTTGTTATTTCAAACCTGAGTTTGAAGTAATACATACCGTCTTTTATTCCCGTAACAACATAAAAATTCTGTTTTAAACCTTTTGCTATTCCCAAAACGCAAATATGACTGTTTTTGATTCCGAATATGGGCATAAGATTTTGCTTCAGAACAATCTCATAGTTTTTATGTTTGTTAAACCTGCAAAGATAGCTGCCCTTGCCGTCACAGTCCGAGACGGCATAATATCCGTCATCACCCACACTTGCGTTAAAACTATCGTCTGAAAATTCTATATATTCCGTATCGGGCAAAATGTCCTCTTTTTTTAAGACATAATCGTTTTCGGCCCAATGTATTTTATATTCTCTGTTTAAGTTATCTAAAGCTTTCAATATTAAACCTCCAGTCTTCTCTTTTTCTGAAAGGTGTTTTAAACTTCTTTTTAAGCACGCCTTTTTCTTCTAAGTGAATATAACAAGCCATATCGCAGGCTCTGCCGCAAATCGAGCATTGATACGCGTGCTGTGCGGGAGGATAAAAATATATGTGGTCAAGAATTTTCCGTGCTGTCTCGGGTGTCACTTTTGCCTCACCCGCTATTATATCTATCCTATTGTCAAAATCCGCGAATGCCTCGGGCGGCATAAACGGATTTTTTGTTCCGTTTGCTCCGTTATAATAAACCGCGCATTGCCACGGCTCAATATTTCCGTTTGAGTCTATCGCCCCGCCCGGACACGCTTCCTTACACTTCCCGCATTTGTCGCAAAGATGCGGCGTATATTCCTCGGTTGCCTCAAGCTCTGCATCGGTCAGCACAAAGCAATATCTTATCATAGGTCCGAAGTCGTCATTTAAAAGTGCGCCGTCAAAGCCCTTTTCTCCAAGCCCGCATTTGACCGCCGCATTTACAAAATCCATTTGGGTTTCGGCTGTTTTACTTCTGTATATCGCGTCATACGCAACCTCGGGATTGGTCGAATTTTCTTCGTTCATTATCTGCTGATGTCTGCGCTGAGGAAGCGCAATATATCCGTTCTCTTCAAGCATCATTGCAACCTTAAGCTGCGCCATAGGCATAACCGTCTCTTCCATATTCTCAACCGCCATAGTGGTATACTGATAATAAGTCGAGCCTTCTTCTATGCCTCGGTATATTCCCCTCAGTATTCTGAAGCCAAAGCCTATTACCGTTTTGGTCTCGGGCATAATTTTAAATATTTTATCACTTTTGTCAAAGCGGCTTGACGGGGCAAATCCCACAACATCCGCACCGTTTGCCTTGGCAAGTTCAATAATTTTGTTTCTCATATTATAACTCCCCCACTATGTGCTTATAGCAAGCAATATCACACTTTCTGCCGCAAATGCAGGGCGAATATCCCCATTGCGTATTCGGCAAAAAGTTCATTTCTTTATATATCTCCCGTGCCGAATCAGCATCAAATCTTTTTTCTCCGTTGAGTATCGCGTCTCTCTCGGGATTATCTTTAAGAAAGTCGCTTGTCATAAACGGATTTGACTTGTGTGCGCCCTTGTAATATACGCTGCATTGCCACGTGTTAAGTCCGTCCTTCGATATTGCGTTGCCGACGCACGCCTTTGCACATTCGCCGCAGCGATCGCAGACGGATTCCGAAAGCGGCTCGTCACATTCAAGCGGAGCGTCCGTTATAATAAAGCAATAGCGCATAAACGGTCCGTATTTTTTATTTATTATTTTTCCGCTCATTCCCATCTCGCCTATACCGCAAGCCTTTGCCGCCTTGCCGAAGTCGATAATAACATCGGGCACGGGCTTGCCCGCCTCAACCGCTTCTGCGTGAATCAGCTCGTAGGTATCGACAACCTCGGGATTGGTTGTCTTGTCTCCTTTTATTCTCAGATTGGGAATCGCCTTTTGAAGACAGGCGTCATATCCATAGTTTTCAATCATTCCGCCTATTTTTAAAAGAAAAATCTCCGCCATCTCTTCATCTATGTATTTAACACCGATGCTTGTGTAAGTGTAATACTGGCTTCCCCTGTCGATTGCCTTGTAAATACCTTTAGGGACGGCAAACCCAAAGCCTATTATACACTTCGCATTCGGCAGAATCTTTTTAGGGTCGCGCTGCGGGTTCGGTTCATCGTAAACTCTGCCGATTCCGCACACGCTTGCGCCGAGTTCTTTTGCCTTTTGTTTTATCAATTCGCTGTTTAGCAAAATATATCACCTCTTAGTATAACTGTTTTTAATTTGACTTATTTTAAATTCAATCAGATGCCTGCTTTTTAAGACAGATTCTTTTTGAGACTTTATCAGCATCGTTATAATAGATACCTCAACTATGACCTCGTTTATTATGGTGGGTATCGAAAGATAATGGATTCCGTACGCCATCATTCCGAAGGATGATAACAGCGAAAATATCCTGATCATCTTAACGTTTTTGCAGAAAAATCCGATGGTTGCAAGCGATGATGCAACAGGCGGAAATATACTGAAGATATCCTTCCACGTGAAAAATGCCGAAACAAAAAACAGAATTGAAAACACCCAAATCCAAACGGGGCTTTTAGACCATTTTTTACTCTCCTGCATAAATATAAACTCTCTGCCTATTGCTATGGCGGTTGTTGCCGCCGCGGTATAACTGAAAATACAAAGATGATGAATCACCCACAGCAAATCGGTAATCAGCTTGCAGGCAATCATTTTTTTGCGGGTTCGCTGAAGGTATATAACCGATGATACCGCTATTGCGGCGATTCCTATTATCTGTCCTGTAAGCATTGCTGTCAATCCTCAATTCTTAATTTTTTGTCTGTGTTTTCTGCTGAAGTATTGCTGTTTTCAACAACCATAACGGTCGCGTTTTCACTTACCGTTATATGATGCCAAACACCTTTTGGAATATTGTAAAGTGTGCACTTTTCCATATTCAAAGACTCGTCCTCTGTATGCAGCACGGCTGTTCCCTCAAGCAGAACAAATGCCTCATCGGTTTTATTATGTCTTTCCAAAACCTTAAAGCCCGAAAACCTTTCGGAATACCTCAGGAATCCTATTTTCCAGCCCTCAAACTGCATTACGGCTTTAAAATCTTCTCCCGTATAATTATATTTTTCAATCATAGTTAACCTATCCTTATCTGTCAAGCCGCCAGGCTTTTTTTGTTCTGAGAGGTTCTTTAAAGCGCCCGTCCATACAGCCGCCCTTTTTCTCAAGAACAGACACGCACGCCCTTATACATCCGCCGCACTTTGCCATATTATATCCTACCCAGCTTGGGAAGTATTTCTGCAAAGCGGTGTAAACCTTCATTATCTCGTGTTCGTTTGCCGTATCGGTCACACCCTCCATAAGGTCAAGCGCACCGTTTTCGTTTCTATCCCATACCTCCTTGGGAACAAACGGATTATAGTATCTGCCTGCGTGGGTGTAAAACGCATAGCATCGCCACATATCGATATCACCCCATTCAAGGATTTTTCCGTCAAGATTAACGGTCACCTTTGCGCCGCCTTTTATCGGCGGAATACAAGACCCGGGACATTCGCGGACGCACGCTCCGCAGCGGCGGCACAGCGGCTTGCCGCTGTACATCTCATCATACTCAAACTCAGCATCGGTAAAGATAAACGCAACCCTCTGAAGCGGTCCGAACTCAGGCGTAAGCAGCATTTTGCTCCAGCCGATTTCGCCCAAGCCGCACGCAACGGCGGCGATTCTGAACTGAAACTGTAAATCGGGTGCGACAGCCCCCTCACGGGTGGGACGCGTAAACTGCACGCTTCTGTGATGGGCGGTTGAGGTTTTTGCGTTTTCGTTAACCTCAATCTGCTCCTCGGGCGACAAAGTGTTTCCCGGGCTTCCGTCCATATCCGAAACAACGCCGCGTGCGCCCGTGTTTCTGTAGACAAACGCCTCATAGCCTTCGTCCTCAATCACCTTACCGACCTGATATAAGACGGCAGGCGCAAATATTTCGTTTATACCCCCGTAAGCCATCGAGGGATACTGATAAAACTGTGTTCCCTCTTCGATTCCTCTTTGAACTCCGCGCGGAATTCTGAAGACAAAGCCTATGCAGCTTTTGGCTTCGGGGAAAAGAAACTGCGGATTCATTTCATCGGGTGCGCCGTCAAATCTTGACATAGGCGCGATTCCGCAGGCGTCCGCACCGGCGTCAAGAGCGGCTTTTTTAATCATTTCACTTGTAAGCATTTTTAACATACCTTTCTTTTTTGTTTTATGGACATCTTGCAGCCCCCTGAGCCCAAAGACAGGCGCCGCAGGTCGGAAAGATGTTGTACATACAATCTTTTTCGTTGCTTAATCTATCATCACAGCCGTCACACAATGTACAGTCGGGAAATTCAAAATTCCCGACTCTTTCTCTGAAGGCATTGTATTCCGCGCTGTTCCATATATGCTTTAAATCATTGTCCGAGATATTTCCAAAGCTTTTGTAAATCACTTTTCGTCTTTCTTCAAACAGATATGTGTACGAGCTGTGCAAAAGCTGCATACACGGGGTTATGTCACCGTTGTGTTTTATAAAGCACATATCGCCTTTGATAAAAGGGCAAAAGTTTAATTTGCGTTTTACGCCGTTATTATAAAGCCCTTTCATCTTGCCGACAGGTATGCCACTGTCATACAGGGTGTCTTTCTCTTTAACGGGTACCGACGGTATGGCATAACTCAAATTAATCTCATCGGCACCGATTTTATCTGCAAAGTCGTTTATTCTGCAAAGTTCGCCTTTATTTTCTTTCATAATAACAAAGGTGATTCCAAGGCTGCACTTTTCCCTATGCTTTGAAAAATATCTCAAATTGTTATATATTAAATCATACCGCGAGCCTATCTGTATCTTCTCATAACTCTCCCTCGAGAACCCGTCAACCGATACCCACAAACCGTTTAATCCGCTTGCTGTAAGCCTGTCCGCTGTCTTTGGCGCTAAAAGCGAAGCATTGGTCAAAAGCTCGGTACGGATGCCGATACGCGATACATCCGCAAGCATTTCAAAAATCCGCGGATGCGTTAGGGGCTCGCCCATTCCGGCGAACATTACCGTATTTATCCGCCGTAACTCATTTAAAGAATTTTTTACAGACAGCCAAACGCTGTCGCTCATCATCGCGGATTCTTCATCTATCCAGCTGTTGCGAAAGCACATTTTGCATTTAAGATTACACGCCGATGACGGCTCTATGTATAGTTTTTGGGGATAACTCATATCTAAAAAATCTCTTCTAAGTTTAAAAGCGCATTATTATATATTTCGGAACATCTCTTGCACGAAAAACAGTTCTTATCGCAAAACAAGAAGTCGTTTTTAAGCTTAGAATTTTCTATAACATAGGGATATATAGCGCCCGAATGGTTCGGCTCAAGCAGCTCGGTGATATTTCCGCTGTATCTTTGTCTTAAATAACTTTTAAGAATCATCACAGGATTGTTCGAGACGCGTGTAGCAAGCTTCACTGATGTAAAATACTTTTCGTAGTATTTTATATCTTCTGGTCTTATAAAGTTGGTATCACGTATCAGAGAAATACGTTTTTCGGGTGATTTTAAATATTCATTGCACACCCCTTCAAAGACGTAACAGTTATCCCTTTTGGCTATCTCGGTCTCGTGGGCTACAAGATTATCGTGAAAAACGTGAGCGCTGCAATAATTAAGACAACCGCTGTTTGCAAGAATATGCAGCGTCTTGCCGTCTGAATCGCATCGGGCTTTAAGCTCTTCTATTTTTTTAAAATTACGGTTATATTCGCGCTTCATATAATATCCGTCAAAGTATTCCGAAAGATAGTCCATTCCCTGAATTGTTCCTATCTCCATATTAACCGAGGCTCTGACTTTGATATCGCCAAAATTGTTTTTAATAAACTTAGCTATAAGAGGCGATGTAGTGGTAACCGATGAAAGATTCATCGTGCTTTTTATATATTGAACGCTTTCGCCGATTTTCTCGTAAAATGCTCTTGACAGGCTGTCGGCACCGTAACAGTTTCCGTTAAACAAAAGATTAAAACGGATTCCGGCCGCATTTAAAAGCTTAAGATCTTCCTCTTGCTTGTAAAGCGCCTCCCATGGAGAATAGCCGGCCTGCTCGGTCTGTGAATTTCTTCCGTTAGCAAAGTCAGCCCACGAGAAATATACCTCATCAATTTCTTCTTTATTGTCAATTTTTGCAAACTCATATTTTCCTTCATCCTTTAAAAATTCTTCATCATACATATATATAATAGAATTTTTTACATCTGACCATTTAGAGATGTCTTTTCTTGGTTTTGCATTTCCTCTTTCTATTGAAAATACCTTTAATGAATATTCTTTAGCTTTAAGCATTTCTTCAAGTTCACTGTCATATTCTTTAGCCCAAGTATATGCTTTTTCATATACTTCTTCTGCTGTCATCTTTGATATAACTGTTTTACCTATATCAAGTAATTTTACCATATCAAATAATGCTCCACTTACACTCATCTTGTTTAATTGAAAATCAAAGTCTTCTATTTTTTTATCTGGATTTGCTTTTTTCCAATTTTCAAATGAAGAATTTGCAATGTTAAGTAGATATTCTTTTACAGCTTCTGCGGGTACACCTTCTTCTTTGTAATAAGAAACTGCAGCTTCTGGATCTTTTCTTTTACTCAATTTACGTTTATTTCCATTGTCATTTTTCATAATTGGAGAAATATGTGCATATTTTGGTGCTTTAAATCCAAGTTCTTGA
>OLPI01003165.1_pt1 | contig 12015 bp, 7 predicted proteins | sample 1672361 | NCBI WGS metagenome assembly OLPI01 (sample SAMEA3136675, study PRJEB25190) | human gut metagenome
CGCACGTCCTGACGCAATCGCGTCAGGACGTGCGTTTTTTAGTATGTCATAGGCAAAAGAACCGCTCAGAACTCCGCCTTAAAGGCGGCGGGCAGGGTCACGCCCTCCGGCAGAACGCCCATCACGACGTAGTTGCCGTTCACGGTCACGGCGGAGTTGTTCTTCCACGCAGGCGCGTTTTCCGGATAGGCGGTGTCGTTGGCGGCGTTGTCCACCCGCTGCTGCAAGATGCCCCGGACGGTCTCCGCGTCAGCGCCGTTGGTCACCTCCACCATCACCAGCTCACAGCCGAAGCCCACCACCGGCGGCCAATACACCACCAGCTGCTTCGTCTCCACAGCGGTCAGGCCGGGGTACTGGGCCTCGATGCTGTCGGTATCCTCCTCCGGCATCAGCACAATATCCTCATTGCCGATGGAAGCAATGGCATCCTCCGCCGCTTTCTTCAGGTCGACGGACTGGACAGGCTGATCCTGCTGGCCGCCGTTTTGCTGGGGCGTCTTGTCGCCGCAGGCGGCCAGCGCCAGCACCGTCATCACCGCCAGTAATACGCAAAGCAATTTTTTCATGTTCCATCCTTCCTTTCTTTCGCATAGGCGCTTCCCTCAAGCGCCAGCGTAAGTATAGCGCATTTCATCGGAAATGCAACTACTATTTTGACGAAAGCTCCGGGAAAAATGTTCCAGCTTTGTGCGACAAGTTAAAGCAGCCGCCGCAGAAAATCTGCGGCGGCTGCTTTGCTATTTTAGCGATGAGAGAGTGCAGGAAAGAAGCTTACTTGTCGTACATCTCGATGAGCTTCAGCAGGTGCTCGTAGCGGGCCTTGGCCTCGTCCTCATTGCGCTGGAACAGAACCTCTGCGCGCTCGGGGAACTCGCGGGTCAGGCGGCTGTAGCGGGCCTCGTTCATCAGGAAGTCCTGATAACCGCCGGCAGGAGCCTTGGAGTCCAGCGTGAACTTCTTCTCGCCCTCGGGGTTGTAGCGGAACAGGTTCCAGTAACCGCAGTCCACGGCCTTCTTCATTTCCTTCTGGCAGTTCATCATGCCGCCCTTGATGGAGTGCATCTCGCAGGGGCTGTAGCCGATGATCAGGGACGGGCCGTGATAGGCCTCGGCCTCGGTGATGGCCTTGATGGTCTGCGCGGGGTTGGCGCCCATGGCCACCTGTGCCACGTATACATAGCCGTACTGCATGGCGATCTCGGCCAGGCTCTTCTTCTTCACTTCCTTACCGGCAGCGGCAAACTGTGCCACCTGACCGATGTTGGAAGCCTTGGAGGCCTGTCCGCCGGTGTTGGAGTACACCTCGGTATCAAACACGAAGATGTTCACATCCTGCTTGGAAGCGATGACGTGATCCAGTCCGCCGTAGCCGATATCGTAGGCCCAGCCGTCGCCGCCGAAGATCCACATAGACTTCTTGGCCAGATATTCCTTCTTGCTGAGGATGTCGGCAGCCAGCGTGCAGGCGGCGCAGTCGCACAGCAGAGCGCCCTTGGCCTTCAGCTCGGCAGCGTGCTCCGCGAACTGAGGAACGGCGGCCAGCTCGTCCACGGTGCAGATGCTCTCCTCCAGCGCCTTCACATAGGCCTTGGCAGGCTCGGCGTTGGCGGTGCCGTCGTCCATGGTATCCAGCCATGCCTGTGCGGCGGCCTTCAGCTCGGGACGGGCCCACTCGATGGCGATCAGCTCGCGGGTCTTGGCGGCCAGATCCTCGCGGATCTTGTTCTGGCCGGTGTACATGCCCAGACCGTGCTCCGCGTTATCCTCGAACAGGGAGTTGCACCATGCGGGGCCGTGGCCCTCCTTGTTGGTGCAGTAGGGAGAAGTAGCCGCGGGACCGCCCCAGATGGAGGAGCAGCCGGTGGCGTTGGAGACATACATATGATCGCCGAACAGCTGGGTGACGAGACGGGCATAGCTGGTCTCGGCGCAGCCGGCGCAGGAGCCGGAGAACTCCAGCATGGGCTGCTTGAACTGGCTGCCCTTGACGGTGTTGTCCTGCATATCCTTCTTCTCGGCCACGTCTGCCACGCAGTAGTCGAACACATCCTGCTGGGGCAGCTCGCCCTCCTGAGCCACCATGGTCAGGGCATTGACAGGGCAGGCGCCCACGCACACGCCGCAGCCCATGCAGTCCAGCGGGCTGATGGCCATGGTGAACTTGTACACGCCCTTGCCCTTGCCGGCCTTCACGTCCACCAGCTTGGCGGCCTCGGGAGCCTTGGCGGCCTCATCCTCGGTCAGCGCGAAGGGACGGATGGTAGCATGGGGGCAGCAGTAAGCGCACTGGTTGCACTGGATGCACTTGGCAGCGTCCCAGGTGGGAACGGACACGGCCACGCCGCGCTTCTCGTAAGCGGCAGCGCCCAGCTCAAACTGGCCGTCCACATGATCCACAAAGGCGGAAACGGGCAGGCTGTCGCCGTCCATCTTGCCCACGGGCTCCAGGATCTCCTTGACCATCTTCACCAGCTCGGGCTTGCCCTTCAGCTGCTTGGGCTCCTTGGTGTCCACAGCGTTGGCCCACTCAGCGGGAATGTCGATCTTCTTATAGGCGGTGGCGCCCAGATCAATGGCCTTGTAGTTCATATCCACCACGTCCTGCCCCTTCTTCAGGTAGGAAGCCTTGGCCTTCTCCTTCATGTAGGTGATGGCTTCCTCCTCCGGCATGACCTTGGCCAGAGAGAAGAACGCGGACTGGAGGATGGTGTTATTGCGCTTGCCCATACCGATCTCGATGGCCAGGTCGATGGCGTCGATGGTATACAGCTGGATGTTGTTCTGGGCGATATAGCGCTTGGACGCAGCGTCCATGTGGTGGTTCAGCTCATCGAAGTCCCACTGGCAGTTGATCATATACACGCCGCCGGGCTTGACGTCCTGCACCATCTTGAAGCCCTTGGTCACATAGCTGGGGTTGTGGCAGGCCACGAAGTCAGCCTTGTTGATATAGTAGGGGGAACGGATGGGCTTGTCGCCGAAGCGCAGGTGGCTGATGGTGACGCCGCCGGTCTTCTTGGAGTCATACTGGAAGTACGCCTGAACATACTTGTCGGTATGGTCGCCGATGATCTTGATGGAGTTCTTGTTGGCGCCAACGGTACCGTCGCCGCCCAGACCCCAGAACTTGCACTCGATGGTGCCCTCTGCCGCGGTGTTGGGGCAGTTGGGATCCTCGGGCAGGGACATGTTGGTGACATCGTCCACGATGCCGATGGTGAACTGGCGCTTCATCTCAGCCTTGGCCAGCTCGGTGTACACAGCGAACACGGAGGCAGGAGGCGTATCCTTGCTGCCCAGACCGTAACGGCCGCCGATGACGGTAATGTCGTTCTTGCCGGCGTTGGCCAGAGCGGTGACCACATCCTGATACAGGGGCTCGCCCTGAGCGCCGGGCTCCTTGGTGCGGTCCAGAACAGCGATCTTCTTGCAGGTGGCGGGGATAGCCTCGATCAGCTTCTCGGGAGCGAAGGGGCGGAACAGGCGAACCTTCACCAGACCCACCTTCTCGCCGTGGGCGTTCAGATAGTCGATGACTTCCTCGGCCACGTCGCAGATGGAGCCCATGGCCACGATCACGCGGTCAGCGTCGGGTGCGCCGTAGTAGTTGAACAGCTGATAGTTGGTGCCCAGCTTGGCGTTGACCTTCTCCATGCACTTCTCCACCACGGCGGGCAGAGCCTCATAGTACTTGTTGCAGGCCTCGCGGTGCTGGAAGAAGATATCACCGTTCTCGTGGCTGCCGCGCATATGGGGATGCTCGGGGTTCAGCGCATGACGGCGGAACTCGGCCACGGCGTCCATGTCGCACATATCCTTCAGGTCGGCGTAATCCCACACGGCGATCTTCTGGATCTCGTGGCTGGTGCGGAAGCCGTCAAAGAAGTTGATGAAGGGAACCTTGCCCTCCAGCGCGGCCAGATGGGCCACGGGGGACAGATCCATGACCTCCTGCACGTTGCCCTCGCACAGCATGGCAAAGCCGGTCTGGCGGCAGGCCATCACGTCGGAGTGGTCGCCGAAGATGTTCAGCGCGTGGGTGGAAACGGTACGGGCGGAAACATGGAACACGCAGGGCAGCTGCTCAGCCGCGATCTTGTACATGTTGGGGATCATCAGCAGCAGGCCCTGGGAGGCGGTGTAGGTGGTGGTCAGAGCGCCGGCGCCCAGAGAACCGTGCACAGCGCCGGCCGCACCGGCTTCGGACTGCATCTCCACGACCTTGACCTGCGTGCCGAAAATATTCTTCAGGCCGTTGGCGCTCCACTGGTCGACGAAGTCAGCCATGGGAGAAGACGGGGTGATGGGGTAGATGGCAGCTACCTCGGAAAACGCATAGCTTACATGCGCGGCAGCGTTATTGCCATCCATGGATTTCATTTTTCTTACCATTTATGAACCTCCTTCATACACTCTCCGCCCCTTTCGGGGCGAAATACTCAGCGTATCAGGATAATATCACAAAAAAACCACCCTGTAAACGGCATTTTTATGAAATTTTCGTAACAGGAAACTAAAAATGCGATTTTGTTGTTAAGAATTCTAACACCCCTTAACAGCGGAACTTATTTTGATAAAACTATTGTCCTTTTATATAAATGTGTGATAAAATAATACGGATATAGAAATTTGGCAGGAAAGGGGAGAGGCGTATGGTGACCACGGTGCGCTCTCTGGGGCTGACCGGCGTCAGCGGCTATGAGGTAACGGTGGAGTGCATGCTCTCCGGCGGGTTACCTGCCTTTGACGTGGTGGGTCTGCCGGACGCGGCGGTAAAGGAAGCACGGGAGCGAGTGCGGGCCGCGGTGAAAAACTGCGGGGCCCAGTTCCCCGTCAGCCGCATCACGGTGAATCTGGCTCCGGCCCGTCTGCGGAAGGAGGGCACGGTGTACGACCTGCCCATCCTGCTGGGCATCATGGCTGCCTCCGGCGAGGTGCGAACACTGCCGCAGGACGCTGCCTTTCTGGGGGAGCTGAGCCTGACGGGAACGCTGCGTCCCGTCACCGGCGTGCTGCCCATGGCCATGTTTGCCGCCCGTCAGGGGGTGAAGCAGCTGTTCGTCCCCGCCGCCAACGCCGCCGAGGCTACGCTGGCCGACGGCGTTACCGTCTACGGCGTGGAGAACGTCAGCCAGCTGATGGCCCACCTGAAAGGGGAGAGCGCCATTCCGCCCACGCCCCGGTGGGAGCCCTCCGCGCCCCGTACCCCGCTGCCGGACTTTGCCGACGTGATGGGGCAGGAGAACGTGAAGCGGGCGCTGGAGATCGCCGCCGCCGGCGGTCATAACGTGCTGCTGATCGGCTCGCCCGGCTCCGGCAAGTCCATGCTGGCCCGCCGCCTGCCCTCCATATTGCCGGATATGACCCGGCCCGAGGCCCTGCAAACCACGGAAATTTACTCTGTGGCGGGCATGACCGACCCGGCCCACCCGCTGGTGGATACCCGGCCCTTCCGCAGCCCCCACCACACCGCGTCCCCGGTGTCCCTGTCCGGCGGCGGCAGCATTCCCCGTCCCGGCGAGATATCCCTTGCCCACAACGGCATCCTGTTTCTGGACGAGCTGCCGGAGTTTGATAAATCCGCGCTGGAGACGCTGCGCCAGCCCTTGGAGGACGGGCAGGTCACCATCACCCGGGCCACCGGTTCCCTGACGCTGCCCAGCCGCTTCATGCTGGTGTGCGCCATGAACCCCTGCCGCTGCGGCTGGTACGGCCACCCCTCCGGACGCTGCACCTGTTCACCCCAGCAGGTGGAGCAGTATATGCAGCGCATCTCCGGCCCGCTGCTGGATCGGATCGATATGCACATCGATGTGCCGTCGGTGGAGTATGAGGCCATGCGCCGCAAGGAGCAGCCGGAGCCGTCATCGGCCATCCGGGAACGGGTCAACGCCGCCCGCGAGGTGCAGAAAAAGCGCTTTTCGGGGACGGAGGTGTCCTGCAACGCTTACATGACCCCCGCCATGATCGGGCAGTACTGTGCGCTGGACGCCGCCGGCGAAAAGCTCATGCAGGGTGCCTTTGAGCGCCTGGGCCTGACGGCCCGCAGCCACGACCGCATACTGCGTATGGCCCGCACCATCGCCGACCTGGAGGGCAGCGAGCACATCGAGGCGGCACATCTTGCCGAGGCCATACAGTATCGCAGCAGCAGTACACTGAAATGACGGCGGGATCTTTTCCGCCCTGCCATCGTCAAGCCTCCTCGGCGTATACCTGATACGCCGTTGTCAGCTTGCCATCGGCAGGACGAAAAATCTCGCCGCCGTGGCGGGATACATTTCCGCCCTGCCTGCGTCAGACCTCCTCGACGTACACCCGGTACGCCGTCGTCGGTCTGCCATCGGCGGGACAAAAAATCTCACCGCCGTGGCGGGATACATTTCCGCTCTGCCTGCGTCAAGTGATGAGCCGCAGGGTGCCGGAGAGAACTACACAAACAAGGAGAGAACCATATGCACGAGATCATTCTGTGCAAGCTGGGCGAGGTGGTCCTGAAGGGCCTGAACCGCCGCAGCTTTGAGATGAAGCTGATGAGCAACATCCGCCGCCGCACCCAGCGGTACGGCAAATTCAAGATCTACTCCCGCCAGTCCACCATCTATGTGGAGCCGGTGGAGGAGACCTGCGACCTGAACGCCGCCTACGACGCCTGCAAAAAGGTGTTCGGCATCATCGCCATTGCCCGGGCCGTGCCCTGCGCCAAGGAGAAGGAGGCCATCTTCGCCACCGCCAAAGAGTATCTCGGCCCGGCGCTGCTGGCCGCCAAGTCCTTCAAGGTGGAGAGCAAGCGCTCCGACAAGTCCTTCCCCATGGGCAGCATCCAGCTGAGCCAGTGGGTGGGCGGCGCGCTGCATGACGCCTTCCCCCACCTGACCGTGGATGTCCACACCCCGGAGCTGACGGTGTATCTGGAGGTGCGGGAGGACGCGGCCTATGTCCATGGCCCGGCGGAGGCCGCCGCAGGCGGCCTGCCCATCGGTATGGGTGGCCACGCGGTGAGCCTGCTGTCCGGCGGCATCGACAGTCCCGTGTCCAGCTACATGATCGCCAAGCGCGGCGTGCAGCTGGAGCTGCTGCACTTCGCTTCACCCCCCTATACCAGCGAGCAGGCCCGGGAAAAGGTCCTGCAGCTGGCCCAGGAGCTGACGGTCTGGTGCGGCCGCCTGACGGTGCACGTGGTGCCCTTTACGGAGATTCAGGAGGAGATCCGCCGCAAGTGCCCGGAGGATCACTTCACCCTCATTATGCGCCGCTTCATGATGCGGCTGGGCGACCGGCTGGCCCATGAGCTGGCCTGCAAGGCCATCGTCACCGGCGAAAGTCTGGGTCAGGTGGCCAGCCAGACCATTCAGGCGCTGGTGGTCAGCGACGACGTGGCCACCCTGCCGGTGCTGCGTCCCCTGATCGGCATGGACAAGGAGGAGATTGTCCGTATCGCCCGCCACGTGGGTACGTTTGATACCTCCATCCTGCCCTATGAGGACTGCTGCACCGTGTTCACCCCCCGCCACCCCAAGACCAAGCCCAATCTGGAGGAAGTCCGGGAGTACGAAGCCGCGCTGGATATCGACGCCCTGTGCGACAAGGCGCTGGCAGGCCGCGAGATGATCCGCCTGTACCCCAAGGCGTAAGGAGCGCACCATGAATAAGACATTGGAGCAGCAGGTCATCGCCGCGCTGAAAGCCCACGGCCTGACCCTTGCCACGGCCGAGAGCTGCACCGGCGGCCTGACCGCCAAGCGCCTGACGGACGTACCCGGCGCGTCGGCGGTGTTCCTGGGCGGCGTGGTCAGCTATACCAACGGCGTCAAGGAGCGGGTGCTGGGTGTGCCCCATGCGATGCTGGAAGCCTACAGCGCCGTTTCCGAACCGACGGCCCGCGCCATGGCGGAGGGCGTCCGCACCTTGACAGGCGCGGATTTCGGTCTGTCCGTCACCGGTGTGGCCGGGCCGGACAGGGACGATGCCGGGCATGACGTAGGAACGGTGTATATCGCCCTGTCCGCCAAAAACGAAACCACCGCGCAGCTGCTGCACCTTTCCGGTGACCGCAGCGCCATCCGCGCCGCCGCCGCGGACGAAATGCTCCGCATGCTGCTGGACTACTTAAATTAAAAGGAGATCATACCCATGGCAAAGAACAAGGTCTATTCCCAGATCAACCAATACGCCAACCGCGAGGAGGAGATCCGCAAGGCGAAGGGCAACCCCAACAAGAACAACCATGCCAAGAAGAAAAACAGCAACTACGGCGGTTATACCCCCGGCGCCGGCGCCTACATGGCCCAGAAGCTGGCGGAAAAGGGCCGTCAGCAGGAGCGGGTCAAGCTGCCCATGTGGCTGAACATCACGCTGATCGTCCTGTTCGCCGCCATCGCCGTCACGCTGATCCTACGCTTCACGGTGTATAAAGAGAACCAGCTGATGAACTACATTTCCTCGCTGCTGCTGGGCGTCACCTGCCTGGTGCTGTTCTATACCCGCCGCTTCAAGCACACCAAGAAGGACAGCACGTTCTATACACTGGTCACCGTTCTGCTGACGGTAATGGGCATCGTCTACACCGCCATGGGCCTGATCGGCATCCTGACCATGTTCGGTATCATCTGAAAAACGCCGGATTTTTCCTTGCTTTTGGTGAAAATGCCATTGACAAACGGAGAAAAAGTGGTTATATTAACAGATATCTCATGGTAAACATGGTACAAACGCGATGAAGGGGACACGCAGCGCCACTGTTCGACGCGAAGAGAGCCGCCGTTTCGGTGCAAGGCGGACGCGGGCATGGCGCGGATATCACCCCGGAGCATCCGGCTGAAAGCAAAAAGTAGGCACGGACGGAAGCGGGCCGTTATCACCCCGCGCCCACGGATGGTGGGGCTGAGTGGCCGCCTTGCGCGGCAACGAGAGTGGTATCGCAGAGGACGTTTTACCGCGCCTTTGTCTCTTGACGAGACAAAGGCGCTTTTTATTTTTGCACAGCTTTTTTACACAAAAAGTTGTAGGGGCGGACGACTCTGTCCGCCCGCATCGACCGAAAGTACCAGCAATCAAAAACAAAATTTTTTCACATAGAAAAGGAGAAGCAACATGGAATACAAAAAGACGTTGAACATGCCAAAGAGCGGCTTTCCCATGCGGGCTGGCCTTCCCAAGCGCGAGCCGGATATGCTGAAGCACTGGGAGGAGATCGACCTCTATAACGAGCTGCTGAAGAAGAACGAGGGCAAGCCCCTGTTCTCCCTCCATGACGGCCCTCCGTTCTCCAACGGCGCGCTGCATATGGGCCACGCCCTGAACAAGTCCATCAAGGACTTCATCACCCGTATGTACGCCATGCGGGGCTACTACACCCCCTATATTCCCGGCTGGGATAACCACGGCATGCCCATCGAGTCCGCCATCATCAAGCAGAACAAGCTGAACCACAAGGCCATGAGCGTGGCGGACTTCCGCACCGCCTGCCACGAGTTCGCCGACCACTATATCGACGTGCAGCGCGAGGGCTTCAAGCGTATGGGCGTCGTGGGCGACTGGGAGCATCCCTACAAGACCATGGACCCCGGCTTTGAGGCGCAGGAGGTTCGGGTATTCGGCAAGATGTACCAGAACGGCCATATCTACAAGGGCCTGAAGCCCGTGTACTGGTGCCCCCACGACGAGACGGCGCTGGCGGAAGCCGAGATCGAGTATAAGGACGATCCCTGCACCACCGTCTATGTCAAGTTCCCCATGAACGACGATCTGGGCAAGATGGGCCATCTGGATCACAGCAAGCTGTTCTTCGTGATCTGGACGACCACCGTCTGGACGCTGCCCGGCAACCTTGCCATCGCCCTGCATCCGGACGAGAGCTACGTTGTCGTCAAGGCGCCCAACGGCGAAATGTATATCATGGCCGAGGCCCTGACCGATAAGGTCATGAAGATCGGCGGCTTCGACAGCTATGAGATCCTGGAGTCCCACCCCGGCTCCTTCTTCGAGAATATGCTGGCCCAGCATCCCTTCCTGCCCAAGACCTCCCGTCTGGTGCTGGCGGATTACGTCACCATGGATTCCGGTACCGGCTGCGTCCATACCGCGCCCGGCTTCGGCGCCGACGACTATCTGACCTGCAAGCGCTACGGCATGGACATGGTGGTGCCCGTGGACGATCAGGGCAAGCACACCGCTTACGCCGGTAAGTACGAGGGCATGACCACCGACGAATCCAACCCCGTCATTCTTCAGGACATGAAGGACAATGGCTCCCTCTTTGCCAGTGAGGATATTGTCCATAGCTATCCCCACTGCTGGCGCTGCAAGCAGCCCATCATCTTCCGCGCCACTCCCCAGTGGTTCTGCTCCGTGGATTCCTTCAAGGATGACGCCATCGCCGCCTGCGAGGATGTTCGCTGGGTGCCCGGCTGGGGCAAGGATCGCATGCGCTCCATGATCCTGGAGCGTACCGACTGGTGCATCAGCCGCCAGCGCCGCTGGGGTCTGCCTATCCCCGTGTTCTACTGCAAGGATTGCGGCAAGCCCGTCTGCACGCCGGAGAGCATCGAGGCCGTGGCGAACCTGTTCGAGAAGAAGGGCTCCAACGCCTGGTTCGACATGGAGGCCGAGGACATGCTGCCCAGCGGCTTCACCTGCCCCCACTGCGGCAAGTCTACCGGCTTCGACAAGGAGACCGACACGCTGGACGGCTGGTTCGACTCCGGCTCCACCCACTTCGCCGCCATGGAGCGGGATCAGGGCTTCTGGCCCGCCACCATGTATATCGAGGGTCTTGACCAGTATCGCGGCTGGTTCCAGTCCTCTCTGCTGGTGGCCGTCGGCGCGCTGGGCCGCGGCGCTCCCTTCAAGGAGTGCGTCACCCACGGCTGGACAGTGGACGGCGAGGGCAAGGCCATGCACAAGTCTCTGGGCAACGGCATGGATCCCGCCGAGATCTTCGACAAGTACGGCGCAGACCTGCTGCGTCTGTGGGCCGGCAGCGCCGACTATCACGTGGACGTCCGCTGCTCCGACGAGATCTTCAAGCAACTGAGCCAGAACTACCTGAAGTTCCGCAACACCGCCAAGTTCTGCCTGGACAATCTGGTGGGCTTCGATGCCGACCATCTGGTGCAGCCCGCCGACATGCTGCCGCTGGACAAGTGGGCCGTCACCCGCCTGAACGACCTGATCGCTAAGGTGTTCGCCGCCTATGATAACTATGAGTTCCATGTGGTGTCCCATATGGTCAACGACTTCTGCGTCGTCGACCTCAGCTCCTTCTACTTCGATATCCTGAAGGATCGTCTGTACTGCGACGCCGCCGAGGGTTTGGAGCGCCGCAGCGCCCAGACCGCCCTGTTCCTGATCCTGGACGCCATGACCCGCCTGTTCGCACCCATCCTGGCCTTCACCTGCGACGAGATCTGGCTGGCTATGCCTCACCGCAGCAGCGATGATGCCCGTAACGTCCTGTTCAACGAGATGGTGCAGCCCTATACCGAGTACGCACTCTCCGAGGACGAGATGGCCAAGTGGAGCCGCATCGCCGCCCTGCGCAACGCCGTCAACGGCGAGCTGGAGCAGGCCCGTGCCGCCAAGACCATCGGCAAGAGCCTTGAGGCGGAGGTCGATCTGACCGTCCCCGCCGAGGACGCGTTCCTTGCCGAAATGGACGCCGCCATGCTGGCCGATCTGCTGATTGTCTCTCAGGTGCGCGTGGAGGTGGGCAGCGAGCTGACCGTGGCCGTCCGCCCCGCCAGCGGCGCCAAGTGCCTGCGCTGCTGGAAGGTACTGCCCACCGTGGGCAGCGACGCCCAGCATCCCGAGCTGTGCCCCCGCTGCGCCGCTGTTGTGAAAAATTTCCCCGATTTGGTGTAACAAATGCAAAAAAGACGTCTGCCACAAGGCAGGCGTCTTTTTTGCAGATAAGAGAGAACAGTGAACAGTGAAAAGATGAGGTATGCCGGCAAAGGCGTAACCGTCAAAACTGAGGGCGGCTGGACACACATGGGACAATAGTGGTGGGGA
>OLPI01003175.1_pt1 | contig 11979 bp, 13 predicted proteins | sample 1672361 | NCBI WGS metagenome assembly OLPI01 (sample SAMEA3136675, study PRJEB25190) | human gut metagenome
GATTAGCAGAGATACGGACAAAGGATACGATCCTTGTCCGCCTCTCTCCCCTTCTCACAAACCCAACTGAACTATAAAAAAGCGGGCTGAGCCCGCCTTCACCTCCGCCGAAGTCCGCCACGCATCATAGTCTTGCTCACGCGGGCGATTTTACGCAATTTCTTATACGTTAAAAAAAAATCACCCTCCGTGTCTATAACGGAAGGTGACATTTCGTGGAGCTGATGGCCGGATTCGAACCGGCGACCTCATCCTTACCAAAGCCATGGTAGGATTGCTATACAGCCCTCTATGCGCATAGAAGCAGGTTAATTCACCATATTCCCCAGAGAAAATGAATTTATTTGCACTGTGGGTCATCGTTATTCCGATGATGTCATATATGCCTGATTAGCAGAGGTGTAGCAGAGAACGCTGCACAAGCGCGAGACGATTAGCTGAGGATATACTCTGAGGCAAATGAATGGAGTTCCCGAAGGCGTTCAGAAATGAGCGCCTTTTTTCTATACTCTTGTAATTGCCTTGACAGAAGATATGATCTGCTGGCAGCACAGGAGATCATAGGATCAATAACACAGTGCTCATGGAGAATATCACGAATGTAGCGCAAATGGCTTAGTGCTTTGACGTTTTCTTATTATGACCATTTCATGAAACGGAGGATTTTACGGTGGCTGTTTTTCGCGTAGAGAAGAATCGGAATTACACGATCATGAGCAATGTTCATCTCAAGGACAGGGGAATATCCCTCAAGGCCAAGGGTTTGCTGTCCGTTATCCTGTCCCTGCCGGAGGATTGGGACTATACCACCAGAGGGTTGTCCTGTATCTGTAAGGACGGCGTGGACAGCATCCGGGTTGGCATTCAGGAGCTGGAAGCCAACGGCTATCTGGTTCGGGAACGCCACCGGAATGAGAATGGTCAGTACGGTGCCATCGAGTACACAATCCTGGAAAAGCCCCGGCAAGTGGCAATTCCGCCTCCTGTTCAGGAAAAACCTATATTGGAAAATCCAACGCAGGCAATTCCCATGCAGGATTTTCCTACGCAGGAGATTCCCGCACAATTAAATATAGAAGAATCAAATACTCAAAAATCAAATACGGATGAATCAAATACCCATTCATTCTTTCCGCCCGGTGTTCCAAATGAAGGACAGACAGAAATACGGGATGTGAGAGAGCGTATCAAGCATCAGATCGAATACGATTGGCTCCGGGGGCAATTCCGGCAGGAGCAGGTGGACGAACTGCTGGAAATCATGCTGGAGGTTGCTATGAATCGCAGCGAAACCATCCGTATCGGCAGGGATGCCGAATATCCCACCCAGTATGTTCAGGAACGGTTTCAGAAAATCACCGCCGCGCACATAGAGCGTGTGCTGGAGGGCATCGCAGATAACCGCACCCAAGTCTGGAACACCAAAGCCTACCTGTTGGCGGCCCTGTTCAACTCCGTGTCCACCATAGATCACTACTACACCATGCAATACAACCATGATTATCGCAGCCCTTAGCGGCTGCTTTTCATGCCCAAAAGTCGGGAGAAAGGATGAAATGACGTGAAAAGACCCCTTGCCTACATTACCGCCTATTGGGGCGACTGCACCGAGGACAACATGAAGCTGGCCGCCAAATATTGCCGTGCCGTCTATGATGCCGGATACCAGCCCATTTGTCCCATGATGATGCACTCGCTTTTCCTGAGAGAAGCCATTCCCCAGGAGCATAAGGACGGCCTGGATATGTCCAAGGACTACCTCTACCGGTCCGCTCTGCTGGTGGTCTGCGGAAATGCCGTGGACGAAACCATGAAGAATGACATTGCCATGGCTGCCCGGTTTCACAAACCGGCCACTACGCTGGACGGTATTCTCACCGTAAAGGGGCAGGGCCGGAGGTGCCAGAATGGCAGCTAAAACCATTGCCCAGCTCATGGAGGAAGCCCGTATCCGTGCCGGTGCCCAGAATTACAAAGGGCATGACTACATGGACTTAGCCCGGTTCGATGAAAACACCCGGCACATGATTATCTTCCATGTCCTGACCCATGATTCCCCGGTGGGTGACAAGGGCGATAAGATGCGGCTGTACTTGTCCGACAAAGGCTACCAGAAAGCCCTTGAGAATGCACAGAGCGGGAACATCCGCATTCTTTCCCATGCGAAAGTGGTTCAAGGGAACTTGCGGTATGATCGCAAAGACCAAATCCGGTAAAGGAGGAATCCGCATGAAAATTCTGCTGCACCGTCTGGTGGTTCCGCCCTAGCATTCCCGCTTCTCCCTGCAAACGACAGAAAGGAGGGATTCACCATGCAGGAAGAAGTGGAACAGCGGGTCGTTACTCTGGCTATCAACTGTGCCAAGCTGACGGAGCAGGAACTGAAAAAGGCGCTTGTCAAGCTGCTGCAGCATTGGAAAGCCCATCGTCAGAAAGGCCCTCACGGGAAAATGACCGTCAAACAGCTGGCTGCCCAAAACCGCGGTATGCAGAGCGTAGAGGTCACAGACCAGAATATTGGTTCTTTCAAGAAGATTGCCCGGAAATACGGTATCGACTTTGCTCCCTACAAAGCCAGAGGGCAGGATCGCTACCTTGTCTTTTTCAAGGCGCAGGACGCGGATGCCATGACCGCCGCTTTCAAGGAATACACCGCAAAGACCGTGAAGCAGCACAGCCGTCCTTCCGTTCTGGCCAAGCTGGCGCAGTTCAAGGAGCTGATGCAGTCCATGGGTGTCAACCGAGAAAAGAAAAAGGAGTTGGAACGGTGAGAAAGAAGAACTGGAAAAAGCTTCTGATTCTCAATATCCCGTACCTTTTTATTGCCCTGTTTGCGACCAAAGTCGGGCAGGCTGTTCGGCTGGCTCCCGGAACAGATTTCAGTGGGAAAGCATTGCACATGATGGAGGGTGTCCGGGATGCGTTTGCCTCTCCCATGCCCAGCTTTCATCCGGCTGACATGTGCATCGGAATCTGCATTGCCGCCGCCATGCGGTTGGCTGTATATATCAAGGGCAAAAATGCCAAGAAGTTTCGACACAATCGGGAATACGGCTCTGCCCGGTGGGGAACCGCCGACGACATTGCCCCTTACGTCGATCCGGCTTTTGAGAACAACATCATTCTCACCCAGACGGAAAGCCTGACCATGAACAACCGTCCCACCGATCCTCGCACCGCACGGAACAAAAACGTGCTGATTATCGGCGGCTCCGGCTCCGGTAAGACAAGATTTTGGATTAAGCCCAATTTGATGCAAATCCGGCGCTATTCCGCCATTGAGGAATTGGATGAGGCGGTGTTGAACCGGCTCATCAGCCGGATTCTGATTGGCGAAGTCAGGAAAGTGGACGGCCAGAAGGTGCAGGAAGTCAGGATTGTTTATAACTTTGTCGGGGAAATCCCGGAGATTGCGGCGTAATATTGGTGATGCCCTCCCTTTACCGGGAGGGCATTTTTTTTGCAGAATTACTCATAGTTTTTGGCTTCTTTCTCCATACGGAGTGATTGACTTTGAATACTATTATGTTCGGCAAACATCATTCTAATCTGTTCCGGTGTTTCAGAAAAGTCTTGGTCAATCATCGCCCGGATCATACCATAAACCGAATAAGCGAGCACATACAGAATGTATTTTGTTCTTCCAACAGCCTCATCCGGGACAATAACTTTTCGAAAAAGATCTTCAATCAGATAGATTTTATTATGCTTTTTAATAGCCCGGATGAACTCTTTTTCCGAATAAAAAAACTGAATCAGTCTTTGCTTCAGCACTTCCCCATCATCCGGAGGAACGGGATTTACTTCACAATACTTCGCCCATTTAGAGATGAGACAATAAATAATGATTTCATCTGTAGAGTTGAAATTGCGGTAATAAGCGTTGCGGGACACTCCGGCCTTCTCGCAGATCAGAGTTACGGAAATACTCTTCTCACTTTGCAACAATTCGTAATAGGCGAAAGCAATACTCTCTTTTGTGATGGCGTTGATCTCATCGTTTCTTTTGTTATATCCCATAGGCTTTTTTGCTCCTTGATGTCGCAATCGCCCTGCGATTGTGACTTTATTTTTTTCCTGTTCTGCGGTATAGTATATGATGTAACAACTGTTGCGTCAAGTGATATACAAAAAAATGAAAGGGAATTTACAATGACTGTTGTGACGAAACGATTGATTATCATTGCTGCGATTGTAATTGTCGCCTTTGTATTGGGAAGATTGGCTGTACGGGCCTTTATGAACCTGCTGCTGGGTGGTACGCTGTTTGGAGGGAATTTTCTGTGAGGAAAGGGGAAAAGAAAGTGCTGTGGGTATTTCTCTATGTGCTGATCTTTCTTGCAGTGTTCGCTCTCTCTGCGGTTTTCAAGATCACATACAACCCATTGAATGAAAAATATTCCGTTGACTGGAATGATTCTGTTGGAACGATGCTCACCGATCTTACTTATGGGGAAAAGGAAGCAAACACATTTGACCTGTATCTTCCCGCTGACAACAGCAGGGAAAGGTATGGCCTTGTAGTCTATCTCCATGCGGGAGGGTTCACATCCGGCGACAAAAATGACGACACAAAAATGCTCCAGTGGCTCTGCGCCAAAGGGTATGTGGCGGCAGGGATCAATTATACCCTGTTTACCGAAGAAAATCCCACCGCTAGTGTATACAGCCAGTCGGTGGAGATTCGGGACAGCATCCCCCGTGTGATCGCCGAAGCGGAGAAACTGGGATATGCCATTGATAAAATGGCCATTGGCGGCGGATCGGCGGGACATACGTTGGCGATGATCTACGCCTATCGTGATGCGGCGCAAGCGCCTGTTCCCGTTGTTCTGACCTTTGGTGGTGTAGGGCCTGCCAGCTTCTACCAGGAGGACTGGGGAATCTTCGGATTGGATCAAAGCGATGAAGCCTGCGCCGGATTGTTCTCTGTGATGGCTGGAACTGCAATCTCACCTGTGGAGGTTGCTGATGGCTCTTACTTGGACAAGGTCAAACACATCTCTGCTGCGGACTGGGTTACAGCCGATTCTCCCGCAACTGTGGTTGCCTATGGCACCCATGATAAAATGCAGCCGTTCCTCGCTTCTCTCCGTCTGAAATCCGCATTAGAGGAATACAGCATTGACCACAAGTATTTTGAACTTTCCCATTCCGGACACGGCCTGCAGAACGATAATAAAATTTATAAGCAGTGGATGGATGCAGTGGAAGAATATTTGGATGTCTATCTGCCGGTGGAGTAAGGAGAAACAGAAAATGGTAAAAAAGTTGATGAAATGGATTTTGATTGGTATAGCCGCATTGTTCGGCCTTGTCATCGTGGGAGTAACCTTGTTGGTGGCGATTTCAAACTATAAAGGTGCGAACTACTGGAAGTTTGCAAAACCACAAGGGATGATAGAAACGAAATATACTGGTATGGGTGAGCATGAGGTTTCGCTTGCCGAGTTTGATGCTCCTGATACTGTGTGGGAAAAATATGAAATCTGGTATCCCTCCAACTTGGAACAGTCGGAACAGGCATACCCGGTTGTCGTCATCGCCAACGGAACAGGAATGAGAGCATCGAAACAGAGTGCAATATATGAACATCTGGCTTCGTGGGGATTTATCGTTGCGGGGAATGAAGATGAACATTCAAGAACAGGGGCGTCTTCAGAAGCAACGCTTGACTTTATTTTGTCGCTGAACGAGAACCCGCAAAGTGTTTTTTACGGCCGCATAGATACGAAAAACATCGGGATCGTTGGACATTCCCAGGGCGGTGTCGGGGCAATCAATGCTGTTACCCAGCAGAAAAATGGTAATCTATATAAAACCATCTGCGTCCAAAGTACGACATCCAGTGCTGTGGCTTATGCGCTGAACCAGTTGGATGACGAATTGGGCGGCGGCTGGAGCTGCGACACATCAACTCTTTCGATTCCGGCATTTATGGTCGCCGGTACAGGCAGCGCCGATGCCGGAAATGTGGAAGAAAACAGGCTGGAACTTGCTGAAGGAGAAACGCAGGGAATCTGCCCTCTCTGGTGGCTACGAGAATGTTTTGATACCATGCCCGATGCAGTACCAAAAGTAATTGGCAGATTGAGCGGTAAGGATCACGGCGACATTCCTTTCAGTGCCGATGGATATATGACTGCATGGTTTATGTATTGGTTGCAAGGCGATGAAGCGGCGGGCGAGGCCTTCTTTGGTGCGGATGCGGAAATTGGAGTCAACGAGAATTGGCAGGATGTTACAATAAATTTCCCATAAAGAAGCAGAAACAAAATGTCGAATTTGTAGACGGATAAATTGAATAAGATTTATAGAGCGTTGCAGAACGAGTAGTCGTTTTGCAACGCTCTTTTTTAATTCATCACTTGACATTATGGTAAAGAGCTTATGAGCGTAGACGAGTTGGCAGTCATGGACGGCGGCAAGTGTATCTTGCAGCTGCGGGGCGTCCGCCCGTTCCTGTCCAACAAGTACGACATCACCAAACATCCCAATTACAAGTACACATCCGACTTTGACAAGAAAAACGCCTTGGACATAGAGCGTTTTCTGTCCCACCGCCTCCGACTGAATCCGGACACAGTATGCGAGGTGTTTGAAGCAAATCCGTCCGGCGCTCTGCCCAATAAGCAGTAACCATATATAGATTCAGAGAATGGTCGTTTCCACGACCGATCCTTTCCTGGTATCCGTCCCCATGACCTCCGTCAACGGCACCAATGCTTCTGACGGCGGCACCCGCTGGATCTACGACATTACCCTGTACCCCAAGAACCTGACCGGCATCCCCTCTCTGGAAAAGACGCTGCGGGAGGCCAAGGCTGACACTGGCAAGACGGATGATTACGCTCATACCGGCACCGCATCCGCTGGTGACACCATCGACTACCAAATCGTTTCCACCCTGCCCAGCATCACCTCCAAAGCTACCTATCCGTCCTGTTATACCTTTATTGACACCCTGTCCGCTGGTCTGACCTATACCAAGGGGGATGTGGTCCTAGGAATCTTCTCTGACACCGCCTGCAAGAACGCTGTGACCACCTGGAAAGAGACCGACGGTTACTTTACTGTTTCCTACAACGATGCAGATGGAAAAACTGCTATGACTGTGGAGATGACCGCCAAGGGTCTGGCAGAAATCAATAAGTCCAAGGCCGTATATACCGATACCAGCATGGTCAACTCTGGCTATTCTGACTGCACCATGCGCCTGACCTACACGGCCAAGGTAGACAGCGACAATTCTCTGGTGGTGGGCGATAAGGGCAACGACAACAAGGTTGTCCTGGCCTGGAAGCGCACCAGCGAGACTTTCTATGATACCCTGGTAGACGATGCCCACATTTACACCTACGGTATCGATCTTACCAAGCTGTTCTCCGACGGCAAGGGGGATTTCTCCAAGATTGAATTTCTGGTACAGAACAAGACCGACAACTACTATGTCCAGGCGAAGCTGAATCAGGACGAGGGCGTTTACTATGTGACCGGACATACTGAAAACAAGGCCGACGCTACCCACTTTGTCCCCGTGAAAACAGGCGACACCAAGGGCCGTATTCTTATTAAGGGTTTAGAGGACGATACCTATACCATGACGGAAGTCCGCACCGATAACGGCTATGTGCTGCTGAAACAGGATATTGAGGTTGTCATCTCCCAGAAAGAAAGCACCGAAAGCTGCACCATCTATGCCTCCGACGCTCTGGGCCTGATCCAGAATGACCCCCGCTATGCCAAAGTCATTCAGAGTGACGCGGATCTGAAGAACATCCCTCAGAAGCATCTGGAGCACAAACTGCTGACCGCCTCCGCTACCGTCAGCGGCAAAAATGTGAACATGACCGAGGACAACGGCAGCGCCAATGCCGAGGCTCCTCTGACCGTGGTCAATACGCGCGGCTTTGACCTGCCCAAGACCGGCGACAACGGTACTATGATGTTTACCATCGTGGGTATTCTGCTCATGGTCGGTGCGGCGGTTGTGCTGTACGCGGTGTCCAGTAAGAAGTCTGCGTAACACCAAAGCTTTGTCTCTGCACCCCTAAAACGGAAAAATTGTACCATGTTGTAAAAAGTCGCTTGAAAAAGTTGATACTTTGCGAATAAAGTCCCTTGAAAAAGTTTCTCTCTTGTGTTATGCTGTGTGTAAACTGACAGCTGATTGGAGGAATACACAATGCTGAAGCGCAAAATAGAGCGGCAGCTGACGGAATGGAAGAACATTTCCGGTCATAAGCCGCTGATCGTCAAGGGATGCAGACAGTGCGGCAAGACGTTCTCTGTGCTTGATTTTGCAAAAAAGAACTACAAGCACGTTGTCTACCTGAATTTCTTTGAAAATCCGGACTACGCCTCCGTTTTTGCGGGATCACTGGAAATCGATAACATTGTGATGTTGCTTTCCGCTCTGCTGGGCAAGGATGCTGTTTTTGAGGCAGGAGAAACGGTTCTGGTCCTGGATGAAATTCAGGATTGCCCTGAGGCACGGACCGCACTGAAATTCTTCCGAATCGATGGCCGATACGACGTGATCGGCACCGGCTCCCTGCTGGGTGTGAAAGGCTACGGCAAGGAGCCAAAGTCGGTTCCCGTGGGCTCGGAAACTGTGATCGATATGTACCCATTGGACTTTGAGGAATTCCTGTGGGCCAACGGCATTTCGGAGCCGGTGATCGCAATGCTGCAAAAGGCGCTGGACGCTGAAACGCCGGTGCCAGAAGCGCTCCACAGCCGGATGAAACAGCTCCTACTGCAATACGCTGTTGTTGGCGGGATGCCCGACGCAGTGCAGACCTTTGTGGACAGCAAGCAGATGGATGAAGTCCTCCGTATCCAGCGTGACATCGTGCGCTCCTATGAGGATGACATGGTGAAGTATGCGGAAAAACAGGACAAGTCCCGCATTAAGGAATGTTTTCAGTCCATTCCTCGTCAGCTTGCCAAGGAGAATAAGAAATTCCAGTATTCCGTTGTCCGGAAGGGCTCCACAGCCGCCAAATATGCCGGAAGTCTGCAATGGATTGAGGATGCGGGAATCATTGCCCGCTGCTATAACCTTTCCATTACAGAGCTTCCTCTGGATGGCAATGCCGAGGAGGACACATTCAAAGTGTATATGCGGGATATGGGGCTGTTTGTCAGTATGCTGGAGGACGGCACCCAATACGACATTCTTCAAGGCAATCTCTACGGCTACAAGGGTGCTATCTTTGAGAACCTGATTGCGGATATTTTCTCCAAAATGGGGCGAAAGCTCTACTATTTCCACAAGGATTCCGGCCTGGAAGTGGACTTTGTGATTCGCTATAAAGGCGCGTGTACACTTGTAGAGGTAAAGGCGGCAACCGGGAATATCAAGAGCACAAAAACAATTCTGAACCATCCGGAGAAGTACCATGTAAGCAGCGCAATCAAGCTGGGAGATTACAATGTTGGGCGCATGGGGCAAGTTCTGACGCTCCCGCTGTATATGGCATTCTTGCTGAGAACACTGTAAAAAATTACACAACCCGATGATACAAGGCAGCAGGCTGTTTCGCCCTGCTGCCTTGTTTTATCCTCAATAACAGAAATCTCAGGGTGTTGTTCCGCCAAGTGTCGGAATAAATTACCGCCAATCATCGGATTTCAGCAGGAAAGACGCGCAAAAATAAAAGATGGAGGATGTATTGAAAAAGAAAATTATAACGATATTGTCATGGGCATTTTTGAGGCTTCCCAAAGCGTTGTCAACAGCGCCGCCGGGGTGATCGTCGGGCAGACCAGCATCGATATATCTTCCGTGGTCGGCGGGCTGGAAAGCAGGCTGTCAGAGATGGATTTGGGGCCGCTCTTTGGACTTTGGTTTCAGTCTCTGTTCGTGGGGCTGTGTACCTGGGCTATCACCATCTGCATCTTCATCATTACCTACGGCAGAATGATCGAAGTGTTCCTCGTCACATCTGTCGCGCCTATCCCCATGGCGACTATGGTCAACCGGGAATGGGGACAGATGGGGCAGAACTATCTGCGAACCCTCCTTTCTCTGGGCTTCCAGGCGTTTCTCATTGTGGTCTGCGTGGCGATCTACTCAGTGCTGGTACAGAACATTTCCGTATCCGGCGACATTGGTGCCGCCATCTGGACCTGCATGGGCTATACCGTGCTGCTCTGCTTCTGCCTGTTCAAAACCAGCAGCCTTGCCCGTTCCGTATTCAATGCCCATTAAGGAGGTGTGTCCATGCCCTATGTAACCATTCCCAAAGACCTGACAAAAATTAAGTCCAAGGTGCTGTTCAACCTGACCAAGCGTCAGCTGATATGCTTCAGCGCGGGGCTGCTTGTGGGCGTCCCCCTGTTCTTTCTCACAAAGAAACCCCTGGGGAACTCTACCGCCGCGCTGCTTATGATCCTTACCATGCTTCCGGCATTCATGCTGGCACTGTATGAGAAGAATGGGCAGCATCTGGAAGTCATTATCCGCAATATGGTCCGGGTGCTGTTCCTCCGACCAAAGGAACGCCCCTACCGAACCAACAATTTCTATGCCGTCCTTGCGCGGCAGGACAAATTAGACAAGGAGGTATACCGGATTGTTCACCCATCGCCAAAAGCGAGAACAGAAAAAAGCGGTGCAGGCCGCTATCTCAAAGGCAAAACGAACAGATAAAAAAGAGAAGTCCGCTCAGGACAGTATCCCGTATCTGCTCATGCGACCGGATGGGATTTGTCAGGTGACGCAGAATCACTACACAAAAACCATCCAATTCCGGGACATCAACTACCAGCTCTCTGACAACGAGGACAAGCAGGCCATCTTTGACGGCTGGTGCGATTTTCTCAACTACTTCGACAGCTCTGTTTCCTTCCAGCTGTCCTTTATCAACCTGACCGGCCTGCGGGGCGCTGCCTTGCGGACGATCCCGGTGCGCACAGACCAGTTTGAAAGTATCCAGCGGGAGCTGTCTGAGGTGATCCGGAACCAGCAGGAAAAGGGCAACAACGGCATTGTCAAGACCAAGTATCTGACTTTTGGGATTGACGCGGACAGTGTGCGCTCTGCCAAGCCCCGGCTGGAACGGATCGAGACGGACATTCTCAACAACTTCAAAAAGCTCGGCGTCAGCGCCCAGGTGCTGAACGGCCAGGAACGGCTCAAGGTTTGCCATGACATTCTGCGCATGGACACCCCGGAGCCGTTTTTGTTCCGTTGGGAGGATTTGCCCCGTTCCGGCCTGTCCACCAAGGACTATATTGCCCCCAGCTCCTTCTATTTCGGCAGAGCCAGAGATTTTCGCATGGGCAAAAAATTCGCTACGGTCAGCTTTTTGCAGATTCTCGCCCCGGAACTCAGTGACCGTGTGCTGAAGGATTTTCTGGATATTGAAAGCAATGTCATTGTGAACATCCACGTTCAGTCAGTGGATCAAGTTGCTGCCATTAAGACCATCAAGCGCACGATCACGGATCTGGACAAAACAAAAATTGAGGAACAGAAGAAAGCCGTCCGTGCCGGATACGACATGGACATACTTCCCTCGGATCTGGCAACTTACGGCGAAGAAGCCAAGAAGCTGCTGTCTGATCTGCAAAGCCGGAATCAGCGGATGTTCCTGATTACCTTCCTGATCCTCAACACCGCCGACACCAAACGGCAGCTGGACAACAACTTTTTTCAGACCAATTCCATTGCCCAGAAGTACAACTGCCAGCTGGTGCAGCTGGACTTTCAGCAGGAAGAAGGCATGGTCAGCAGTCTGCCTTTGGGGCTGAACCAAATCGAGATTCAGCGGGGGCTTACTTCCTCCGGCGTTGCCATTTTTGTACCCTTTACAACGCAGGAGCTTTTTCAGAACAGTCCGGAGGCTCTGTACTGCGGCATCAATGCCCTGAGCAACAACATCATCATGGTGGACCGGAAGTGGCTGAAAAACCCCAACGGTCTGATTCTCGGCACTCCCGGTTCCGGCAAGTCCTTCAGTGCAAAGCGTG
>OLPI01003176.1_pt1 | contig 11979 bp, 10 predicted proteins | sample 1672361 | NCBI WGS metagenome assembly OLPI01 (sample SAMEA3136675, study PRJEB25190) | human gut metagenome
CCGCGCCGGCATCGACGCCGCGACGTCGGACTACGACAAGGAGAAGCTGCAGGAGCGTCTTGCCAAGCTCGCCGGAGGTGTCGCCGTGCTGTATGTGGGCGCCGCTACCGAGGTGGAGATGAAAGAGAAGAAAGACCGTGTGGACGATGCGTTGGCTGCGACCCGTGCTGCCGTCGAGGAAGGTATCGTGCCGGGCGGCGGTGTCGCTTACATCCGTGCGGTGGAGGCTTTGGAGACGCTCAAGGGCGACAACGAAGACCAGACGACCGGTATCCAGATCGTAAAACGCGCTATCGAAGAGCCGCTGCGTCAGATCGTGACGAATGCCGGCGGCGAGGGTTCGGTGGTTGTCAATAAGGTGAAGGAGGGCAAAGGCGCCTTCGGTTACAACGCCCGCGACGACCGTTATGAGGACCTGCTCAAAGCGGGTATCATCGACCCGACCAAGGTTTCGCGTGTGGCGTTGGAGAATGCGGCTTCGATCGCTTCGATGTTCCTTACCACGGAGTGTGTATTGGCCGAGAAGAAGTCGGACGCTCCCGCAATGCCTGCGATGCCGGGCGGCGGCATGGGCGGTATGATGTAGTCCATCGCTTCTCTTATGAAAAGTTCCCGGAATCGCATTTGCGATTCCGGGAACTTTTTTATTCCGGGCTGTCGTGTATGAAGTCCGGAGAGCCGTTTTCAGGGCGGCGGGCGTTCTGCGGTTCATACGAATACGACGCTGCCTGCTGTTGGAAAGACATACGGAAAGGGCTCGGGGAAATTCCGATGGCTTTTCATACACGACTGATGCGGTCGTGATCCGTAGCTTGTCTGCCGGAAAACGGAGGGAATGTGGAACTTTTTATTTCCGGGAGCGTCAGAGGCCGCCGTCGGCCACCCACAAACCGGTGGGGTTGTCATTGCGCTGAGCGAGCACTATTTTTTCGATGCGGCCGTCGGACATTTTCACTCGGCAGGGAACGAATACTCCCGCGTACTGTCCCGAACGGAAGGCCGGCTGGGTTTCGAGGAGGCGGCAGCCTGCATATCGTTCCTTCATAAGGTCGAGCGGATAGAAAACGAGTCCTTCGGCGAGTATTTCCGTATCCCACGTCTGCATGGCGGCGAAGAGTGTGCGGGCCGCCTCTTCCGGTGCGATGGCTGCGAAGTGTACGCCGCCGACCGGTTTGGTGAGGTCGATCCATTCGATGCCGTCGTAAGCCCGAAAGAGGGTATCGGACAACGGTATGTCGTAAACGATGCGTTGCAATTCGGCGATGGTTACGGGCGTTTTCCCGTCGGTCTGCTCGATTTTCAGCCCGATAAGCCGTCCGGTCGTCCGATCGAAGCGGTATTCGCGCCGGGTGTCGGATTCGTCGATCGAGGTCCCCGACAGGTAGTCGTTGCTGAAATCCCCTTCGGCCGGTGCTTCGACGGTCAGCGTGATCGTTTCCGGTCCGACTTGCTTGCTGTAACTTGCGTTCCGGCGCTCGGCGAAGTTGAGCTCTTCCCGCAGCAGCAGGGTGTAGGGGTCGAGCAGGGTGGCGAAATCTTCGATTGCGCCGCTACCGGGACGCATGATGAAGCCCGAGTTTATCTCAGGACTCCACATCAGGATCCGTTCCCCGTCGCTCAGGGCGATCCGTCCTGCTTTTTCCAGCCGCCAGCGGCCTGAACCCGGTTCCACCCACATACGGTGGGGAACAAAGGGGACTTCGGCATCGATGTAGCTGAAATTTTCCTGGGGAAGAGTGCGGACATTCATTTCGAGGCGGAACGAACGGCTTTTGTCGAGTTGAGCGGCAGCATCGCGGAAGATACGTCCTGCGGCGTGGGCCCGGTAGCGGCCGACGGGATCGAAGACGAGCAGTACGAGGGCGATGAGGGCTGCGGCGCTCAACGTCGCGGACAGCGGCCGGAGCCACAATTGCCGAGGCCGTGCCGGAGCGGTCGTTCGTGCGGTTGCCGGCGTATTTTCGGCTTGTGCGGCGGTTTTCAGAATGCGGGCTTTCAGACCGGCCGGAGCCTGCACTTCGACGCGGGGAGCGACGGTGTTGAAGGCTGCTTTCGTTTGGCGGTAGAATTCGGCGCAGGCGGGACATGTTTCGAGATGTTCCAACATTTCGCGGCGAACCTCTGCGGGGGTATTGTCATCGAACAGCAGTTCGATTCGGTTTTCAAAATCGGTGCATTTCATGGCGGATGATTTTTAGTGGTTTATGAGTTTGCGGAGCTTGCCGATCCCGTAACGGAAACGGGATTTGACGGTCGCCTCGGTGCTGCCGGTGAGCTCGGCGATCCGGGCGAAAGTCAGGGAGTCGGAGGTTTTCAGGCGGATCACTTCGGCCTGTTCTTCCGGGAGGGTTGCGAGCAGCCCGGCGATTCGTTCGTATTCTTCGCGGAGTTCCTGATCGCCGGAGTCGTCCGCAAGTGCGGCGGCCCGTTCGGTCGGCAGCGTCGCATTGCGCCGGTGGCGGTGGTAGTCGCAGCAGCGGTTGGCGATCGCCCGCCAGAGGTAGCGCTCCACGTCGTCGATGCGGTCGAGGTTGCAATCCGAGTGGAAGAGCCGCAGCAGGACGTCCTGCACGATGTCTTCCGCATCGGCCTGCGATCCCGTGCGGAAATAGGCGAAGCGGTAAAGGGAATCCTGTCGCCGATCGACGATCCGCTCGAGGAGTTTCAGTTTCGTTTCTTGCATATTCTGTCTGTTTTAACGACGCGTCTATTCATAAGACGTACCCGCTGCGAAAAAGATTTAACCGAAGCGTAAAAAAACGGCGTATGCCGATATATTTTTGTTTGCCGGCGTCGGATGGAAGGGTTTGCTGCGGATTTTGCGGAACGGGAATTTCCATAAAGGATATGGCAACCCGTTACGGAAGGATTTCCGATGGCGAAATGCCTGCACTGTAGGTTTCGACGGGAAATCCATTGCCCGGCTCTGCAGGTCGGTAAAGTTCGTACTCTCTTGCGTGAGAGAAAATCAGCCTTGTAAAGGTATTGACAGACCGGGAATAGCGGCGGTCGGATCGTTCGATTCGTGAAAATGATCGTGTGCCGACGTATCTGTTATTTGTCCAGCAGGATACGAGCCTGTGCGAGTGCGGCTTCCGTGATTTGGCTGCCCGATAGCATTTTGGCGATTTCGGTAATCCGCTCCTCCGGGTCGAGGCGGCGGATATGGGATCCTTCGGCGTCTTTGTAAACCACGAAGTGAGTGTCGCCCTTCGAAGCGACCTGCGGCAGATGGGTGATGTCCACGACCTGCATGGTCTGCGAGAGGTCGGCGATGATTTCGCCCATGGTGTCGGCGATGCGGCCTGAATGCAACGTCGAAGCAACATTCGGCTTCGCAGCGTGTTCGGGGGTGTTGTACTTATAACCCTTTGATATATATCGGCTATTTATCTCGCTACTCTCCTTCCATACATTTCGTTTTATCCCCCGCAAAAGGGGGCAGGCCGTTTTTTCGCAAGTAAGTTTTTGCCCCTTTGTGGTTCGCACAGGGCGGGTAAGCCTATTTGCGGCCGGCGACGGCTGCCACCGAGAGCAGGATGCCGAGCATCACCCCGAGCAACGCCGCGAACAGCACCTGGTATTGGGGGGCGAGCAGGAAGGTGATCGTGTGGGCGGGAATCCAGAAGAACGGGATTGTCTTCTTGAATACGAATCCCCACTGCACCTCCCAGTTGAGCGACGAGATGATCCGCCGCATGGGAATCGGGCGGACGAGAGCCCGCAGCGAACCGCCGTTGTTCAGGATGTGCGTGTCGGTGATCTTGTGCAGGGTCATGAATACGGGGGCGAAGGTGGTGTTCATGGTGAGGCTGATGAGCAGTGCGCCGATGAATTTCAGCGGGGTCAGCTCTCCCTTCATGGCTGCGGCTACCCCCTCGATGCCGAAACTCTCCGCCACGGCCGGCACGCCGATCGATAGCGTCTTCATCATAGCGGCGATCCAGACGCCCAGGAAGCCCCACACCACGGCGTGGGGCAGGATACCGAATCCCGGCTCGTTGTAGCGACCGGTCTTGATGCGCAACCCGATCACCTCGCCGGCAGTCGATAGGATGCCGAATTTGAGCAGGGCCATCAGGTAGGGGTGAGATGCATTGCAGGCCAGGTAGGCTGCGTAGAGATCGTTCGAAAGGAAGAAGGGAGCGAGCAGCAGTACGACGGCTCCGATGAATGCGAGGTCTTTAAGTTTCATGGATTCTTTTGTGTGACGGGTGCTTATGGTTTGAGCAGGATACGAGCCTGTGCGAGTGCGGCTTCCGTGATTTGGCTGCCCGATAGCATTTTGGCGATTTCGGTAATCCGCTCCTCCGGGTCGAGGCGGCGGATATGGGATCCTTCGGCGTCTTTGTAAACCACGAAGTGAGTGTCGCCTTTCGAAGCGACCTGCGGCAGGTGGGTGATGTCCACGACCTGCATGGTCTGCGAGAGGTCGGCGATGATCTCGCCCATGGCGTCGGCGATGCGGCCTGAAACGCCCGTGTCTATCTCGTCGAAGATGATCGTCGGCAGCTCCATGCGGTGAGCGAGCAACGCTTTGAGAGCCAGCATTACGCGTGAAATTTCACCGCCTGAGGCGATGCGTTCCACTTTTTGAGGAGCGAAATTTCCGTTGGCTGTGAACAGAAAATCTATTTCGTCGTCACCCGTGGGGGTCAAGGCCGGTGCGGGGGTGAGCTGTACGACGAAACGGGCTTCGGGCATGCCGAGCCGTGCGAGGGTCGTCTGAATCGCATCGTTGAACGTCGGTGCGGCCTTTTCGCGGGTGGCGTGGATGTTCCGGGCCAGCTCTTCGGCCTTCTCTTCGGTGGCGGTCAGTTCGGTCGCAACGGCGGCGATGGCTTCGTCGCCGTGCGTGATCGCTTGCAGGCGTGCTTCGTAATCGGTCTGTTTGGCGAGGAGTTCGCCGAGATCTGCGGCACGGTGTTTCTGGCAGAGCGAGTAGATGGTGTTGAGTCGGTCGCCGATTTTTTGCAGCCGTTCGGGATCGGCGTCGAGCCGTTCGCTCTGTGCGGCGGCCGAGGCGCCGAGATCCTTCAGCTCTTCGAGCACGGAGCGGAGCCGTCCGGCGGCTTCCGCTGCGAAAGGATAGCCGGCTTCGAGGTGGCGGCAGGCCGTTTCGCTGGCCTTGAGTTGTACCAACACCCCGATTTGTTCGTCGTCCAGGGCATTGCGCAGCGCCGTGAGGGTTTCGCTGATGCGGTCGGCGTTCGAAAGAACCTCCAGCTCCTGTTCCAGTTCGGTTTGTTCTCCTTCCTTCAGGTGGGCCGCTGCGAGTTCTTCGACCTGGTAGCGGAGCCACTCTTCGTCCTTGCGTCCGGCTTCGGCCTCTTCGCGCAGCCGTGCGAGTTCACGGCGCAGGTGGCAGAGCCGTTCGTAGAGGGTCGTATATTGCATCCGCAGGTCGTGGTTTTCGGCGACCGTATCGACGGCCTGCGTGCGGAAAGCCTCTGATCCCAGGATCAGATTCTGGTGTTGGGAGTGGATGTCGATCAGTTGCGATCCCAGTTCGCGCAGCAACGCAAGGGGAACGGGAGTGTCGTTGATGAACGAGCGGCTCTTGCCGGCCGGGGTGATCTGGCGCGTGAGTGTCGTTTCGCGGCTGTAATCCAGGTCGTTTCGGTCGAAGAATGCCTGCAGGTCCCTTGTTCCGAGATCGAAAACGCCTTCGATCAGGCAATTACGTTTGTCGTCTTTCAGGGTGGCGTTGTCGTTCTTGTTCCCCAGCAGGAGGCCCAGCGCGCCGAGCAGGATCGACTTTCCGGCGCCGGTTTCGCCCGTGATGATGTTCAGCCGGTCGTCCAGCTCCAGTTCGAGCCGGTCGATCAGGGCGTAGTTTTCGACTTTCAGACGACGTAGCATGGCTATTTCAGAATGGATTCGATTTTGTCGGCGATCTTCTCGGCCGTTTCGGCTTTCGAGAGCAGAGGAAGCTCCTCGCGTCCTGCGCGGTCGATGAGCGTCACCTTGTTGGTATCGACGCCGAATCCGGCCCCGGCGTCGCGCAGTGAGTTCAGAACGATGAAATCGAAGTTTTTGCGTTGGAGTTTCCCTTCGGCATTGGCCTCTTCGTGATCGGTTTCGAGGGCGAAGCCGACCAGGATCCGACCCGCTTTGTGCGCTCCCAGCTCGGCTGCGATGTCGTGCGTGCGTTTGAGGCGGATCGTCAGCTCGCCGTCCCCTTTCTTGAGTTTGGTCGGGGCGACCTCTTCGGGGGTATAGTCCGCGACGGCGGCGCACATAACGGCTCCGTCGGCTGTGGCGAACTCCCTCACCGAAGCCTCGTACATCTCCTGTGCCGAGAGGACATCGATACGTCGAACTCCGGTCGGGGTGGGCAGCGACGTGCGGCCGCTGATGAGTACGACTTCGGCGCCCCGCCGGGCGAGCGCTTCGGCGATGGCATACCCCATCTTGCCCGTCGAGTGGTTCGAGATGAACCGCACCGGATCGATGGCTTCGATGGTTGCGCCTGCGGTAACGATCAGCCGTTTACCTCGCAGGCTCTTTTTTTTTTCGGAAAGAAGGTCTTCGACGAATGCGACGATGTCGGCCGGTTCGGCCATGCGTCCCTTGCCCGAAAGTCCGCTTGCCAGCTCCCCTTCGGCCGGTTCGACGATCCGTACGCCTCGGCTGCGCAGAATCCGCAGATTCTCCTGTGTGGCCGAATGCGCGAACATGTCCAGGTCCATCGCCGGGGCGACCGCTACCGGGCAGCGGGCCGAAAGGTAGGTCGTCAGCAGCAGGTTGTCGGCGATGCCGTGCGCCATCTTGCCCAGCGTATTGGCCGTCGCGGGGGCGATGAGCAGGCAGTCCGCCCACTCGCCGAGCGAGACGTGGGAGTTCCACTCCCCGTTTTCCGGATTGAAGAATTCGACCAGGATGGGATGCTTCGAGAGCGTCGCCATGGTCAGCGGAGTGATGAACTGCTTGGCCAGCGGAGTCATTACGACTTTCACCTCGGCGCCTGCGCCTTTGAGCAGGCGGCAGAGTATGGCCGCTTTGTAGGCGGCGATGCTGCCTGTGATGCCGAGCAGGATATGTCGTCCTTCGAGACTCATACCGCGATGTTTAGGCTTGCGGTTTGTTCTCCTTGTAGAAGAGTTCGCCGTCGAGGAACTCCTCGGTGGCGATCAGCACCGGTTTGGGCAGACGTTCGTAGTAACGCGAGATCTCGATCTGCTCGCGGTTTTCGAAAGTTTCCTCCATCGTGTCCGTCGGCGACGAAAAATCCGCCAGCTTGCGCGTGAGTTCGGCTTTCAGTTCGGTCGAAATCTGGTTGGCGCGGCGTGCGATGATATTGACCGTTTCGTAAATGTTGCCGGTTTCCTTATCCAGATCGACCAGTTTACGGGTTACGGTGTTGGTGGGAGTGCTTTTCTTGATCTCCATGGAATTATTGTTTTTCTTTGTTGTTTCGGTCTAAAAAGTCTTTGGCGTTCTGGGCCAGCCGGTCGAGCTCCTTGAGGTAGTGCGATTCGGGAAATTCGGCCACGAACGAGTAATAGGAGTCGAGCGTCGAGAGGTAGCGGTCTGCCTGCTTGTCCTGCACGGAGTTGTCGGCCAGCTTGCTGCCGGATTTGACGATCAGGTACATGATCTCTTCGCGGTGGGAGCTGGTGGGATAGAGCTTCAGCGCGTTCTTGAGAGCTACGATCGCCGATTTGTAACGTCCGATTTTATAGTATGTGTAAGCGTTCAGGTAAGTTTTGTCGTGCAGCCGCTGGGTCAGGATCTTGTCCATCTCGCGGAATTCGTCGCTGCGGGAGCTGTTGGGGTAGTGGGCCAGGTATTCATTGACCGCCACGATAGCCTGCGTGGTCATCGTTTGGTCGCGGGTGGGGCCCGGTGCCAGGTAGAAGTAACTCAAGGCGAGAATTCCTTCGGCATCTTCGAGGAAAACGCTGCGTCCGAATTTGCGGCGGAAATCGTCGAGCATCGACGTGGCTACCTCGTAGTCGCGGGTCTTGAACTTGCAGAAAGCGGTCATGAAGGCGATACTGTCCTCCTGCATCGTTCCGGAGTAGTACGGTGCGGCCGCTTCGAACAGCATCGCGGCTTTCGACCACTTCTGGTTCTGGTAATGTTTCAGAGCGGTTTGGTACATGTGGTCGGGCCGACCGCTTTTCAGAACCTGCTGTACGCTATTGCAGCCCGCAGCGAGGATCGCAAAGCACACTGTGCACAAGACATATAGCCTTTCTTTTCTCATCGGGATCAGGTTTTTCCGTAATTATCCGGCGATAATCGCACAAAGTTACTCTTTATTTAACGAAATCCCAAATTTTTTAGTGTGGGCGCTGCGGAATCGATGCTATGCCGACGGTTTTTTGCGGAAAAACAACGGCGGGACGAATCGGGGTCCCGCCGTGATTTTCCGGTTGTTCCGTCAGGCGCGGTGTGCGATGAGCCATTCGGCGATCTGCACCGCGTTCAGTGCGGCACCCTTGCGGATCTGATCGCCGACGCACCAGAACGTGAGGCCGTTGGGCGAGGTGAGGTCGCGTCGGATGCGACCCACGTACACCGGGTTCCGACCGGCAGCGAACAGCGGCATCGGATAGACCTTGTCGCCCGGAGCGTCCTGCAGCACGACACCCGGGGCCGACGCGAAGGCGTCGCGTGCCTCTTCGGGCGAAATCGGGCGCTCCGTTTCCACCCAGATGCTTTCCGAGTGGGCCCGCATCACGGGTACGCGCACGCAGGTCGCGGAAACCACGATGTCCGAGTGCATGATCTTGCGGGTTTCGTGGTACATTTTCATCTCCTCCTTGGTGTAGTCGTTGTCGGTGAAGACGTCGATATGAGGTATCAGGTTGTAAGCCAGTTGATACGCAAATTTTTCCACACGGGGTTCGCCGCCTTTTGCCAGAGCCGCGTGCTGCTCTTCCAGTTCGGCCATCCCCTGTGCGCCGGCGCCGCTGGCCGACTGGTAGGTGGCTACGTGCACGCGGCGGATGTGCGAGAGTTTTTCGAGCGCGTTGAGTGCCACGACCATTTGAATCGTCGTGCAGTTGGGGTTGGCGATAATACGCCGGGGGGCGTTCGGGGTTTACTTCGGGAACCACCAGGGGAACGTCTTCGTCCATGCGGAAAGCGCTCGAATTGTCGATCATCAGCGTGCCGTGCTTGGTGATCGTTTCGGCGAACTCCTTCGAGGTGGAGCCGCCCGCCGATACCAGCGCGATGTCCACGCCGCAGAAGTCGTCGTTGTGGGCGAGCAGCCGTACGGTGAGTTCCTTGCCCCGGAAGGGGTATTTGCGTCCGGCGCTCCGCTCCGAACCGAAAAGCAGCAATTCGTCGATGGGCAGACGGCTCTCTTCCAGAATGTTCATAAATTCCTGGCCAACGGCTCCGCTGGCCCCGACAATGGCTAATTTCATGGCTTTCTCAAAGGTGTTATAGGTTGTATTACTCAAAAAATTCGTCTTCTTCGTACCGGGTTGCACTGTCGTCCGTTTTCTCGGTTTCGTCGCAATCGTAAACCGGCATGACGGCCGGACGCGTGAAGAGATCCTGCTTGCTGATACCCGTCGAAGGGTCGGCGTAAATCCGGTTGAGGAATTCGCCCACGATCGGTAGGGCGATTACGCTGCCTTCGCCGCGCGATACCAGGCGCACTGCCTGATCCTCGCCGCCGACCCAGCAGCCGGCTACCAGTTTGGGAAGGACGCACATGAACCATGCGTCGCGGTTCTTCTGCGAGGTCCCCGTCTTGCCGCCGACTTCGACATTCTGCATGTTGTAGGCCCATCCCAGGCGTCCGCCCGTACCCGAACGGATCACTCCTTCGAGCATCGTGAGCATCGTGTAGGCCGTGTGTTCGCTGATCGCATCCTGCGTCCGGGGGGCGAAGCTGGCGATCAGGTTGCCCTGACGGTCTTCGATGCGGGTGACGAAGATCGGAGTGGTATAGACGCCTTCGTTGGCGAAGGTCGAGAAGGCGCTCACCATTTCATAGACGTTGGATTCCGAGGTTCCCAGGCAGAGCGCAGGCACAGGATCGATGTAGCTGTGGATGCCCATGTTGTGAATGAAGTTGGCCACGGCCTGCGGCTGCTTGGCCTGTTTCATGATCCACGCCGAATAGTTGTTGCGGCTGCGGGCCAGGCCCCAGCTCAGGGGGTGCAGCTCGCCGTTCTGTTCGACCTTGCCGGCCTCCTTGGGCGACCAGGGTACCCCGTTGGCGGTTTCGATCGTCACCGGCAGGTTCGGTACGGGCGTGCAGGGACTCAGTCCCAGGTGGTCGATGGCGAAGGTATAGACGAAGGGTTTGATCGTCGATCCGATCTGCCGCTTGCCCTGCTTGGCCATGTCGTATTTGAAGTAGCGGAAGTTGGGACCGCCCACGTAGGCCTTCACGTATCCTGAGCGGGGATCCATCGCCACGAACGAGGCGCGCATGATCCGCTTGTGGTGGAGGATCGAGTCCCGGGGCGTGAGTACCGTGTCGCGTTCTCCCTTGTAGGTGAAGATCTTCATCGGACAGGGCTTGTCGAAGCTCGCCAGGATGGTCTTTTCGTCCACGCCTGCCTTTTGCATCTGGTAGTAGCGGTCCGAGTAACGGATCGCGTTGCGCATGATGCGCTCACGCTCCTGTCTGTCTGCGTCGATGAAGAGCGTTTTGGTGCGTTTGAACTGTGCGTCCATCTGGGGCTGGATCACCGACTCCATCTGCTTTTGAATGGCCTGCTCGGCGTATTCCTGCATCCGGGAGTCGATCGTGGTGTAGATCTTCAGACCGTCGCGGTAGATGTCGTAGGGCGTGCCGTCGGCTTTGGTATTCTTCAGGCACCAGCCGTAGATCGGATTTTCGTCGTACTCCTTGACCGCCTGTTCGTAGTCCCAGTCGTTCTGGAACTGGCGGCGCTTGGGCCGTTCGGCGTTCATCGTCAGGCGGAGCATCTCCCGGAAATAGGTCGCCGGGCCTTCGTTGTGCGAGACCGGCTTGTAGTTGAGCAGGATCGGCAGGGCCGCGATCGAATCCCGCTGGTGGCGTGTGATGGCGCCTGCCGATGCCATGCGGTCGAGCACCAGGTTACGGCGTGCGAGGGCATTTTCCGGGTTACGGCGGGGGGAATACATCGTGGGACCCTTGACCAGTCCCGCCAGCAGGGCGGCTTCCTGGATGTTGAGTTCGTGGGGTTCCTTGTTGAAGAAGGTGTGGGCCGCCGATTTGATGCCGTAGGCGTTCGAGCCGAACTCCACGGTATTCAGGTACATGGCGGCGATCTCCTCCTTGGTGTAGTTGTATTCGAGTTTCAGGGCCGTGATCCACTCCTTGAGTTTGGATACGACCAGCTTGGTCGTGCGGGCGATCTTGCCCCGGTTCTCGTTGATGTCGCGGGGAAAGAGGTTTTTGGCTAATTGCTGGGTGATCGTACTGCCGCCGCCCTGCGAGGTGTTCTGCATCAGGACGGTCTTGACGCCTACGCGTACCAGCGACATCAGGTCGATGCCCGAGTGTCCCCGGTAACGAACGTCCTCGGTCGAGACCAGGGCCGCGATGATCGGCGGCACGTCGTATCCGTCGAGCCGGAGCAGCTGGGCGGAGTCGAGCGGGAAGAGTTCGTCGTACTGTACGTAGGAGCGGTTCTGCACGAAGAACGTGCCCAGTACCTTGCCGTCCGAAGAGAGAATCTCGGTGGCCAGGTTGCTCTTGGGGTTCTCCAGCTCCTCGAACGACGGCAGCCGCCCGAACAGGCCGGCGGCCGTGAGCAACAGCAGGAGCAGCAAGAGTGCGAAAGGGGCGAATACGATGCCCCAGAGCCATTTGACGGATTTGGGCAGCGGTTTATGCGGGGTCTGTTTTTTCATCGGTTCAATTCAATATGCCGCAAAGATAGTGAAAGGTGAGGGCAATTGTGAGAACTTGTTCTCGAAAATTGCCGAACCGCCTCCTATCTTCTGCAAAGATAGTGAAAGCCGAGAGAAAACGGGAACTTGTTCCCAGTTTTCCGAGGCGCTTCCCATCTTCTG
>OLPI01003180.1_pt1 | contig 11960 bp, 12 predicted proteins | sample 1672361 | NCBI WGS metagenome assembly OLPI01 (sample SAMEA3136675, study PRJEB25190) | human gut metagenome
GGTCAGTGTAATGCTGGAAAGATGGTTTGAAAGATTTGGGGAATATGGAATCTAAGATTTAAGATTAATATAGAAGTTTGATAAGATAAAAAGTTCCTTACAACGTTTAGCGCTGTAGGGAACTTTTTGTTAAAGAAATATATTTTTAGGTTTTTTGCAAGCTGACTTGAATAAGAAAATTTCAGTGCAAGAGTAAATTTAGAAATTCATTTTAGGCTTGGTGTAAAAAACATAAAAATGATTGCAAAATGCAAAATGATAAGTTAGAATGAATTGAAAGTTGTTGTGATTGTGACAAAAACAATACAACAATTATATGGTTATTGTTTTATGGTCTTGATTTTAGGTTGTTTTTGTATTTTTTTGCTTTGTAATAGGTATTGGTAACTTTGAAGAGATATTCTTTGTATTTTTTGCTTTGTAATAGGTATTGGTAACTTTGAAGAGATATTTATTAATGTAACTACAGAAAAAGCGATTATTATGAGGAAAAAATATGAAAGTAAAAAGAATTTTAAGCAATTTATGTATTGGTGTAGTAGTTTTTTCAAGTGTTATTGGAAATGTACAGGCGGAAAATAATGATCACACTAACGAAAAAGAAGTTTCAAAATCAGAAGTAAGCAGAGTAGCTGAAAATGATGATGAAATAACTGTTAAAACAGACGAATATACATATCCGGCAAATCAGGGAGCGACTATCAAAGTTGATGATAAACTATTTCCTATTTATTCAGCACAGACATCTCAGGATACAGCTGGCAATAAACATTTGTCTTGGGGTATTGCCACAATGCAAATAGATGCTTTTGCAGATTATGTAAAAAATACCATAGATTCTAATGATAGTATTATTGTCGCTGTCGTTGATTCGGGAATTAGTGCAGATCATCCTTTGTTACAAGGAAGAGTTTTGAATACAGGATATGATTATGTTAATGATGATTCAGATCCTTCAGATGATTTTGGTCATGGGACACATGTAGCGGGTATTATAGCAGATTGTACACAAGGATTGAATGTTAAGATTCTCCCGGAAAAAGTAATAAAGGCCAACGGAGAAGGAGACCCATACGATATTGCCAAGGGAATCAGAGCGGCAGTTGATCAGGGCGCAAAGATTATAAATTACAGTATAAGCGGACCGATTGTGGCTCAAGATTATTCTATAGATAATGCAATTGATTATGCCCTTAGTCGTGGAGTGGTTGTAGTGGCATCATCTGGAAATGGAAAAGAGGATGTTGCCTTGACTTGCCCCGGACACAGGAGTGATATTATTATTACGTCAGCAATTGATGAAAATATGATGTTAAGTGATTGGGGAAAGGAGGGACCGAATTATGGAAATACGGTAGATGTGGCAGCACCGGGAGATGTTATTTGTAGTTGTTATCCGGCTGCACTTTCAAGTAATATGCTTATGGGGATGTCCGGAACATCCATGGCAGCACCTCACATTTCAGCAACGGCTGCAATGTTAAAATTATTATATCCGAGTGCTTCCCCGGCACAGATTGAAAACATAATAAAATACAATTGTGTAGATCTGGGAGAACCGGGATATGATACAAGCTATGGTTATGGGATGCCTCTTTTATCAAAGATGATTACAAATCTTCCGTTTTATGATGTGCAGTTGAATGACTGGTATTATGATAGTGTTAAAGATGTTTATTCAAGAGGATATATGACAGGACGGTCAAAGGGATATTTTGGAGTAGCGGAAGATATGCAGCGTCAGGATATAGCAGTTTTGATTTATCGAATGGCAGGCAGTCCGCTTATTCAATATCAGAATATTTACCCGGATGTATCAGAGTCCAGTTATTTTGCAAATGCAGCAGTTTGGAATTATCAGAATGGTATCATAACAGGTCAGAATGGTAAATTAGGAGTGGGTAATAATCTGCTTCGTCAGGACTTTGCTAATATTTTGTACAGATATGCATCTTATAACGGCTTGGATGTATCGCAGACAGCAGATTTGTCACAGTATCCAGATGGAAATAAAGTTAGTCCGTGGGCTACAACCGCAGTAGAGTGGGCTGTTGCAAATGGTTTGATGGGGCAAAATGTCTCTGAGTTAAAACCGCTAGATAATATTAACCGGGCAGAGATTGCTACAATTATTTCCAGATATGTTACAAAGTTTAATTTATAAGGAGAAAAAGTTATGAAAAAAGCGATAAAGAGAATTACAGCAATGATTTTAGCAGCATCAGTTGTTCTGAGCTCAGGATTCACATCCCAAGCAGCATCGAATCCGTATGATGATGTATACGAATCAGACTGGTATTATGATTCAGTAATGTATGTAAGAGATAAAGGGGCTATGACAGGTGTGAATGCGACACACTTCGCACCGGGAGAGAATCTGCAGCGTCAGGACTTTGCGTTAGCGTTGATGAGACGCTATATCAGTCAGGGTCATACAGTTACACAGAAAGATGATGGAACTTACTACGGAAAGGCTGTTGCCTGGGCAAAAGATATGAAGATTATGACAGGATATTCGAATAGAGATTTTGGAGTAGGAGATGTCATAACGAGACAGGATTGTATCACAGCGTTAGACCGGTATGTAGATGCATGTGGTCTGATAAGAGTTTCGGCGGTTGAAGATCCATATTATTTTACTAAAATAGAACAGTTTGAAACAACATATGCGGATATAGATCAGTTGCGGGATTATTCATATATAATTATGTATGTGGCAGTTATGAACGATAAACTTATAACAGGAGTAGAAAAAGACGGTGTTAAATATCTGGAGCCGAACGGTCTTGTTACAAGAGGTATGGTCAGTGTAATGCTGGAAAGATGGTTTGAAAGATTTGGGGAATATGGAATCTAAAATATAAGATCAATATAAAAAGGGGCTGTCGGGAAATAGACAGTTCAATGTATGATAAAAGGGTAAATGGGATAATCAAAGTTCTTGAGGGTTTGCCGAACTAATTGAGGGTCAGTTGTGAGGGGCTGGCCCTTTTAGAATGCCAGTTTTTGAGGGGCTGGTTTGAGGGAAAAACTTGAGGGGCGAGTTTGAGGGTCTGGAATAATTCCAGGCCCTCTTAAATAATTAGGTAAACACTCAATAGCGAGTACATTGAAAAAATTAAGAACCGCCGTAATTGGCGGTTCCTGGTTACTGTTGTTTTCGAATCCCTTCTGGAAGTTTTTTAGACCAAATTGAGGGTTAGTCGTGAGGGGCTGGCCCTTTTAGAATGCCAGTTTTTGCGGGTTTCGGCTTTTTGAAAAGCCAGTCAGGATTCCTTTACTGGACTTAGTTAAAGTAATCGGGTAAAATAATATTTAACAGAGTATGGAGTGTGAATATCCGCCTGATTAAAAATACCCAGGACGAAGGAGATAAAATTATGTATGAAATTATGAGTGCAGATGAAGCAATCCGTCTGATCAGGGATGGTGACTGTATCTGCGTCAATTCATTTGTAGGAATAGAGAATCCAACGGAACTTCATGAAGCAATCTACCGAAGGTATCAGAAGATGCAGTCACCGACGCATCTGACAATTGTATCGAGTGCAGGGTTTGGTGTCTGGGACGAGGAACATAATGCAGAAAGATATATCAAAGAAGGTGCAGTGGACAAGCTGATCTGTGGTCATTTTGGAGCAATGCTTAGCACGAAGAAACTGGTGCTGGAGGATCGGTTTGAAGCATATAATCTGCCGCTTGGATGTATTTCCCACGCAATCCGTGCACAGGCAGGGGGGCTTCCCGGAGCTCTTTCCAAAGTTGGTTTGGATATTTTTGTAGATCCAAGACGAGAAGGACCTGGAATTAACAGAATTTCTATTGATGACTCACTGGTAAAACATGTTGAAGTGGATGGGGATGAATTTCTGTATTATAAACTTCCAAAGATTACCATTGCGTTGATCAAAGGAACTGCGGCAGACAGAAAAGGTAATATTACATTTGATGATATGTTCATGTCGGGAGATGCACTTTCTATTTGTCAGGCAGTAAAAGCAAACAGGGGAAAAGTAATTGTGCAGGTAGACAGATTGGTTGATACACCGTCCCGGCCACGTAATGCTATTATTCCGGGCTGTTTGGTAGATGCAATCGTTGTGGCAGAGCCGGAGAAGAGAAACGAAGCATATACTGCACTTACCGGAAGTTTTGAGATCCCTTATAAGGAGTGGCATGCATGGAGCGAAAAGATAGAGAATGTGTCTACGAAGCCACAGAAAAACAGTGTAACCGGAAATATTATCGGCAAAAGAGCGGCGCAGGAACTCAGGGTAGATGATATTGTTAATATCGGGATCGGAATTCCGGAGATGGTATCAAGATATGCACGAAAGTGTGGTATGCTTGATATGGTAACCTTAACAGTAGAATCGGGCGGCATTGGAGGATTCCCGGTATCAGGAGAGGCTTTTGGAGCAATGATCGGGGCAGCATCTGTCTATGATATGGCAAACCAGTTTGATCTGTATGATAATGGCGGACTTGATATCTGTTTTATGGGTGCGCTGGAAGTGGATAGATATGGAAACATCAATGCACATAGAGGTCCCGGAGCGTTTGCCGGAATTGGCGGATTTGCGAATATTACGGCAAAAACACCAACGGTTGTATTCTGTATGACATTTGATGCCAAGGGATTGGATGTTACGCAGGAAAAAGGTGTGGTAACGATTCGGAAAGAAGGAGAGATACCCAAATTTGTAGAGAAGGTCAATAGTGTAAGCTTTTCTGCAAAACGTGCGATTGAAAACGGACAAAAGGTATTGTATGTAACAGAACGTTGTGTATTCAGGCTGACACCAAAAGGCTTAAAACTGATCGAAGTCTACCCAGGAGTAGATATGCAGAAAGATATTCTGGACAGGCTGCCGTTTGAGGTGGAGATTTAAATTGGGATTTAATTCAGGAAGGCGTTGGATACCCGAACCGGAATAAAGCTTGGAAAGGCGTTCCTGTTCAGGTTCCATCGGCGGGTCAATTCTAAAGGGGCAAAATTCTGCTAAAAGCAGGCTTTCAAAATTTGAAACTCGGCATACGCCTCAGACAAGACTGTAATTAATTCTGTGTAAACTCTAAAAGAGCTATATATCCTCTTGGATTGATGTTAAAATAAATATCAATTCAGGAGGATTTTTTATGGCACGAAGAAGAAAAATGGATCCAGAACGCAAAGCGTTCATCAACAGCTTGTTGGAACACTATCAACCAAAGGATGCTCAGGATATCCAGGACATGCTCAAGGATTTGTTAGGCGAAACGCTGCAAGGTATGTTAGAAGCTGAAATGGATGATCACCTTGGATATTCCAAGTATGACTACAAGAACAAAGAGACAGACGATAGCCGTAATGGTTATAGTCCTAAAACAGTCACCTCTTCAATGGGAACGATTAATCTGGATATACCACGAGATCGAAAGGGAGATTTTGAACCGCAGATTGTGAAAAAGAATCAGACAGATATCTCAAACATTGAAGATCAGGTACTTTCTATGTATGCGAAGGGAATGACGACAAGGGATATCTCCTCTCATCTCAAAGATGTTTATGGTGTGGATGCATCAGCAGAAATGATATCACATATGACAGATCGAATCCTTCCTATCGCAAAAGAATGGCAAAATCGGCCGCTGGAAAGAAAATATGCCATTGTTTTTATGGATGCGGTACATTTCCATGTTCGAGAAGACAATCGAACGGTAAAAAAAGCGGTTTATGTTGCTATAGGTGTTAAACTGAATGGAAAACGTGAGGTTCTCGGCATGTGGGTAGGAGGAAATGAAAGTGCGAAATACTGGTTGTCCGTTCTCAACGAGATAAAAAACAGAGGTGTGGAAGATATCATGATCGTATCCGTAGATGGATTGACCGGATTCGGGGATGCAATTCATGCAGTATTCCCACAGGCGGAGATCCAAAGGTGTATTGTGCATCAGATTCGTTATTCTACAAAATTTATCTCTTACAAAGATTTAAAACCATTCATGGCGGATTTAAAGCTGGTTTACAAAGCGGATACAGAAGATCTTGCACTCACAGCCTTGGAAGATCTGGAAGAAAAATGGGGCAAAAAATACCCTGCTTCCATTGGATCCTGGAGAAATAACTGGACACAATTATCCACATATTTTAAATATCCATCTGAGATACGTAAATTAATATACACTACAAATTCCATCGAAAATTTTAACCGCCAGCTACGCAAGGTTACGAAATCCAAGACTATTTTTCCGACGGATGATGCTCTTTTCAAGATGCTCTATCTGGCAATGATGGATGCTACAAAAAAATGGACCGGAAAGGCTTGGGACTGGGGTCTGACACTGGATCAGTTATGCATCTATTTTGGGGATCGGATCCAGCCAGAGGATATCGATTAAGCACAGATTCAATCGCATATCAAGGGTAAATAAACGCCCGATTTTCTCGGGCGCCCTTGACATGCAATAGAATCCATGCTACTAAATAAACAACAGGCTGAACAGCAAAGTATGCCATTCAGCCCATTACATTCTATTTTTGTATTCTATAAACCTATGATTTTATCATCAATCTGAGAGGTTTACACAGAATAATTTACACTACCACTCACATCGTAATCAACAGTGTAAGAAAGGATGCTGTAATCGACTTCTTCGGCTTTGTTGCTTCCATTTTCTGGTATCCATATTTCTCTGTTTTCTTTTCTGCCATCCTCAACATTTCCCTCGGATGTACAGAACATCAGCATGATCAGTTTCCATGTCTTCATCTTGTAAATCACCTCTGTAAAAGAAAGCGATGATTCCGTAGAATCATCGCAAATGTAATATTACAACACTTTTTTACTATTTCAATCTGTCTAACCATTCCTTTAAATGGATTTTTGTCTGTATATCGCCTTTATCTCCATCAATATAAGTTACACCTTTTAAGTCTGATGCAATTTTAGGTTTACCTTTGCAAATAAAGCACACTTTACTTTTATCTCCTAAAGAGCCGGCAAATAAACCATATTCCAAAAGTACATTATCTCTCACTACATCACACGACTCTAATGCAGATTTATCATTCCATGTTTTATCGTCAGCATTAAAAATAAAAATGGCTCCATCTACTCTCTTTGTTATCTCAAATAATGCATCAATAGTATTGGTTGATGGTACAAATATATTTTTCCCAACTGCATTCCATGGTAATGGATCCACATTATATCCTTCTAAAATCAATGAAATTTGATCCATATAATCTGCTGCTTCAGATGAACTACCTATAAAAATCTCCATTTTGTCATTGTCTCCTCGTTTCGTCATAGGTACTACTTTAATATTTTCTCTTATGTTTTTATCTACATTTCCGTCTTCACAATATTCCAGTATCGACGTTTTATCCACTTCAAATAAAAGTGTTCCTATTTTATGAATAGCATCTTTCGAATAACTTCTCTCACATACAGGACATTTGTAAGATGATCTCTCAATCTTTCTGACATATGCTGTACAATGATTTCCACATTCACATTGAAAATCATATTTGCATGAAATTAATCTTTCATCTACTAAATCACTGATAAATGCTGCAGCATCTTTGCCAGAAGTATTTGTCCATTCCTGAATTTGAGAAGAATATATTCTTTTTAAACTATTACACGACATTTCGCTTATCTTGATTCCAAGTTTCTGCAATATCTCCTGATTCATATTGTTTATATATCTCCTCTGCTACTATTAAATCCTCTTCTTTAAATCGGATTCCTGATAAAACTCTTACGCTGAAATACTCTTCTTTAGTTGCATCAAAAGAAAGACTTAGTCTTCCTTTGCTACGACTTTTTTCAACCCATAACCTTTCAACCATTTCTGCATCTTCTAACGATTTTTTCAATGCCATAAATGTTTTTGTACAAAAAATCGGTACTGAACTATCTTCCCCACTTAATGATGTTAATACATGTTCGATATCATTAAATCTGATTTTTGAAATAACTGCTTCTACGCCAGTTAATCCCCATATATCTTCATACGGAACATCATAAAAGAAGTCACTCACACATAGTTTTTCAATAACCTTGTAGATTTCATCTTCAAAATCTAAAACTCCTTTTGAAATAGTTGTTTTACCTTCTGATTTTTTGACATTTTTCAACGGCAATCCTTCATATACACTTTGAGTAAAATTATTTATCAGACTTGATATACTCTCTATCTTGCTAAATGAAGGAATATTTGTATATATCTGATCTATAAGTCCTTGGCTCATTCTAAACAAAGTTTTCTTATGGCTTTGTTCATATGATTTACAAGAAATCCCGCATGTTGAACATAGAAAAGTAATTAAGCTGTCCATTAAAGCATCTATCTTATAATAATCATTTAATCCCTGTCTAACCCATGCTTTAATAGTCAACTGTCTTTTATTAAAATCAATTTCAACTGGAAAATATGTGTTTTCTTCGCTTATTTTTCTACTTGAAAGTACTTCGATGTACGTAGAAAACAATATTTGAATTTTATCCAACTCGCCCTTGTTGTTTTCTATTGATTTTATTGCTGCAACTTTTCTAGTTTCCTTTGAATCCGCAATTGTTCCTAAAATATTACAATATTCTAACTCTGTATCTAGCTGAGACAAATTAAAATTTTTATCAAAAAATTCAAACCAATCTTCTGGTAACTTGATTTTGTTAACTTTTTCTAATTGATAAAAACGAATATATTTTCTTTTGCCCCAAAACAATTCATTAAAAAGAAATTGTTCAAAATCAACGATATCTATTTTTCCTTCGTCAAACAAGGAATCAACCCAATATTTCAACTGCATTCCTTTTTGATCTTCGTTTCGGGTGATTTTACACTCTCTTAAATATGTTTCTATATATCCAGCATCAACATTTGCTATTACTGTTTGACTCAATGATGGCATATTTAGCCCTCCATAATTCGACATAATAATACATTTATTCTATCATAAAGTAACCTTATATGCCATCACCTTTATAATTGCTTTGACTCTATTGAATCTATTTTATTCTTTACAATTCCTGCCCTTTATCCTTCTTCACTGCCTTATCCACAGCTTTCTCTGCTTTCTTCGCAGCACTCTGCTGTTTCTTTTCTCCCAGGCGTTCATGAATACTCTTCTTGGCAGCTTTTGTTTCTGCTTTTTCCTTCTCGAGACGGGATACACGTTTCTCCGCATTTTCCATGACCGCTTCCTTACGGTCATAATGCTGGACATGATCAGATAAGCGGTCTTCTGTAGATACTTCGGTCTCGTTGACCTACTGTACCATGGCAGTCAGCTCCTTCGCATCGTGATTTCCTTCTATCCATAGTTCCATATTTCATATCCCTGTCTTCTGGCCGAATCATATACCGGCATCATGTTCTTTTCCAGAATGTTATAAAATACTTCTCTAGAATTACCTTTACGGTACAATTCCTGACCAGCCCAGATAGAGTGCAGATTATCCCGATAACATGCTTCAAATCGTTTATGAAGTTCTGGTCTTTCATTTATCAGTTCATACATCAGATATTGGTTTCCAGCAAAAACTTCAAAAAATGGATTCCACTTAGGTAATCGGTTACTTTTTGACGAATTCAAGGAAGAATCCATCGGCATCAGATTCCACAACTCATCATTCATTACAAAAGACCATGGAATGAAATGATCTACATCATACTGCTTTTCTTTTACTGGCTGTCCTGTGAAAACATCCCTTATTTCCTGTACTTTCATAATTCCCTGCCACAACTTCCGCACATTTGACAGTTTTCGCATTTTTTCATCCATTGCAGCAAGTTTATGTATCAAACCAGGCACTTCAGGATTATTATTTTGAAGCCATTTCACTTTTTCATATTGAATCCATCCAAGGATATTGACTGTATTATCCTGAATCATTGCTATCCAGTCTGGATGAAAATGCACCTCTTTTTTCAATTTGCTGCTTTCGCCCAATACATATGGTAAAGGAGTTACCAGTTCATTTATCTTTTGAATGTACGCTGTAATGCGTTTGACGCTTCCCCAGTCCGGTACTTCATTACTCCTTGTAAAAAAGCCTGCCAGTGCTCTATATGGCACCATATTGGTCAGCTGTTCTTTGGCTTTCTTTAATTCTTCCCGATGTTCCTTGATAGCATTCTTGATTTCCACTTTAGATGCATTTGCCGGAATTTCACTGAGTTCTGTCAGCTGTAGAATTGCCCTTTCCAGACCATCCCGTACCAATCCATCTGCCTGTATCCCACTAAGATGAATATGAAATTCACGTACAGAATACCAGGCATTGGCAATCATTTCATCAATGATTTCTTCAAGTGTTGTCTCATTTTTCCCTTCAGAAATAATATGTACAACGGCTTCCAGCCAGTAAAATTTGTAGCTGTAAGAAGGATCCTTCATCATTTGAGAGAAGCCTTCGATATCCAGTTTATTATAATATTTTGCTTCAATATTCAGCAACTGTCCTCCTTGCGAAGCAATATATTCAGCCACCTTTCGTCACCTCTTCCTTCTCTCACATCTTCGGTAATCCATATTTTTTCTATCTGCAATCCAGAAATCTGTCTTGCAAACTCTTCAAACATCTCTTCTGTAAAATACGTAAAATATCGACCATTTCTTTCACCTTCAAAAGTGCCATACTTGAATGATGTGTAAATAATTCCATTTCTTTTTAATGCTTGATGCATTTTATGAAATATATCTGGTAATTCTTCTCTGGATAGATGAAGAATGGAGGCACATGCCCAGATTCCATCATATTGATTTCGGTCATCAAGTTTTTCAAACAACATCTGTTTTACTTGGATGCCCGTATAATCAGTTGCCATTTTACAAATCACCTCTGAGCCATCTGTTGCGGTCACATGATAGCCCTGATCCAGAAAATACTTCGTATCACGTCCGGATCCACAACCAAAATCCAGAATAGAAGCATCAGGTAAGAGATGCTTTATGAATATTTGCTGTACTTCCGAAAAATCTACATTCTTTGTAGTTTCAGAAAAAACAGCAGCATTGCTATTATAATAATTTAATGTTATAGCATCGCTCATATTCATCCCCTCCCTTTCCGACTTTATTATCCAGTCAATAATTACCCACTCAGAATCAGCTTTACTTCATCATATTCGCTGACCATTTTTTCCAGCATAATCTGTCCAGTCGGTACAGTTTAAATTTCTGATTTATTCCCTTCTGTCAACAATATTTTAAGTATATCACAGGGGGAGATATATTGTGCTTCTTTTTACATAAATCTTTTTGTTTTAAGTCTAGTTTTATACAAAATGTAGGTTCGATTTCCATTAATTATCATGACAGAACTTAACTACTGCAGCAATTATAATGATAACTCCAATCCAAAAAAATAATTGAAGTGCCTCTCCAAGTTCCGAAGCAAAATCATTAAAAAAAGCAAATACCAGAAGAATTATCGCAATCAATCCTCCACAACCCAGTTTTCCATCTTTCATAAATCCCACTCCTTTACATCTGCACTTCCTATATTCTAAGAAATACAGCCAATCTTTGCTTCTTTGTCATACTCATTATCTGGTTCTTTCTCTAGTCGGATTTTCTTTCCTTTTTTGAGAAAATCATTTCCAAAATAATGTTTTGTTCCTGTCAGTGTGATAAATACTTTTGCCATAGCAATTCTCCCCTTTCTGAATCCATGTGTTTCAGCTCCGACTCTAACTCTTAAATATTAATCTGAATGGCAATGTCATTATCCAGATTGATGGGCGTATTACCAGGTTCCATGTAACCCAGCATGATACTGTAAAAAAGTTATTTTCTTTGATGATTATAGTATAGAACAATATGTGGGATATAAAAACCCCATCTTATTTAAAACCGTTACTATTCATTTATGAGCTTGTTGTTTACTGATGCTTCCAGTATAATAAAATCCATAGAGGAAATACACGCACAGCATGTGGACTTAACACCTGATAATCCTCATGTT
>OLPI01003183.1_pt1 | contig 11954 bp, 9 predicted proteins | sample 1672361 | NCBI WGS metagenome assembly OLPI01 (sample SAMEA3136675, study PRJEB25190) | human gut metagenome
GCTCCTGAAGCGCCAGCTGGCGCTTCAGGAGCCCTTTTTATTTTTACTCGCCCTTGGAAAGCAGCTTTGCACGCTCCAGTGCAGGGCGCAGTGCCAGATACAGCACCACGGCGCAGGCGGTGGAAGCCACACTGTTCACAAAGGTGACGCCGCCGGCGATCTTGGTCAGCGCCTGTGCCACGGTGTACTCCTGCCCAAAGATGTACACGTTGCGGAAGTAGCCAAGGAAGGGGTCGGTGAACACGTTCAGCAGCAGACCGGAACCCGCAGAGACGATCACTTTGACCAGATACCCGGCGCTGTGACGATCCTGATCCCGCAGCTTGAACACCTTATGTGCCACGGCACCGCAGGTGATGCCGATGATGAACTTGAGCACGAAGGTGGTAATGGCGTAGCCCGGGTCACCGGCAAGGATATCTGCCAGCGCCAGACCGATGGCACCCGCCAGACCGCCGGATACACCGTCCAGCAGCAGCGCCGTCAGGGCAGTAAAGGTGTTGCCCAGATGGAACGAGGAGCCACCGTAGAACGGGATGCGGAAGAACAGGTAGGCCACAAGGCTCAGCGCAGCCATCACGCCGGTAAGCGCCAGCTCGTGCACCGTAAAGCGGCGCTTGTACAGCACACTGAAAAACAGGATCAGGATAACGACGACTGCCAGCAGCAGCCACATTGCAGTAGTAGACATGATACTTTCCCTCCAATCACGCCGATAACCCCACAAAACTACTTGACATTTGGGTGTCCGGCGGGTATGCTCCTATTATACGCAGAACTGACCCTATGAAAATACCCAGAATAAAGTTTTTTTATGGAGTCAGTTTGACAAAATGCCTACACGGGAGGGATATTCTATGGTACATCTGACCACGGCGCTGGACCCGGCTTCGGCGGTGCCGCTGTACGAGCAGCTCTACCGCAGCCTTGCCGCCGAGATGCGGGCGGGCACCCTGACGGCGGGCACCCGGATGCCCGGCAAGCGGCGGCTGGCGGCAGAGCTGTCGGTGTCGGTGAACACGGTGGACACCGCCTACCAGATGCTGGCGGCAGAGGGCTACCTGACCGCCCGGGAGCGCAGCGGCTTTACGGTGCAGGAGTATCTTGCCCTGCCGCAGGGGGTGCAGCCGCCCGCCGCGCCCTCTGCGCCGGCGGCAGCGCCCCCCGCCGATGCTGCCCCGCCGGTACAGTTTGATTTATCCACCCGGGGCGTGGACCCGGGGCTGTTCCCCTTCCGCACATGGGCGCGGCTGCAAAAGGAACTACTCTACTCCGCGCCGGAACTGCTCACCCCCGGGGATGCCCGGGGCGATGCCGCCCTGCGGCAGGCGCTGGCAGGGTATCTGGCCGAGTACCGGGGCGTGCAGTGCGACCCGGAACAGCTGGTGGTGGGTGCAGGGCTGGAATATCTGCTGGGGCTGCTGGCACCGCTTTTGCCCGGCCCCGCCGCCGTGGAGACCCCCGGCTACCCCCGCGCCCGGCAGGTGCTGGAAAACAACGGCGTGCCCTGCCGCTGTCTGCCGGTGGACGCGGACGGGCTGTCGCTGACCGCCCTTTCCGCCAGCGATGCGGCGGTGTGCTACGTTACCCCCAGCCACCAGTTCCCCACCGGGGTCACCATGCCCGCCGGACGCCGGGCGGAGCTGCTGCACTGGGCAGCCCGCGCCCCGGGACGGCGGTACATCATAGAGGACGACTACGACTCGGAGTTCCGTTTTGACACCCGCCCGCTGCCCAGTTTGCAGGGCATGGCGGGCGCAGACGGCCCGGTGGTGTACCTGTCCACCTGCTCCCGCAGCCTTGCCCCGGGCATCCGCATCGCCTACATGGTACTGCCCCGGCAGCTGCTGGGCGCATGGCAGGCCAAGTACCGGCTGTACTCCGGCACGGTAGGGCGGTTTGAGCAGCAGACCTTGGCGCGCTTTATCACCGGGGGGTATTTCACCCGGCACTTAGCGCGGGAGCGCACCGCCTACAAAGCCCGCCGGGATGCGCTGGTGGCGGCGCTGCGCACCTCCTTTGCACCGGAGGAGCTGACCCTTGCGGGACTGCACACCGGTCTGCACCTGCTGGCACAGCTGAAAGACCCGCCGCCGGACGCCGCCCTGCGGGCTGCTGCCCGGCAGTACGGGGTGCGCTGTTCCCTGCTGAGCGACTACGACCTGACCGGCACGGCACACTCTGCCGCCGGGACGCTGGTGCTGGGTTATGGCTCACTGCCGGATGCGGACTGCGCCGCCGCCGGGGAGAGGTTGAAAAAGCTCTGCACCGCCGCCCGGGAGGCATCAGACACCGTATAGTGTCCGCCTGCCCACGTCCCGGGCAGGGCATCGGCGGTGATATCCACCGGCTCGGCGCTGGTGGCTAAAAATTCCAGCGTGCGTTCCAGTGTAGCAAGGTCTACGGCGGTCAGGCTGGTCAGCAGGCTGCTGCTCACCTCCCGCAGACCCTGCGGCAGAGTGGTGGGCAGCAGCTCCAGCGCCTGCCGGAAAAACGCATCCCACACCGCCGCCCGGGCGGCGGCGCTGCGCCGGGGCGAAAGAGAAGTGTCGGCATCCAGCGCCGCTAAAAAGCTGTGAGCATCGGCGGCGGAGATGCCCTGCACCCCGGTGCCCTTGCCGTACCGCGCCAGCTGCTCCGGGGTGAGCGCCCCGGTAAAACCCACCCGCACTGCGCCGTACCGCGCCGCAAGCTTTGTCAGCACCGCCGGGGCGATGGCAAGATAATCGGTATCCTCCGGCAGGGCGAACACCTCGCCCAGTGCTTCCCGGCAGCGGGCGGGGCCCGCGGCGGCGTAACAGTCCGCAAGGGGGACGTTCTTGCCCCCAAAGGGCACTTCCAGCGCGGCGGGCACCGCCAGCAGATGGATACAGTTCTGCCCGGCGTTCAGGTAGGCCAGCACAAAGCCCGGGGTCTCGTCTGCCACGCACAGCAGCACGGTGCACCGGTCGGCGGCTTTGGGCAGACGGATGGGCACCCCGCTCTGGCTTTTTGCAGCCTGCCGCAGACTGCTGCGCAGCTGGGCGCGGCTGAGCAGCACTGTGCCGCCCACCAGCGGCAGCAGCACCAGCAGGGCGGCGCACAGCGCCGCCCAGAAGGGACGCCAGCCGCTGCGTTTTGCGTGTTTCATGGCTCTGCCTCCTTTTTGTGCATAAAGCATAGCCCACCGGGCGACCCTTTATGCAGAAAGGCAGGGATGCTGTATGGATAAAGCAGAAAACCCCAACGAAAAAGACCGTGAGGAGCAGGAGGACTTCTGGCTGACGCTGGAACCCCTTCCCGCCCCAGACCCCGAAAAGCCCTCCGCACCGCATGAGGATTAAGGCTGCTGCATAGGATACGGTAAAAAAGGGGGGATGGGATGCCGGAGGGGTTCATGCGGGGAATCGAGGTCGTGAACGGCATCGTGTGGGGGCCGGTGGGGCTGGGGCTGCTCTTCGGCACCGGGCTGCTGCTGACGGTGCGCACCGGAGGCTTCCAGCTGCGGCGGTGGGGCTACTGGATGCGGCACACCCTCGGTGCCATCCTGACCGACCGGAGCGTCACCGCCCATACCGCCCGCGAGGAGCAGGCCATCAGCCAGTTTCAGAGCCTGTGCACCGCGCTGGCGTCCACCATCGGCACCGGCAACCTTGTGGGGGTGGCTACCGCCATCCTTTCCGGCGGGGCGGGGGCGGTGTTCTGGATGTGGGTCATGGCGCTGCTGGGCATGATGACCAGCTACGCCGAGAATGTGCTGGGCATCTACTACCGCCGCAAAGACCCGGCGGGCGGCTGGCGCGGCGGGCCGATGTACTACCTGCGGGACGGCCTTGGCGGCAAGCCGGGGCGGGTGCTGGCGGTGCTGTTTGCTGTGTTCTGCGCGCTGGCAAGCTTTGGCATCGGCAACCTGAGCCAGCTCAATTCCATCGCAGGCAACCTGAACGCGGCCTTTGGCGTGCCGGAGGCCGTTACCGGCGCAGTGCTGGCGGCAGTGTCGGCGGTGATTTTGCTGGGCGGGCTGAAACGTGTGGCTGCTGTGGCAGAACGGCTTGTCCCCGCCATGGCGCTGCTGTACATCGTGGGTGCGCTCACCGTGGTGGGGGTGCACATCACCGCCGTCCCGGCGGCGCTTGCCGCCATCGTAAAAGGTGCGTTCGGGCTGCAAGCCGCCGGCGGGGGCATGGTGGGCTACGGCCTGTCCCGGGCGGTCACTTGGGGCTTTAAGCGGGGTGCTTTTTCCAACGAGGCCGGACTTGGCTCCTCGGTGATGGTGCACGCGGCTTCCAACGTAAAAGAGCCGGTGCAGCAGGGCATGTGGGGCATTTTTGAGGTGTTTGCGGACACCATGGTGGTGTGCACCCTGACGGCGCTGGTGGTGCTGACCTCCGGCTTTGTGGATCTGGACACCGGGCGCATCGCCGCCGGGGCGGCGGGCAGTGCGCTGGTGGGGCAGGCCTTTGACGCCGTGTTCGGTGCACTGGGGTCCAAGCTCATTGCGGTGTGTATCCTGCTGTTCGCCTACTCCACCACTCTTGGCTGGAGCTGCTACGGCTGCAAGGCTGTGGAGTATCTCTTCGGCGCGGGGGCTGGGACATTTTACCGGGTGCTGTTCGTAGCGCTGATGCCGGCGGGCGCAGTGATGCGGCTGGACCTTGCATGGACGCTATCCGACACCTTCAACGGCCTGATGATGCTGCCGAACCTCATCGGCGTAGTGGCGCTGTCCGGCACGGTGGTGAAGATTACCCAAAACTACCTTGCCCGCAAGCTGCACGGCAGCGCCGCGCCGCCACTGTTGTCTGCGGGTGAGACGATTTAAAATCGTCAGCCGTCCCCTTGTCCCGGGGCGGGATTTGTGCTATGCTAGGGGGTACAAGCGATTTTTTGCGCTGAGAGGAGGAGCCCCATGGCCGCCGTAAAAACACGGAATACCGCTACCCTTATGACCGAGGGCAGCATTGTAAAAAGCCTGCTGCTGTTTGCCCTGCCGCTGATCTTCGGCAACCTGCTGCAGCAGATGTACAACACCGCCGACAGTATCATCGTGGGCAATTTTGTGGGCAGCAACGCCCTTGCCGCCGTGGGCTCCAGCGGGTCGCCCATCTACCTGCTCATCGGCTTCAGTCAGGGGCTTGCCGTGGGCGCGGGCGTGGTGGTGTCGCAGTATCTGGGCGCGGGCGACCACAAGGAGACCCGCGAGGCGGTGCACACCTCCCTTGCCATTGCGGTGGTCATGGGGCTTTTGCTGACAGTGGGCGGCGTTGCCTGCGGGCGCGCTTTGCTGGTGGCCATGAACACCCCCGCCGAGGTGCTGGCCGATGCCGTGACCTATATCCGCATCTACTTCGGCGGGGTGCTGTTCAGCGTGGTGTATAACATGACCGCCGGCATCCTGAACGCCGCCGGCAACTCCCGCCGCTCGCTGGTGTATCTGGCATGGGCGTCGGTGACCAACATCGTGCTGGACTTTGTGTTCATCGTGGGGCTGCGGATGGGGGTGGCGGGCGCTGCCATCGCTACCGACTTAAGCCAGCTGGTGTCCTGCGTGCTGAGCCTGCGCTTTTTGATGAAAAGCGAGGACGCCTGCCGGGTGGAGCTTTCCGCCATCCGGCTGCACCGCAAAATGGCAGGCCGCATCATCCGGGTGGGCCTGCCCACCGGCATCCAGAACATGGTCATCTCCTTTTCCAACGTGCTGGTGCAGGCCAGCGTGAACAGCTACGGCGCCGCCGCCATGGCGGGCTTTGCAGCCTACATGAAGATCGACGGCTTCAACATTCTGCCGGTGAGCAGCATCAGCATGGCTGCCACCACCTTTGTGGGGCAGAACTACGGTGCGGGGCGTCTGGACCGGGTAAAGCGCTCGGTGTGGGTCACCCTTGCCATCGGGGTCATCTACACCCTTTGCACCGGCGCGGCGCTATTGGCCGGACAGGACGCCATTCTGCACCTGTTCACCGCCGACGAGGCCGTGGTCACCTACGGCAAGCTGGCTATGCGGTGGTTCTGCCCGTTCTACTTCCTGCTCAGCATCCTTCACGGCCTTGCCGGTGCCGTGCGCGGCACGGGTGCCAGCATCCCGCCCATGGTGGTGTTGCTGGTCTCGCTGTGCCTGTTCCGTGTGGTATGGATCCAGTTTCTGCTGCCCTTCTTCTCCGGCATCGAGGGCGTGTTCATCCTCTACCCCGTCAGCTGGGGTCTGGGCGCATTGCTCATGATCCTGTATGCGTGGAAGGGCAAGTGGATGGAGTATCATACATAACATTTTTACAAACAACGACCCGCCGCACTGAAAGAGATGCGGCGGGTCGTTGTTTTTCAGGTACTTCTGTCGGGGCAGCTTACCATGCAAAGCCCACGGAGTCCATGTCGATCTTCTTTTCCATCAGCCCCAGACGGCTCTCGATGAAGTTGACAGCCATATCCGGCCACTGGGCGATCTGGGTATAGTAATCCACATAGCCCTTGGTGCCAGTGCCCAGACCCACACCGTGGGGCGCATCGGGTGCCAGATAGAAGCTGAAATCCTTGAAGATATCCGCGCACTCCGGCAGAGAGGGCAGCATCATCGCACTCAGGCCATCTTTCTGACCCACAACACCAAAGACCGGAGGCAGGTTGGGGTTCTTCGTGAAGTTCAGACCGGTGACGAACAGGCCGTAGATGGGAATCGCCACATTCAGGTCGGCGCTCTCATGGTCCACAGCATCGCAGACGTAGCTGGGGTAGACCTTATCCGGGGTATTCGTAGTGCCGAACTGGTCGGCCACCACCTGCATCACATTCATGCCGCCGGCAGAGAAGCCCACAGCGATCATGATATCGGTCTTGCCGATGTGTTTTTCAGAGGCGTTGTGGCGGATGTAGCGGATAGCACGGGCCAGATCCAGCTGCTGATCCACAGCGGCATAAGGGTTGACGCGGCGCTGCAGCACAAAGGCGTTGTAGCCGTTCTTGTTGAAGAACTCGGCCACCGGGTAGCCTTCCACCACGTTGTTGCGGTGGGTGCTGCCGCCGCCTGCAATAATGATCACGTTGCCCTTCACCTTGCCCTGATCTCGCAGCAGGTACGGGTTCAGGAAGGGACGGAAGCCCTCGTTATCGTAGCAATTTTCCCAGTTGGTGGGCAGCGGAGATTCCACGGCCATCTGATCTCCCCAAATTTCCCAAACGGTGCTCTTGGGGTCCTTGATCTGGCGCAGCGCCTTGCGGGCATTGGTCAGGGCAACACACATATCGTAGTGAGAAGCATTGATGCCGGGCACAGCTGCACCGTCCACCTTCTCGTACTGAGCGCGGGACAGCTTGTGGAACAGCACATAGAACTTGTCAAAATCGCCCCGGAAAGCAGCCGGATAAAAGGCTACCTCGCGGGAGAGACGGAGTTCCTCTGCCACCATGGCCTGCACCTCGGCATCGGTGTGCACGCCAGCGTTTTCAGCAAAGGATGCAGGTGCCATGCCAGCCACTGCGCCCATGGTCACGGCAGAAGCGGCGGAAAGCTTCATAAAGTCTCTTCTGTTCATCATCATTTCTCCTTTTAAATGCAGACGGCTCATTTGTGCAGAACAAAGCCGCCCAAAGCTGTGCAGCAAACGCCCTGCTGCCGGGCCCGATAGACATTCCAGTTGTATCACGCCATCGAAATCCGCACAAATCGTACCACAATACAATGCACTTGTAAATAGATTTTATTGTTTTTGTGCGAAATTGATATATTAGTATGTCAGTTCTTGTGAAAATCAACAAGCATGAGAATGGGTACAAAAAAGGACTGCCATGCACTCTGCACGGCAGTCCTTTTTATCTTATTACAGCTTTTCAAACACCAGAAAGCGGAAAGCGATGGTAGTGGTCAGCTGCGGCAGAGCCGCAAGGCGGGCAGCACCGTCGCGGGGCGTTTTCCAGTAGTAGGGGGTCATGGCAAACAGGGCTTCCAGCTGGGCGGCGGGCACGGTGATGGTTCCCTGCACCTCCCGCTCATCAATGGCGCGGAAGCCCGGGTACTCCACCTGCTGCACCGGGTTTTTGTAGGGCTTTTCGTAGAGCACGGCCTTCATCTGGTACAGATGCTCTGCCCCCGGCACAACGTAGATCATGCGCCCGCCCGGGCGCAGCACCCGGCTGAACTCCTCCTGTGCAAAGGGCGAAAAGCAGTTCAGCAGCACGTCTGCCCAGCCGGTGCGCACCGGCTGGCTGAAGCTGGACGCCACCGCGTACTGCGCGGCGGGCAGCGCCTTTGCCGCCAACCGCACCGCGGGCTTTGCGATATCGAACCCGGCCAGCTGCAGCGGCTTTTCTGCCGCCGCGAACTGCTGCGCGATGCAGCGGTCGTACCAGCCCTCGCCGCAGCCTGCATCCAGCAGATGCAGCGCCGCCTCCGGGCTGGCAGGCTGGCCGTACTCTGCGCACAGCTCACCCACCGCTTTGCCAAAGATGCCGTAGTATCCGGCATTCAGGAACGCGCGGCGGGCGGCCACCATCTCCTTGCTGTCGCCGGGGGCCTTGGTGCGCATGCTCTGCACCGGCAGCAGATGCCAGTAGCCCTCCTTGGCGCGGTCAAAGCAGTGGCCTTTTGTGCATTTCAGGGTGCTGTCGCCGGTCAGTTTCTCCCCGCACAGCGGGCACTGCCATGGGGCAAACGGTTCATTTTTGCTCATACTTCGTCGCTGTGGTCCTCAATGGGTGCAGTTGCACCGCCGTGGGCGTTCATATACTCCTCAAAGTTCGTGAACTTCTGCTGCGGCGGACGACGGCTGATGAGCATAAGGCCCGGGTCTTCGTCCCTTGCAGCAGCGGCACGGCCGCGGCGGCTGCTCTCCGCTCTGGGGGCACGGGCCGGTGCAGGCTGCGCATTGCGGGACGTATTCTGACGGCCGCGCTGGCCGTTGTTTGCACCGCGGCCCTGCTCTGCGCTCTGGGCGGCAGGCTGGCTGTTCTGGCGGGCCGGACGGTCGCTGCGGTCATTGCGACGGCTCTTCTGGCCTTGCATGCTGCTGTTCTGCTGAGCAGGCTGTGCGGCCGTACGGATGGCCGGGGCGGCGGGTGCAGCCGGAGTCTTTTTGGCCGGGCGCAGCGGAGTGGCCTCCGGGGCGCTCACAAAATGCGGGTCAAACTTGGGCTGCGCATTGCTGCCGCGGGCAGGAGCATTCTGCTCCCGGCGCGGGCGGCTGTTATTATTGGAACGGCGGTCATTGCTGCGTCCGCCGGTAGTACGCTTGGTATCATCCATGAGTGGTTCCTCTTTTTCGGTTTTTGCGGGCTTTGCCTGCACCTTGGGTGCGGGTGCAGCCTTTTTTTCAGGTTTTGCGTTTTTTGCTTCGGCCTTTGCGGGCTTCGGCTGCTTTGCGGCAGGCTTTTCTGCCGGTTCAGCGGCGGCTGCCTTGGGCTTTTTGCCGCGCACCGGCGGCTCCGGGCGCACCGGCGCGGGCACGCCGTCCCACGGGTGGCCGCTCACCACGGGAATTTTGCGGCGGTTCAGCTTTTCGATGCCTGCCAGATACTCCTGCTCCTCAGGTGCACAGAAGCTGACCGCCGTACCGTCGGCACCGGCGCGGGCCGTGCGGCCGATGCGGTGCACGTAGTCCTCGGCCTGGGTGGGCACGTCGTAGTTCACCACATAGGACACTTCGTCGACGTCGATGCCGCGGGCCAGCACGTCGGTGGCCACGAGGATGTCGGTCTCGCCGGAGGCGAAGTTGTCCAGGGCGCGCTTGCGCTGGTTCTGGGAGCGGTCGGAATGGATGGCCTCGGCGTGGTAGCCGGCTCGCTTCAGCTTGCGGCAGGCAGCATCGGCCCGATGGCGCGTGCGGGCGAAGACGATGACGCGCTTGTGCCCCCGCTCCTTCAAAAGTGCCGCCAGAAGGTCGGGCTTCAGGGTGTGGGGCACGTGCGCGATGTACTGTTCCACGGTGTCGGCCGTCTCGCCCTTCGCGGCGATCTGCACAATGGCCGGATCGTCCAGCATGGCGTCCACCTGGTCGAGCACGCCCTTGTCGATGGTGGCCGAGAACAGAAGTGTCTGGCGGCTTTTCGGCGTCGCCTCCACGATGCGGCGCACCGAGGGGAGAAATCCCATGTCGAGCATGCGATCGGCCTCGTCCAGCACGAGCACTTGAACCTGGGAGAGGTCGACGGCCTTCTGGTTCATGAGGTCGATGAGGCGCCCCGGCGTGGCGATGAGCACGTCCACGCCGCGCGCGAGGCGGTCGATCTGCGGCTCGATCTTCACGCCGCCCACCACATTGGCGACGCGCAGGCCGCGGGTGCGGGCGATGGTTTGGCAGACTTCCTGAATCTGCATGGCCAGCTCGCGGGTGGGGGTGATGACGAGCATGGCCGGCGCCTTCTTGCGCTCGGCGCGGGCGAGGACGTCCAGGCTCGGCAGCGAGAAGGCGGCCGTTTTTCCCGTGCCGGTCTTGGCGGCGGCGATAATGTCGCGCCCCTGGAGGACGAGCGGGATGGCCTGGGCTTGAACGGGGGTCGGCTCGGTGTAGCCGAGATGATCGACGGCGGCAAGAACGGCGTCGGAAAGGCCGAGTTCGGCAAAGGTGGTCATGAAGCTCTCTTTCGTGGTTCGGATCGTGGCGGTAGCGGTTGGGGCGTCCTAGCGGACGTGGGCCGGCTTCTTGCCCCAGTAGAAGTGCAGGAAGTGCTTGGCCCGCAGCTTCGCGTCTCGCGGCGGTTCGCGCCGGATGAGGGCGAAGGTGGCCCGGGCGATGTCCTCGGCGGCGTTGGGGCGCCGCAGGATGGAGGCGTTCATCAGCATGGCATGGGCGCTCGCAGAGTGGTCGCTGATGTGGCGCAGGGTGTCCAAGAGCTCGCGAGGCGTGGTGGCGGCCATAGCGGCTCCGGCGGCGGTGAGCATGCGCACGTTGGCCTTCTCCTGGCCGTAGGCGCGGCCCAAGAGGATCATGGGCGCATGGGCGCACAAACACTCGGTCACCGTGAGGCCTCCCGGCTTGCAGATGACCACGTCGGCGGCCTCCATGAGCTCGGCCATGGCGTTCACGTAGCCGAGTACCGTGACGTTGGCCAGGCCGTATTCGGCCACCTGGCGCCGCAGCTCGCGCTCGTAGTCCTCGTCGGCCCCGGCGACGATCACCAGCTGCATCGAGGGCATCGCGTGCATGAAGGGGAGCATCTCCCCGATGGCGGCACGGAAGTGCACATAGGGTTGGGGGAGCTTCGCCCCGGCGAGCGCCAGCACCACCTGTTTGTCCTGCGGCAGTCCGAAGGCCTCGCGGGCCTTAGCGCGGTCGTAGGTTCGCGAGAAGGCGGGGCTGGCGGGGATGCCGGTGATGAGGATGCGGTCCTCGGGCACGCGCCGCGGGCGCAGCGTCTCGGCCATGGACTCGTTGGCGACGCAGAACAGGTCGGTGTGCAGATGGGGCCACAGCCCCTCGGCCTCGTAGTCGGTGGGCACGCAGACGATGGGGAAGCTCTGGCCCGTGATCATGCGAGCGCTCACGGCCACGTTGGCGGCGGTGATGTGGGTGGCGACGATGGCCGCCGGCCGCAGGCGGCGCACGTACTCGGTGAACTTCGGGTACATGAGGCGCGCCCAAATGGTGCCGCCGCCCCACAGAAGACGCCCAGTGAGGGTGTAGCGCCAGGTGAGGTCGTAGAAGGGACGCGTCCAGCCGGTGAACATGGAGGCGGTCTTGTCGCCGTCGAACACGATGCGCCCGAAATCGAGGATGTCGAGGACGCGCACTTCCGAGCGCGCTTCCAGCGAGTTGTCGTCCCCGGCCGCGCGGGCGGCCTCGCCGGCTTCCTCCAGCGCCTCGGCGATGGCGTTGGCTGCCGAGCGGTGGCCCGAGCCCACCGAGGCGTGCACTACGAGGATGAGCGGCCGGGCGACGGCCTCCTCGGCCGTGCGGGCCGGTTCGGCCAGGGCGCGCGCAATGGCCTCGGCGGCCGTGGCGCCTTGGGCGCCCGTGGCGAGGGGGGAGGGCGAGGGCTCGGCAGGG
>OLPI01003190.1_pt1 | contig 11930 bp, 10 predicted proteins | sample 1672361 | NCBI WGS metagenome assembly OLPI01 (sample SAMEA3136675, study PRJEB25190) | human gut metagenome
ATCCTAAGCGTCTCCTGATCGGTGATGATGAGCACGGCTGGGATGACAACGGCGTTTTCAACTTCGAAGGTGGATGCTATGCTAAGGTTATCAACCTGGATAAGGATTCTGAGCCAGATATCTACAACGCAATCAGAAGAGATGCTCTTCTTGAGAACGTAACTGTAGATGCAAACGGCAAGATCGATTTCGCAGACAAGAGCGTTACCGAGAACACTCGTGTTTCTTACCCAATCGATCATATCAAGAATATCGTACGTCCAATCTCTTCTGCTCCAGCAGCAAAGAACGTAATCTTCCTGTCAGCAGATGCTTTCGGAGTACTTCCTCCAGTATCTATTCTGACTCCAGAGCAGACACAGTACTACTTCCTTTCCGGATTTACTGCAAAGCTTGCTGGTACAGAGCGTGGAATTACTGAGCCTACACCTACATTCTCTGCTTGCTTCGGACAGGCATTCCTTGAGTTACATCCTACAAAGTATGCTGAGGAACTCGTTAAGAAGATGCAGAAGAGCGGCGCTAAGGCTTACCTCGTAAATACCGGATGGAACGGATCCGGAAAGCGTATCTCTATCAAAGATACCCGTGGAATCATCGATGCAATCTTAAACGGAGATATCAACAACGTTCCTACTAAGAAGATTCCTTACTTCGATTTCGAAGTACCAACCGAATTAAACGGTGTAGATACAGGAATTCTTGATCCTCGTGATACTTATGCTGATGCTTCTGAGTGGGAGACAAAGGCTAAGGATCTTGCAGCAAGATTCATCAAGAACTTCTCCAAGTATGAAGGAAATGCAGCTGGTAAGGCATTGGTTTCTGCTGGTCCTCAGTTATAATTTCCCTGTATCAGGTAAATTCGATATGCAAAAAGAGCATCCCATGTGGATGCTCTTTTTATTGTTTACCAAAACTCAATGCTGTAAATTCTGTTAAAAATCTAATTTAAGGCGTCAGCCCCGCTCTCTCTGGTACGGATCTTTGTAGCAGTACGGATCTCATAGCTGAAAATCTTTCCATCCCCGACTTCTCCGGTAAATGCAGCCTTCTGAATGGCATCAATGGTCGCTTTCTCCCATTCCTCGGACGATACCACAAACTTAATCTTCGGCTGCATCATAACATCTACTTCTGTACCACGCACTCTCTTTTTATATCCCCTCTGTGCACCGCATCCCATCACTTGTGATACGGTGATACCATTCACATCAATCGCGTTTAATGCTTCCTTTACATCCTCAAAAACTTCTTCCCGGACGATTGCTTCCACTTTTATCATCATAAGCTTCTTTTTTCTCCTTATACATGATTATTTTATACTACCAGATTTATCTCTGTCTCGAAATAACTGACGGATCCATTATAACATACGAGGTCTGTTTCTGGGACTTATGAATCCAGACCATTAAATGTCGGATACGCACTCTCTCCATGCTGCGAAATATCCAGACCAACTTTTTCTGCTTTTTCATCTACACGAAGCTCCGTAAACAATCTTACAATGCCAAGGCAGACCAGTGTACCGACAATCGCCACGGCAACTGTCACAACAATTCCAATAATCTGTGCAACAAATAAACGGTAATTTCCAAAAAACAGTCCATCCCAGCGGGCGACCGGATTGATAGAATGTTTTGCAAACAATCCGGTTGCAATTCCTCCCCAGACTCCTCCGATGCCATGGCAGCCAAATGCATCGAGTGCATCATCAATCTTTAATTTTCCTTTCAACAGGGAAATGGTACCACAGCAGATCGGGCTGACCAGTGCTCCGATGATAATTGCCGACCAGATCGGAACAAATCCAGCTCCCGGTGTAATTGCAACCAATCCAACAACCAGACCGGTAGAGGCACCTACCAGGGTAGGCTTTCCATCCTTGATCACATCAATAAACATCCAGGACATCATGGCGCTTGCACTGGCAAGTGCAGTTGTCATAAATGCATGTGCTGCCAGTCCGTTTGCCGCCAATGCACTTCCTGCGTTAAATCCAAACCATCCAAACCATAAAATAAATGCTCCGAGTGCTACAAACGGAATGTTATGTACCCGGTATGCCGTCTGTTCATATCCTCTTCGCCTGCCAAGGATAATGGAAAATACCAGTGCACTGACACCGGAACTGATATGTACCACATTTCCTCCGGCAAAATCAACCGATCCGATCTCTGCAAGAAATCCTCCCTGTCCCCATACCATGTGCGCCATTGGGTAGTATACAATGACGGACCAGAACATAATAAATAAAAACAATGCCTTAAATTTTACACGACCCACAAGAGAACCCGTGATCAAAGCCGGCGTAATCATTGCAAACATCATCTGAAATGCAATATAAACCAGATGCGGTATCGTCGACGCATATGGACCTGCTTCATTCATTTTAATTCCATGCAATCCAAACCACCGGAAATCTCCAATAATTCCTGCATGATTTCCACCAAAAGACAGTGAATATCCAAACAATACCCACATGACAACCGACAATCCCATAATCGCTGCGCATGCCATCATGGTGCTGACGACATTCTTTCTTCGCACCAGTCCTCCATAGAAAAAGGCTAATCCAGGTGTCATAAAAAACACCAGAGCTGAACATATCAGCATAAATCCCGTATCCCCTGCGTTCATCTAATCTTCCTCCATTCTTTTATACTTTTAAACGCAAAAAAGGCGTCAAAAGAATTCTCTTTTGACACCTTCGTCGTAGATAATCATAGCAGACTTATTACTCCAATGCAAGCATTTTTCCATAATATTTGCTATTTTTTATGGTACGAACTACTTCTTTCGTACCATTTTTCCGTCATTTCATAAAATCTTCAATCTTTTGATTCAATTACAATAAGTTGTCCGGAAGATAAAGAAATTGACGCTTCATCTGAAACAATTTCATTGCTGATTCCGAGAGAATTAAATCCTCCCATCGTATAATCCGTAAGCGGATACTTTAATCCACGCAGGGTAACACCACTTACTTTTTCAGAAAATGGAATCAAAGAAACATACTTTCCATACTGCTCCGCTTTCCGGATCGTCAACGGCTGATTAATCATGCGGATACGATTATGTTCATCGACCAGGCTGATCTTTATCTGTTCCTCCAGACCAATACCAAGCAGACTGATATTGCCCAGTACATGATCAATTCTGGTACCGGTTGCACCAATGACCACAATCTCCATTGCACCTCTGCGAATGGCCTCCCGAATCGCATATTCCGTGTCGGTATCATCCTTTTCCGGATTCAGCATGCACACCTCGATCTGCTCTTTGTCATGAAAATATTCAAGGGTATCCGGATTTACCGAATCAAAATCCCCCACTATGATATCCGGCAGAATATGATCCCGATACAATGCTTCCATTCCCGCATCTGCCGCTAATATGACATCAAATCCTCCATTTTTTACAATCCAGGTTAAAAAACCTTCCTTCACTTCTCCCCCGGAAACAATTAAATACTTCATCTTCTACCCCTGCCTTTGCAACTTTTCCAGAAATGCTTCCACATTCTTTTCGATCTCTCCCTTGAAAACCGCAGAACCTGCCACAATTATGTTGGCTCCTGCATCCATGGCTTCTTCCACATTTTCCAGATTAATTCCCCCATCTACTTCAATATCGGTCTTACATCCGGACTGCTTCACAAGATTTTTCGCTTCACGCACTTTATCTAACGTATACGGAATCAGTTTCTGTCCTCCGAATCCCGGATTAACGGTCATGATAAGAAGCATGTCCACCTTCGGAAGAATATATCGGACAGTTTCCAGCGGAGTGGCCGGATTTAATGCCACACCGGCCAGAACCCCCTTTTCCCTGATTGCCTCCACTGTGCGGTCAAGATGCCTGCATGCTTCTGCATGGACCGTAATAATATCCGCTCCCGCGTCAACAAAATCATCTATATAGCGAATCGGTTCCTCAATCATCAGATGGACATCAAAAATCCGATCGGTACATTTACGAATGGAACGAATGATCGGAAATGCAAACGAAATACTCGGAACAAACATTCCATCCATAACATCGATGTGTACATATTCCGCACCTGCCTGATCCAGCAACCGAATCTGTTCTCCCAGATTAGCAAAATCTGCCGATAAAATTGACGGTGATAAACAGTTCATTGATTCCTCCTAATACTTGCGCATATTCTTCATTTCCTGATAAAGCTGCACATAATTGTCATACCTCACCTGCGATATTTTTCCTTCTGCAAGTGCAGTCTTAACGCCACAATCCGGCTCTCCGATGTGACTGCATCCGATAAATCTGCATCCAGGCTCAAAACGCACGAACTCCGGATAACATGTCCACAGATCCTCTTTGGAAAATCCGGGCAGATCCATAGAACTAAACCCCGGAGTATCCATAATATAGGTGTTTTCCGCAATTGGTATAATCTGCGAATGGCGTGTCGTATGTTTTCCCCGCTCAATCTTGTCACTGATTCCTCCGGTCTGCATCTGCACCGCATCCTGCAGATCATTGATCAGCGAAGATTTTCCTACTCCGGACGGTCCTGCCACTGCCGTCATCTTTCCCTGCAGCACAGATTTGAGTTTTTCCACATTTTCCTGTGTCTTTGCACTTGTAAAGAGCAGCTCATACCCCGCCAGTTCATAAATTTTTCGTAATACTTCTCTTTGTTCTTCCGTCACCAGATCGCATTTGTTAAAACAGATCGTAACCGGAACTTTCTGATATTCCATCATACACAAAAAGCGATCCAGCAGATTAAAATTCGGGTCCGGTTTTGCAGCCGCAAAAATCACGAGTGCCATATCGATATTTGCCACTGCGGGGCGGATCAGTTCCCTGGTACGTGGAAGAATTTTTTCTACATTTCCAATCTTTTTTTCTTCATCCAGTACAACGATTTCCACATCATCACCCACGAGAGGTTTGATCTTCTGATTACGGAAAATTCCTTTTGCCTTACATTCATAAATTCCGGTTTCTGCCACGTGAACGTAGTAGAAACCGGAAATTCCTTTTACAATCTTTCCCTTCATATATTACCTACTGTTTTGAAAAGCTGACAGAATGTGTTTCTGTCTTTGTAGACGTATCGGAAAGACCTTCATCATCTATTTCTTCAATGCTCCAGGTAATCGTCACTTTACCGGACTCACATGCCATATCGGATGCCCCGATCGTAAGAGAACCATCGACATCACTGGTTCCGCTTGCATAGGTCGTGCCATCACTTCCCGTCAGTGTATAAGTTGCACTGACTGCTCCTTCCGGTGCTGCATATGACTTTGAGAATTTATAGCTGTAATTTATCTCTTCCGGTCCCTTGCTTACCGTAATCGTTACCGTTGTATCTGCCGGGACAGTCTGGCCGGATGCTACACTCTGTGAAATTACCTGACCTGCTTTGACAGAATCACTGTATTCTTCTTTCACTGCAACTTTTAAGCCAGCCTTCTGCAAAGCCGCCTGTGCATCTTTCTTGGAGTGACCCTGAACAGGTGGCACCGTACTAGACTTCTTTCCCTGACTGATCACAATCGTAACCGTACTTCCCTCCTGTGCATTTCCGCCTCTCGGGCTCTGGGAAACAACCTTTCCTGCATCTACGGAATCATCATATTTGTATGTTTTGGACACTTTAAATCCGGCAGCCGAAAGGGTAGAAGAAGCATCTTTTTCCAGTTTTCCAACTACATTTGGAACCGGAACATCGTTCTGCTCACTCTGACTCTCCGAATCTGTGAAATCCACATTTTCTGTTCCGGCAACAATTACATTGATTGTCGTTCCGGCAGATACTTCAGAACCACCAACCGGGTCCTGATTCAGAACGGTTCCTTCCGGCTGATCCGACTTCTGCTCCTGAATAACAAACATATACAGCCCCTGTGCTTCCAGTTCAGACTGTGCCTCCTCCTGTAACTTTCCGCATACATTCTGTACCATGACAGGCTGTTCACTTTCTGTCTGTGTCTGTGTCTGCGTCTGTGTCTGCGTCTGCGTTTCTGTATTCTTTGATGAATTACTGCCAAAACGGAATAAGCCAAAGAAACTTCCCACAAGGTAAATAATCACTGCAAGGATTACAACAAACACCACAATTCCCATGATGGTCATTGCCTTATCCATCTTCGGACTGAGTCCTTCGTTTTCGTCCTCATCCTCATCGTCCTCATCCTCATCCGGATCATAGGAAGATTCCAGCTTGGAAGCGTGCCTGTCTTCTTTTGGCTCCACCCCGTGTTCTTTGATCTGCTTTAATTCTTCCCCACTGATGACCTTGGTCTTTCCATTGTCCACAAGCGGAGCAATCACAACAAAATCCTCATCCGGATGTACCAGCGATCTGCGCAGGTCCGCCAGCAGATCTCCAATGGTCTGGTAACGGCGGTCCGCATTCTTCTGTGTACATTTTAAGATAATCTTCTCCATGCTGATCGGCAGATTCTTTGCATAAACACTTGGAGGTGTCATCTCTTCCTGCAGATGCTGAATAGCGACTGCAACCGTTGTATCTCCGTCAAAAGGTACACGTCCGGTTACCATTTCATACATAACAATACCCAGAGAATAAATATCGCTTCTTCCGTCTACAAACCCGTTTCTCGCCTGCTCCGGAGAAGAATAATGAACCGATCCCATCACATCCGAGCTGACGGTATTGGAAGATGCGGCTCTGGCAATACCAAAGTCCATGACCTTGACTTTTCCCTCTGTGGAGATCATGATATTCTGCGGTTTGATATCCCGATGGATGATCTGTTTGTTGTGGGCAGCTTCAATACCTCTTGCTACCTGAATGGCAATACTGACGGCTTCCTTAAAGGATAACTGTCCTTTCTTTTCAATGTATGTCTTAAGTGTGATTCCCTCAACATATTCCATGACGATATAATGAAGCCCCTCTTCGCTTCCTACATCATAGATATTTACAATATTTGGATGCTCCAGCCCTGCTGCTGACTGTGCCTCCGTGCGAAATTTTGCTACAAATCCACGATCTTCCGAAAATTCCGGTTTTAATACTTTTATTGCCACAAAACGGCCAAGCACATGATCCTTTGCTTTATAAACATCGGACATCCCGCCTGCACCAATCTTACTTACGATTTCATAGCGATCTGCTAAATACGTCCCAACTGTTAACATTCTTTCACCTCATCAAGAAAATGGTTCTATAATCATTACTGTAATATTGTCTTTTCCACCGTTGTCATTTGCAGTTTTTACAAGAAGTCCGGCGCGTTCCTCAATGGAAGCATCCCGCAGAATAATACTGCAGATTTCTTCGTCTTCCACCATATTCGTGAGTCCGTCCGTACAGATTAAGATGTGGTCATCTTTCTTTAATTCCACTTCAAAAAAATCTGCCTCTACTTCTTCCCCTGCACCGACTGCGCGGGTGATAATATTTTTGTCCGGGTGCTCACGTGCTTCCTTTGCACCTACTTCACCGATCCTGACCATCTCTGCCACAAGAGAATGATCCCTCGTGATCTGCCGGATGCCATCCGTACCGATGATATACAGTCTGCTGTCTCCGACATTTGCAACATAAAGCCGTCCGTCAATAATGGTGGCTGCAACAAGTGTCGTCCCCATACCTTTTTTCGCTTCATCTTCTGCAGCTTCTGTGATCAGAAGTCTGTTTGCAGTTGTTATTGCCTCTTTTAAAATTGTAACTGGTTCTTCTCCCGAACTCCGGGACACGGATGCAACGATGCGCTGCGTTGTGTAACGCGATGCGTAATCTCCTGCCTTGTGTCCCCCCATGCCATCTGCAACAATGTACAGATTCGGGAGATTCCCAACGGGTTCATCCGACGCGAAAAAATAATCCTGATTCATTTCACGAAGAATGCCTGTATCCGTTATGGAATACGTCTTCATCCGCTTTATCCTTTCTCAATTACATGTAATATACATACTCTTCCATCATCTGTCTATCTTAGCACATGACTTTTCGTTATGCAAGTCTCTGATTCTCTTTGTACTTGCGCCTTAATTGTCCGCAGGCACCATCAATATCACGCCCCATCTCACGGCGTACTGTCACCGTTAAACCACTCCGTTCCAGTTTCTCCTTAAAAGCTTCGATGACATGTGCATTTGACTGCACATAATCCCGCTCCCTGATCGGATTCACCGGAATCAGATTTACATGACAGTTCATCCCGTGGATCAGTTCCGTCAGTTCTTTTGCATCTTCTTTTGTATCATTGACACCACCTACCAGACTGTACTCAAACGTCACACGTCTGCCGGTCTGTTCAAAATAATACCTGCAGGCATCAATTACTTCATGAATGTCATATTTGTTCGCCACCGGCATCAGCTCCAGACGTTTTTTCTGGTTGGAAGCATGTAAAGATAATGCCAGCGTAATCGCAAGTTTTTTATCCGCCAGTTCCCGCATCCGCGGAACAATTCCGCAGGTGGAAACAGTCAGGTTTCTCTGGCTGATGTGAAGTCCGTTCTCATCCGTCAGCAAAGTGATAAATTTTACCAGATTATCAAAATTATCCATCGGTTCCCCGGTGCCCATGACAACAACATTCGAAATCCGCTCTCCGATATCCTTACCAATCTGATAGATCTGATCCAGCATTTCCGCCGGTGCAAGTCCTCTCACCAGTCCGTCCAGTGTTGATGCACAGAACCGGCATCCCATCCGACAGCCGACCTGTGAAGAAATACATACGGAATTTCCGTGCTTATATTTCATCAGCACACTCTCAATGACATTTCCGTCTTCCAGTAAAAACAGATATTTGCGGGTTCCATCCAGTTTTGAAATCTGTACCTGTTCTTTTCTGAGTGTGATGATCCTGCAGGTCTCATCCAGTCTCTCCCGCAAGGTTTTGGAAAGATTCGTCATCTCCTCAAAGCTTTCCACCTGCCGCACATGTAACCACTCATATACCTGCTTTGCACGAAACGCTTTCTCCCCCATATCGGAAAAAAAGGTTTTTAATTCTTCCAGATCCATGGACTTAATATCTGTCTTTTCACTCATCCTCTTATTTACTCCTTACCAGCTTTGCAAGAAAAAATCCGTCACTTCCGGCTTCTCTCGGGAAAATCTGTCTCTGGAATTCCAGGGAAAATTCCGGATGTTCTTTTAAAAACCATGCGGTGTTATCCTCATTTTCTGACCGGTGGATCGTACAGGTACTGTACACAAGTGTCCCGCCCGGTCTGACATAATCCCATACAACAGAAAGAATCTGTCTTTGCAGTTTTGCAAGCTCTGCCGCCTTTTCTTTGGTCATCTTATAACGGATATCCGTCTTCTTTCCCATAACGCCAAGTCCGGAACACGGCAGATCACAGACTAAGACGTCCGCTTTCTGATGGGAATCCGGATCATCCACCGTTGCATCCATCTGTACCGCTTTCATATTTGACAATCCATGTCTGGCTATGTTCTCCCGGATCAGATCCACCTTATATTCTGTCAGATCCCTTGCCTCTACCATACCACTTCCCTGAAGCAGTTCTGCCATATGGGTACTCTTTCCTCCCGGTGCCGCACACACATCAATCACATAATCATTCTTTTTCGGTGCCGCAGTTTCCGCAACCAGCATGGAGCTGACATCCTGTACATAAAACAGCCCTTCTTTAAAACTTTTCAGTCCCGCCAGATAATCCAGCCCGGATATTTCAAAAGCATACGGCAGTTCCGGAACCGCATGTACTGTCACCCCTTCTGATTTCAGTTTGTTTACGAGTTCTTCCGGTGTCACAGCGGAAAGATTGGTACGGATCGTCAGCCGGTTTTCTGCGGTAAGTCCCTCCAGAATCTGACGGGTCTTTTCCTCTCCATAATTTTCGGTCCATATGTCCACGATCCATTCCGGCATCGAATATGTAACGCTCAGATTCGGGAAGCGAACTTCTCTCCATCCTCTTGCCACACTACGCAGCACACCGTTGACAAATCCGCTCAGGCCGGAAAACCCACGCTTTCTCGCCAGCTTTACCGCCTCATTGCACACTGCGGAATCCGGCACACTGTCCATATACATAATCTGATAAACGCTCATGCGCATAAGATTGCGGATGAGCGGTTTCATTTTCTTTACTCTGGTTTTGGAAAACTGATCGATCACATAGTCCAGTGTCAGCTGTCTTTCCAGCGTTCCTTCCATCAGGCGCGTCAGAAAAGCGCGTTCCTGTTTTCCCAGATACTGATATTTATCGAGCACATCGCGGAGGACCAGATGACTGTACTGTCCCTCCTCATTGACCGCCAGAAGCATTTCCAGCACCAGTGCTCTCTCATTGACCTTAGTCGTCACGACTTCTTCCTCCAAACAGTAAAACGATTCGAAGCAGCTGCAGAATCGCAGCTGCTGCACTTGCCACATACGTGAGTGCTGCTGCTGTAAGAACTTTTCTTGTGTAATGGAGTTCCTGATCTCCCAGGATTCCCTGTTCCCTCAGCTGAACCATCGCACGACGCGAAGCATCAAACTCAACCGGAAGCGTAATCAGCTGGAATAACACAGCAAACGAAAACAGCAGAATTCCGATATTGATAAGCATCATGGAGGAACGGCTGTTTATGATCACACCAAGAATGATCACCGGCCATGCAAGCATGGAACCAAAGTTTGCAATCGGCACAAATGCGGTACGCAGCCGAAGCGGCACATATCCTCTGGCATGCTGGATCGCATGTCCGCATTCATGTGCTGCCACCCCCACAGCTGCAACCGAAGTCTGATTGCAGACACTGTCGGAAAGATTGAGTGTCTTATTGGCAGGATTGTAATGATCGGTCAGATTTCCCGATACATGCTGCACCCGCACATCATAGATTCCTGCTGCGTGCAAAATCCGCTCTGCCGCCTGTGCTCCCGTCATTCCTGACATACTGCGGTATGCGGAATATTTGTTGAACGTTGTCTTTACCCGTGCAGATGCAATCATACAGATCACTGCACCGATAACAACCAATATATAGGTACTGTCCCAATAAATGTATGGCATAAATCTCCCTCCGTCTTACTGCTGTAAAAAAGATCCCTCTGCAACCGGATAGCCACGCAGAAATGATCCTGCATCCATCCGTTTCTTACCGGCAAGCTGTACTTCCAAAAGTTCCAATCCACCCTCTCCGGTCTGTACCACCATCGTATTTTTTCCAACTTTACAGATACAACCCGGTGCATAAGCGCCATCTGTCTCCACCACCCGGGCTTTCCAGATCTTAAACGCTTTATTATCCAGATGGGTATAGGCACTCGGCCATGGATTTAATCCACGGATCAGGCGCTCAATCTCCACCGCCGGCTTTTTCCAGTCAATATCTCCCAGCTCCTTGGAAATCATCTTTGTGTGGGTACTCGCCTCATTGTCCTGCGGTGTAAAGGTCGCCGTTTTGTTTTCCAGCATCTGCATGGTTTCCACACACAGCTCGGCGCCGACTGCCGCCAGCTTGTCAAACAGACTTCCACCTGTCTCATCTTCTGCAATGCGCACCTGTTTTTTGGCAATGATATCTCCGGTATCCAGTCCGACATCCATGCGCATAGTCGTAACTCCCGTGATCTCATCTCCATTGATGACCGCCCACTGGATCGGTGCGGCACCACGATATTTCGGAAGCAGGGATGCATGTACATTAATGCATCCGTATTTCGGAAGATCGAGAATACTCTTTGGAAGAATCTGCCCGAAAGCCGCCACTATGATGATATCCGGCGCAAACTTTTTCAAATATTCCACACTTGCATCTTCCCGGATTTTTACCGGCTGGAATACTTCCAGTCCATGGGAAACCGCACATTCCTTTACCGGTGGAAACTGCATGGTATTCCCGCGTCCCTTTGGTTTGTCCGGCTGTGTAACCACAAGCATAACCTCGTGTCCGGCTTCTATGATCTTTTCCAATGTATTCACCGCAAAATCCGGTGTTCCCATAAAAA
>OLPI01003202.1_pt1 | contig 11900 bp, 12 predicted proteins | sample 1672361 | NCBI WGS metagenome assembly OLPI01 (sample SAMEA3136675, study PRJEB25190) | human gut metagenome
CTAATTCCGCAACATAGGCTTGTGTCCAGCCCTTTTCTTCTCTGGCTCTTTTGAGTGCCAGCCCGAGGCCGTGAAAGTCAAACCTTCTTTCATTTTGGTTCATTCTCATATCACCCTATATCATTCTACATTTCGTGTTAGATTATGAGAATGTAATGAGATTTTACATTTAGTAGTATTTAATTTCATCTATTCGTTCAGATTGACTTGCCCGGACTAAATAAGTGAATTATAATTTTCTTATAGCAATTCATCTCTCATTTTTGTGCAAACATTGAGAGGAAAATAGCAATTGTATTCGCTATGATAAGGGAGGAAATAAATTTGGATTGGGTAAAACAGCTTAATATTGCGATTAGATATATCGAAGATCATCTGACAGGAACCATAGAGTATGACGAACTGGCAAAAATGCTATGTTGCTCTACTTATCAATTTCAGAGAATGTTTGCCTTTATGAATAATGTTCCTTTATCCGAATACATACGCAGAAGAAAATTGTCGTTAGCTGTGGCGGATATTCAAAAAGGAGAGCGAGTCATAGATATTGCTTTGAAATATGGCTATTCTTCCCCAACGGCATTTAGCCGAGCATTTCAATGTCTCCACGGGATTACCCCCTCTGAGGCAAGAAAAAAGGGAACATTATTAAAAACATACCCTCCAATTAGTTTCAAGCTGACTATCACAGGAACAGAAGAACTAACTTATCGGATTGAGGAACGATCTGCTTTTGAAGTAGCAGGTGTCTCTATGTTATTGGATAAATCTCTGGAAAAAAATTTTTGTACTGTTCCACAGTTTTGGGATAACGCTGTACAGGATGGTACTCTTGCAAAACTTAATTCCTTAGACAAAGGCGAAGTTTGCGATTTGCTGGGGATAAGTGTTTGCGGGGATTATGAGACATGGAAATACTATATTGCAGTTGCAACATCTGAAACAGCAAAATTTGAATTTGAGAAGTTAATTATTCCTGCGTCAAAATGGGCAATTTTCTCGGGGAAAGGAACAAATGTATCTTTGCAAGACTTAGAACGCCGTGTCATTACTGAGTGGCTCCCATTCTCTGGATTTGAATATGGAAATGCTCCAGATATTGAACGCTATATACAGGCTGATCCGGAAAATGCTGAGTATGAATACTGGTTATCTATCCGAAACGAGAAGAAGTAATTTATGGCAAGATCAAATATTAAAGCTGTTTTTGAAAATGATGTTCAAACAGTTTGGAATGTTATAACTGATGTAAAAAATTATATATGGCGTACTGATTTAAGTAAAACTGAAATTATAAGTGACAAACAGTTTATAGAATATACAAAAAATGGCTACGCCACTACATTTACAATTACCCTTTTTGAACCATACAAGCGATGGGAGTTTGACGTGGAAAATAGCAATATAAAAGGTCATTGGATTGGAATTTTTACTCAAAAGGGCGAAAAAACAGAAATTGATTTTACTGAGGATGTAACTGCAAAAAAAGTTTTAATGAAACCATTTGTTAAGGCCTATTTGAAAAAGCAACAGGCAAGATATGTTAAAGATTTGGCGAGAAAATTGAAAGGTAATTATGAATAGCAAAGAAATTATTGATTATCTAAAATCTGAGGCTTCAGAAAAATATAAAGAAAATGTTATAAAAATGGGGATACCAGAAAAATTTTGCATTGGTGTATCAACATCTACACTGCGGAAATTTGCAAAAAAGCTGGATAAATCTAATGAATTGGCCTTTGAATTATGGAATACCCATTACCACGAGGCTCGTTTGCTTGCAGTGCTAATATTCGATCATAAATGTTTATCTTACGACCAAATTGACACACTTATGTCAGAAGTTTTATCATGGGACTTGTGCGATCATTTATGTAAGAATTTAATTATAAAATTAGATTACTATGAGGACTTCATTTTTAATTGGATAGCTGCTGACCATATCTATAAGAAACGGGCTTCGTTTGTTTTAATTGCTGCGTCTACTATACATGATAAAAGCATGACAAAGGAAACTCTTGACATCTATTTGAAATTGGTATACGAAAATTCTTGTTATGAACATGACCATATAAAGAAAGCTGTTTCATGGGCGCTAAGAGAAATAGGAAAAACAGACTTTGAATATGCCGAAAAAGTTCTTTTGACTGCTTACGATTTATTAGCCAGCGGAAACAAAGTTCAAATTTGGATTGCCAAAGATGTCATAAAGGAATTAGAAACTGTCGTGAAAGTAAAAGAACGGAAACGCTTAATTACTTCTAATTCCAAAATGGGCAGAGAACGATGAAAGAGTAGCCACCCGCAACGGAATAAAAAAAACCGTTGTTTCGGCGGCTGGATATTCATGCGCCAAAACAAAATACAGTAGCCTTACGGCGGTTTTGAAATAACATATTTCAAGCCGCCGTTTTCTTTTTGAAAAATGAGAATACGGAGGGTGTGTTAAAGTCGCCCTTTTTTGAGGATACGGCGGTGCTCAGGAGGTATCGCCGTGTCCATTTTTGCCTTTTTTTACAGTATCCATGACCTGCACCAGCTAAAAAAGCATAGCTCCCCCTCCGGGACAGTCTGGTTATGAATGTGAAATTTGGCAGTACATAAATGAATATAAAATTTCATGCGTCTGTGCGGCTTTGTGTCGCCCAGGCGCTTTTTTGTACTTCGAGACAAATTGTCCCGAGGTGCGGGGCGGCTCCCCGGGATGCCGCTCCCCACCGAGCCCCGTTTCGGTCACTCATCCACCCAACACCGAAACGGAGGTTTATTTATGACTACAATCAATCTGAAGGATTTTTATTATTGGTACACACAGGATCAGTTTATTGAGGTTTCTGACGAGGTAGCCGAAGTGTTTGTGTCCGATGCCCGGCACGAAATGGCCTACCAGCGGCGGCTCTCCCGGCATAAGGCGCAGTATTCTCTGGACTGCGATGACGGGATCGAATATTCCGCCTGCCTGCATGAGCCAACGCCCCAGGAGCTTCTGGAGCGCATGGAGCTGTTCATCCGTCTGTGGAACGCACTCAACTCTTTGCCGGAGATCCAGGGCCGCAGGATTGATGCCCACATCATTCTTGGAAAGAGCATCAAGGAAATTGCCGAGGCCGAGGGCGTACATGAGGAGTCTGTCCGCCAGTCGATCAAGCGTGGCCTTGAGCGCATGAAAAAAACTTTTTGATTTTTTCATTTTCCCCACTTGGAAATGATGAAAAAATGTCTCGGTTTATGAAAGAAGATATTCTTCTTTTCGCAGATAAACAGCGGCGGCCCCGGGCATAGTCCGGGGAGCCGGGTGGCGGGTGCGCTGTGACTTTTTCTTCGGAAGAACGAGCGAACAACACCAACGCCGCAACTGGGCCGGGCCGCCCCACGGCCACGATCCGGCATAGGACAGGCTGGCCGCTTGTCCCTCCGGGCTGTCCCCTTATCTGCGAGGGAACGCCGCTTTGAGCATGGTTGTCTTTGGACAGGGCAAGAAAATGGGAGCGGCGTTCTCTATTTTATACTTACATGGAGTGAGGCAAGAGGGCAGCATCGTTTGGGTGCTGCCCTCTTGCGTTTCCCCATGATATGCGGGAGGCGTATCCTATTTTTGATAAGGAGGTTTTACCGTGAGATTAACGGCAAAGGAACTGGAACAAATGAAAAGCGTTGACATCGGCGCAGTGGCTCCCGAGTCCCTGCCGGATGTGAGCGGTATGATCTTTGACACCTCTCTCCCCCGGGAGGAGCGGATCGCTCTGTTTTTGCAGGCGGTAGAAAATCCATACTGCTTTTGCATCGGCGGGATCGGTGTAAAAATTGAATTTGCGGAAAGCGGGCCGTCCTTGCAGGACACGCTGACGGACTTCCTGCTCCGGCAAAAAAGCGGGCTGTAACTTCGGTTATGGCCCGTTTCTACTTCGAGACAAAGTGTCCCGAGGCGGAGGCATCCTTGTTGTCCCGCCCGGGCAGAGGTATAATATAGATGTAATGTGATAGGGAAGGAGGAACAATGGCACGAACAAAAAACAGAGGATTGCAACAGAGTTTCTCTCCCTCTTATACCGTCCGCCGCTGGCGGCTGGGCGCATACATCCGGCTCTCCAAGGAGGACTTGAAAAAGGGAAAGGACGACAGCAACAGCGTCATCAACCAGCGTGATCTGCTCAATGACTTTTACCAGAAGCATATCGGAGAATTTGAAAGTGTTTCCGAATATGTAGACGATGGACACACAGGAACGGACGCCAACCGGGAGAACTTCCAGCGGCTCCTTTCCGATGTAATGAGCGGAAAAATTAACTGCGTGGTAGTAAAAGACCTTTCCCGTTTTGCAAGAAATTACAGTGATGCGGGAAGTCTGATTGATAACCTGTTTGTGCAAATGGGTGTCCGTTTTATCAGTCTTGCTGAAAATGTGGACAGCTATCTCAACCCGGACAGCGTTTCCAGTATTATCGTCCCGATTACGAATGTAATGAACGATCAATACTGCTACCAGACCTCAAAGAAAATTCGCCAGGTATTTGACTATAAGAGGCGCAACGGGCAGTACATCGGCGCATTTGCTCCTTATGGATATGTAAAGTACCCAAAGGACAAGCACCAGTTGATCATCGACCCCGATGCCGCTGAAATCGTCAAATTGATTTTCTCTTTGTTTCTAAAAGGGACATCGAAACGGGCCATCGCTTTGTATCTGAATGAACACGGCGTACCCAGCCCCTCGGCTTATAAACTGCAAAAGGGCATACCTGTTTCAACAAGAGGATATGACGATCCTATGTGGGGAGCCCGTATGATCCACTCCATTCTTACGAACCCCACCTATACCGGGGATTTGGCGCAGGGCCGCAGTCGGGTAAAAAGCTATAAGGTACACGAGGTTGAAAGCGTCCCCCGTGAAGAATGGGTGGAAGTAGCTGGTACGCATGAGTCAATCATTGATTATGAAACCTTTGATAAGGTACAGGCTCTTTTACAGCGTGATACCCGTACTTCTCCAAAAGGCCGGGAAGTCCACCTGTTCAGCGGTTTTCTGAAATGTGCTGACTGTGGGCGGGCAATTACCCGGAGCGTAGGCAACAACAATAATGTGTACTATGCCTGCTCCACCTACAAGAACCGCTCCCGGACAGCCTGCACAATGCACTCAATCAAGCATAACCGTCTGGAGGCCGCTGTCCTCTTTGCGGTACAACAGCAAATCCATCTGGCTGTTTCATACTCGGAAATGATTGCCCGCATTAACACCGCCCCGGTCAAAAAGAGCCAGTCTATCCGTTTGGAAGAACTGATTGCTGCGAAAGAGCGGGAACTGGCAAAAATCAGCCGTTACAAGCAGTCCCTTTATCAAGACTGGAAAGACGGGGAAATTACCCAGCAGGACTACCGGGATATGAAAGCCGATTATGAACGACAGACCATCGCTCTTACGGATGTACTGGCCCGGCTGAACGCTGAACGGGCGGAACTGGCAAACGGTGTAAAGAGTGAGCATCCCGCATTGGTGGCCTTTACAAAACATCAAAATATCGACCAGCTTTCCCGGGAACTTCTCGTTGAGCTGATCGACCATATCAAGGTTTATGAGAATGGAAACATTAGTGTGAGATTTAAGTTTGCGGATGAATTTAGACGCATAGCAGAATACATTGAAATCAACACCACAAAACCCGCAGTAGCGGGCTAACCCCCGCTACATACCCCTTTGACAGTGTGTTTTCCTAATAGGAGCTAATCATATGCTTTATGCCTTATATTGTGTAATTGCGAATCTACCAATGAAGGAGAGCTTCTTATGAAAAAGAGTTCATGGGGAAAGTATGCTAGAGATATCATTGCAATCTTTGTGGGATGTGTCCTGATAGGCGCGTCTTTTAATGCATTTTTTGACCGTTTCTCTTTGGCACCGGGGGGACTTTCGGGGCTGTTTGTTGTGATAAAATCAGTTACCAACTTGGATCTATGGATATCCAACTTACTATTCAATATACCACTTTACATATTGGCATTCAAATTGCTAGGAAAGGAAAAGTGCCTTAAAACCTTTTGCGGAATCGTATTGTGTTCTGTTGGTTTCCGTATTACCGAGTTCCTTTGCACAGTTACAATTACGAACAATGAGTTGCTTTCTGCTCTGTTAGGCGGTATTCTTTTAGGTGTAGGGACTGGTATTATCTTCAAAGTGGGTGGAAGCACCGGCGGTACAGGATTGATTGCTCTGCTGATCGGAACCAGAAAATTCGCTCAGAAGATCAGTGTGCCGAAGATTATGGGAACTGCGGATGGGATTGTCATTTTATTGGCAGCTATTACAAGCAAGACTATCTCAGTTGCCATATACTCTACTGTTGCACTGTTGATGGTCATTGTTGTCAGCGATTTGATACTAGGTACCTATAAGAAAGAAAGAGGAGAATAATGAACGGTATGGGACTGATGAAAATTGGTAATTATCACCTTTATGTAGAGCGATATGGCCATGAGAAAGCGACACCAATTATCTTTCTGCACGGCGGCCCGGGGGATGGCTGTATGCTTCTGTCAAATTTAGCTCAAAAACTAGGAGAGAACTACTATTGTATTTGCTTTGACCAAATGGGCTGTGGGCGCTCGGATCAGATACCGGACGACGTTTTGTTCGGAATGAGCCAGCATGTGGATATGATTGAGCGTCTGCGGCAGGAGCTGCACATAAAAAAAGCGATAATATATGGGCATGGCTATGGCGGCATGCTGGCTTGCCTATATGCTGCGAAGTATCCCCATAGCGTATTAGGCGTTATTTATGACTGCCCAAGCTATGATTTTGCCGACTCGACAAAATCTCTTGCCCGCTTTTTATACAGGGAGACATTTATCTACAAAAGCAAAACCAGCGCTGGGTATAGGCAATGTATCAAAATCATGGATGCAACGTATTTACCCGGAGATACGGCATGCGTGGAAGATTTGCAAGAGCTTTTGCAGTATGTTGATGATGTCGGCATCAGGTTTTATTTGCACAAAAAGAACTTTGAGTGTTTTTTAGCCCTGCTTAATAGTCTTGTAGCAGAAGACATTGCATCCCAAGTAAAGGAACGGATCTTCCTGCGAAAGCTGCTTGCGGATGGGCAGCCATGCAAAAACTTTGTAGCTACACTTCAAAAAAATACGCAGCCATCTATTTTGCTGGTAGGCAAATATGATCCTATCTGCTCTATTGAACAGAGACGTGCATATTTGGAAAATGTGGAAAATGGAGAATTGGTTATTTTGGACAGCAGCGGTTCTTTTCCGCACTTAGAGGAGCCTGAGCAACATCTCTATTCTGTGCAGGAATTCATCGCTAATATTGCCTGTGACCGCTCTGATGACAGTGAATAGCGGAGGAAATATATGTATTATACCATATCGGATGTGGCTGCACGTGTAAACATGAGCGTTTCCGCTTTACGATATTATGATTACCAAGGAATCTTATCATTCGTAAGAAAGGACAGCAACGGATATCGGCTATTTACGGAAAATGATGTTGTCGACATTCTAATGATAAAAGAACTAAGAGCATGTGGAATCTCCTTGAAAGAGATAAAAAAGTTTTGCGATTTATATCAGAAAAGTGGACGTTCAGTGCAGGTTCAGAAGAAATTTCTGTATGCCTACGAACAAAGCTTGTTACAAAAGATAAGAGATGACTTGGATAGTTTGCAGGTGTTGCAGGAAAGGATTCGGACATTGGACGAATCTGCAGAATATACGGCTGGTTATATTACACTACAAGCAGGGCCGGCTGTGAATACAGATAAAAGTATTGCACACATTTTGTAAAAAAAGGCAATTGCAGTAAAGCACACTTTATAGATCACAATGATTATGGCCGTAGGAAAAATTACGAAAGGGTTGTATAGACGTCTACTAGACATCTGCGGTCAATATTATCTCACGAATGAAAACGAAGAGGAGTGTGCATATGAAAAAACTGGAAGACCTCAATATGAAGCTGCCATTTAAAGTGAAGCTGTGCTATGCTATCGGCCAATTTGGCAATTATACGCTGCTTATTTTTAACTCTGTATTTCTTCTATTCTTTTACACAGATATCATTCAGATCTCGAGCGCAGCAGCTACTGTTATTATTATGATTGCCCGTGCATGGGATGCTATTAATGATCCTATGATGGGTATTATCGTGGATAAAGCGCACAGCTCTGAGGGAAAATGACGCGCATTTCTTCGTTGGTGTTCGATCCCGGCGGGTATTTGTGTATTCTTGAGTTACTACGTACCGGATTTCCTCGTTTCTGGAAAAGTGTACTGGGTGGCCGTTATGTACATCCTGCAGGGAATGGCTCAGACGGCGCTTTCGGTGCCATTGAATACGCTGTTAGCACGACTTTCTCAGGATCGTGTTGAGATCGCAAAACTGGGGCAGTACACTTCGATCGGCAGTGTGCTGGCAAATCTGCTGGTCCCTGCTGTTACATTGCCGCTCATCAAAATGTTTGGCGGGACCGATCTGAATATGAAAAAAGGAATGGCTATAGTAGCCGCACTGTACGGCATCATCTATGCAATTAGCCATTTGGCGGTGTATTTTGGAACCAAGGGCTATGAGCAATCTGAAGAAGACCTTGCAGAAGTCGGACTGATTTCCAGGCAAGAAAAGGCGTCAGTCGGCGATATTCTTAAAGCTTTGGCACAGAATAAGCTCTGCCTTATGGTGTCATTGGCTTATCTGATGTATTGTGTTTATAGTTCCTTGATGGGTAGTTCTTTGGTTTTCTACATTACCTACAACCTCAAAAACCAGGACTTGATGACACCATATTCTATTCTTAGTACTGTGACGGGATTTGCTCCGATTGTGTTTATCGTTTTCCTAGTTAAAAAATTTGGTACTGCCGGCACCAGTATGGCTACTTGTGTTATTCTGGTAATAGGTGAGTCGGTACGTTTTATCAGTGGAGATGGCAGCATTTGGTGTGTATACTTTGGCTGGGCCATGGAAGGTATCGGCCTTGCCATGTTCGGCACAATGGTTCGTCAGTGTATGGTGGATGCAGTGACCTACGGCGAGTGGAAAACAGGTGTCTCTAATCAGGCAATTTTGATGAGTGTGCTGACATTTTCGCAAAAGTTAGGACAGGCATTCGGTGGTGTTTGCGCTGCTGCTTTGCTGACAGCAGTAGGATATATTCCTAACGCGGCAGAGCAGAGCGAAGCGGTAAAGAATACTTTCTTTGCTGAACAAGTCACGCTTCCACTGATAATTTTTGTAATTAATTTCTTCATTTTTGCTATTGTTCGTAAATATGAAAAGAAGATTCCTCAGATGAAGATCGAGATTGCGGCCAGGAATAAAGGTCAGACCATGGAGGTGATCAAATGAAGCATATCGATGAGCTGACAAGGCAGGACATCGTTTCTGCGGGAGGACGTCCGGCTTCTGGAATGATGAATATAAACGGGCGGAAACTGTATGTGGAAACATATGGAAATATAGAGCGCCCGGCAATTGCCTTTTTACATGGGGGGCCGGGAACCAGCTGCGTAGAACAGAGAGAAATGGCCTCTTTGCTTGGCGAGCGATACTTTGTCGTATCCTTTGACCAGTTCGGGGTATTTCGGTCTGAAGCTCCACAAGAGGGCGAGCGATTCGGAATGCGGGAGCACATCGATCAACTGGAAGGGCTGCGCAAGACCCTCGGACTGCGCTCGTGGTCTCTGCTGGGCCATTCCTATGGGGGTATGCTCGTTTGCTATTATACATATCACTATCCCCGCTCTATCGATGTTGCTATATATGAAAACCCTTCATGGTGCTTCTACGATGATGTGAAATATTTGGCGCAGATGTATATTGACCTGTACTTCAAAGAACATTTTGATGCGGAGGGGCTTGCTGCGGCACAGTATATTCTGAATAAGAACTATTCCGGCCATGAAGCAGAAGCCATGTGGGACATTCTCAAAGCACAGTCTTACGTAAAAGATAAGCGTATCACTATGTACATGCACTCCATTGAACCTAGGGCCTATTTTGATTTGTTTGAAGATTGCTTCCGGGAGTTTGAAATGAATGAAGAGGACAAGAAAAAAATGGATCAAAAAGAGCTGGCGCATCTTAATGCGCTAAATAGCGCGGGGGAAATCAATGAAAATCACCGCCCCAAGATTGCAGCGATACAAAACCCATCTTTGCTCATAGTGGGGCAATATGACCCAGTGTGTCCTGAACCTGAACGTGAGTTTTTCCGCCGGTCTGCGCCGAATGGAGAAGTAATTGTTCTGCCGAACAGTGCGCATCATCCTCGGCTAGAGGATAAAGAGATGTATAGGAATGCAGTGTTTGCCTTCATGAAACAACATGTTGGCTAACAGAGGATGAAAACATGGACTTCATCGACAGCATTTACCTTGAACAATACGCAGATCTGCTGCTGCGTTTTGGCGTAAACCTGGAAAGAGGGCAATCGCTACTGTTGGAGTTGCCGCAAGAGCACAAGGAATTTGCGGAAACCATTCGGAAAACTGCTCGTATGATGGGCGCAGGAGAAGTCATCATTTTTCATAATGACATTCATGCGGAATTGGCACATCTAAAAAAAGCGATCGTCGAGAGCGGGGGGATGACAGTGCCAGCGGAGCAGGCTGCCGTTATGCAGAAGTGCTTTGCTGAAAATGGTGCGTCTCTTTCGCTGATGTCCCCTTATCCGCAGACAATGGCAACTCTTTCTGACAAAGAACGTAAGATTTGGTCGCAATATCAGAATGATTTGCGCAACATCGTAAGAGAAGCTATTCAGAAAAAGCGAATCCATTGGTGTTATGCCTGTGTCCCTAACGCGGAATGGGCGACACAGATTTATCCTGAACTGTCAGAAAAAGCTGCGCTGTCGCAAATGTGGATGACCATGATGAATCTGTGTCTTATTAAAAGAGACAACGATCCTGTGGAAGCATGGCTCTCTACCTATGAAAAAATGGCCGTGCAGGCCCAAAAGCTTAATAGCCTGCCGCTTCGAGCAGTACATCTAACCACTGGGCTGGGAACAGATGTTACGATTGGTGTACATAAGGATTGTATCTGGGAAGGCGGCCTTTCGAGAAAAGACTATAGCAACGGCGCTTTTCAGCCCAATATTCCATCCTATGAAATCTGCACGACAACGAGACGTTCTATTGCAAGCGGAACCATAGTAGCCTCATACCCGCTTAATGTAAATGGCAGTATCATTTCTGGACTTAGTCTTTCTTTTAAAAATGGGCGTGTTTGTCATTTTAATGCAAGAGAAGGGCTAGGTGTCCTGCGAGAGATTATTGAGCATGATGAAGGCAGTGCATACCTTGGTGAGATTGCTTTTTTGGAGACGGATTTGCCCATTGCACAGACAGGGAGGCTGTTTTATAACACGTTACTGGATGAAAACGCCTCCTGTCATATTGCACTAGGGATGGGCTTCCCTGGCAATATAAAGGGCATTGATCCCAGGAATGCAACGGAAGCTAAAGCGTGTGATGTCAACGTTTCTGCCTACCATGTGGATATTATGTTTGGCACGAACGATGTCTGCGCAGATGGAATCTGTGCAGACGGGCAAGTCGTTCCTATTATGCAGAATGGCAAGTTCGTACTTTAGAGGTGATACTTCCAATCGCTCCGCTATGATATTTTCAAAACCTACATCAACTTTATGAACAGCGTTTCGTTCTGAATCGTGGACGTTGCCTTGCCTTAAAAATGCCGGTGGGGCAGGTGGGAATCCCCCCATCTCGCGGCAAAGAAGGAGCTGTTACAGAATTTTTCATTCTGTAACAGCTCCTTCTCTCTTTCGTAGTAAGCGCACAATAACCGCCCGTAAGCGCACAATAACCGCCCGCCTAGAATCCCGGCCAAGGATGTGAGATAATATCCCAAAACTTGAAAAACG
>OLPI01003207.1_pt1 | contig 11891 bp, 10 predicted proteins | sample 1672361 | NCBI WGS metagenome assembly OLPI01 (sample SAMEA3136675, study PRJEB25190) | human gut metagenome
CGTCAGACGGTCGGCGGTCAAAACGATTTTTTCGTAATTGTCGCGGATCAGCTTCAGCGGACGCATTTCACGTTCAAAGGTCTCCTGTGCCGACATATCCGCCGTTACCTGATAGTAGATATATTCGCCCTGCTTTTCTGCAACAAAATCGACCTCCGTGCTGCCGAGCTTGCCGATCATCACCTTATAGCCCCGGCGCAGCAGCTCAAAATAGACTATATTTTCAAGAGAGAAGCCGAGGTCGTAGTTTCGGCGCGGCAGAATATGATTCCGCAGGCCGAGATCAACGATGTAGAATTTCTTGCTGACTTTTAGGAGCTGCTTGCCCACAATATCAAAGCGCTCAGCAGGATAGAAGATAAAGGATTCCGTCAGGGCGTCCACATAATCGTCCACAGTGTTTGGGGAGACCTTTCTGCCGGAGGAAATCAGGTAGTCCGCAATGCTGCGGATAGAAACCGGACTGCCTACCACACTGGCGAGGTATTTCGCAATGGATTTCAGCAGCGCAATGTCCGTGATCTTCCGCTTTGACGGTTCACGCTCCTTGCGGGCCTGCCGGTCTTCAATGTCCTTCACAACGACGGTATTGTAGATGCCCTCCAAATAAGTCTCCACCTTTTCCGTGGTACGATCCATTCTGGCCACATAGGGCAGTCCGCCGCATTGCAGATACTCCGCAAAACCGCGGTCAGCATCCAGCTCTGTGATGCTTAGGAACTCTTTGAGGGAAAGCGGCAGCATCTTGATCTCCACATAGCGTCCGGTCAGAAGCGTAGCGAGATCACCGGAGAGCATATACGCATTGGAACCGGTGATGTAGATGTCTACATCCGGCTTGACATACAGGCTGTCCACAACCTTTTCAAAGTCGGTGACTCTCTGTATCTCGTCCAAGAAGATATAGGTCGTTCTCCCCGCTGCCAGCCGTTCCTTCAGATAGGCATACAGCTTTTTATAGTCCAGCAGCTCCTCGTACTCCAGTTCTTCAAAGTTCACGGATACGATTTGTGCGTCCTGCACACCGTTTTCTCTGAGCCACGCCTGATACTGCGTCAGCAGCGTAGACTTTCCGCAGCGGCGAATGCCGGTCACGACTTTGATAACCTGTTCATCCTTCCACTGAATCAGCTCAGCCAGATATTCTTTTCGCTCTACCAATGCGGCCACCTCCTAAAAGAAGTATTCTCATTATAGAGCAAAATATGCTTCTGGTCAACAAAATATTCCGAAACAGGAACAAAATTACATTTAGTGCTCATTTTGTTCCCACAGAGAGGAGAGCAAGGGCGTTTAGCCCTTACTCCCCCTTCTACCATGGTTATACGTTCTTATTCTTGCGGGACTTGACCATGATGAAAGCCGCAGTACCCAGAAGCAGGACACCGCCTACCGTATACAGCCAAACACCCCGACCACCAGTCTTGGGCAAGTCAAAACCGGGGTTGTTAACCACGGTCAGGGGGACAATGGCATTGCCATCGGTCATGGTAACGTCCTTGCCGTTGACGGTGGCAGAAGTAGTCAGCAGCTTCGCGCCGCACTTCTCGCAGGCGCCGTTTTCCTTGGTGGTAATCATGATCTTGACTGCCTCCTTGAGCAGCACATAGCCCTTATCGGTGGCAATTTCGGTCAGGGAATAAGCGTCATCTTCCAGGCCTTTGACGATAATATGGCCGCTGCCGTTGGGAACGAAAGTAGTGGCATCAGACTTCTTGGTGGTAACACCCTTGGCGTAGTAGATGCCATCCTTCAGGTCTGCGATGATGTAGCAGTTGTCGGTGTCATTGTGCAGGTTGAACTTGACGTTCTGGATGTTGCCCTTACCGTCAGAGAACTGCTTCAGCACATCCACGCCGTAGGTGTAGACATGGCAGCAATCGTTCAGGGTGTCAAAATAGGTGCTGTTCGTTCTGCGCCAGGTCAGCTCGACCTCGTTGGGGTTGTCGGTATCGCCCATCTTGGCGTCGGAGGTCAGGGTGGCGGCGTAGGTGATCCGCATAGTGCAGTCAGAGTAGCCGCGCTTCACGCTGTCGTTGTAAACAGTGGTCGCTTCGTTGATCTCGCTCAGACCGGCTTCGGTCATGCGGATGGTCATGGTGTTGGCGGTATCATCGTAAGTTGCCGTAAATTTGCCGGAGTTTTCATCCCAAGTGATGATCTTATCGGTGCAACCAGCGTCCTTGAAGAACTCAATAACCACGTCCTGCTTATTGTACATGATACCCTTGCTCAGAGTATCCACATAGGTATACTCGCTGAGAGAAGAAGCCTTGGAAGTAATGGTGGGCAGGGTGCTGATGATCTGATAATCCACAACATCGCCCACGGAGGCGGTAGCGGTATGCTCGAAGCCATCGGTGATGTCAGTCAGGCTGCCGGTGTTCTTGCCAGTGCTGTTCTTGCTCTCACGCACGGTCTTGGAGAGGTCGGGATTGCCAGTCTGGTTTTTCGGGTAGGTCACGATATCGTAGATCCACTCGCTGCCATCGACGGTCGTCATGGGCAGGGAGATCAGGAAGGGATTGCAGGTAGAAGTCACGTTTTCGGGGACGCGGGTTTCCACAACCAGATACAGGCCCTGCTCCAGGCCAGAAGCGGAAGTGTGGCCGGTGGCATCCGTCTCGGTCATAGCTACGCCGCCGTTCTTCACGGCGGTTTCCAGAGCGTTCTTGACATTGGTCGCATTGGCGGTCAAGGCAGCGGCCAGTTTGTTGTTCAGAGCATCGCTGGTGTAGTAGTTGATTCCGCCCTCAGTCTTGTGAGCATCGGCGGCGGTCAGGCCAGTGGCGGACAGTACGGCGTTGGAGCGGTCACTGCTGTCGAAGCCATACAGTACGCCCACCTGACGCTGGCCGTCCACCACTTCGTTGTTCATGGTAACATCAGCAACGCGGATATAAGTGAATTCCACACCCTGAATGGCGTATTTGCTCAACTTATCCACGACGGCGTTGTCATGCAGACCGGTGCTGACGTAGGATTCCGCATCCCATACACCGTCCGCGCTGGCCTTGGTGATATCGTACTTATAAATGGAGAGCGACGCCTTCTTGCTGGCGTCAATGGTAGTCTCGGCAAATGCCGTAGTCATCAGGCCGACGGCCATGAGCGCCGCCATCAGCAGCGCCAATACGCGATGGATCTTTTTCATGTTCAGTTGATCTCCTTTGTGATGTTAGATTTTTTGCAAAAATAAATACTCGCCATCAAAGCGAGTGCTGCAAACATAATGGGTGCGATGAATCCGTTACCGCCCGTGAAGGGCAGGACGAAGCCTGCACTGTTGCAGGCTGTGATAGTAACGTCAGGATTGGTACTGTCCAGCGTTCCTGTAAACAACGGTTCAGCCAGCAGGATATAGCCAGCAGGCGCTTTCACCTCGGTGATACGGTACTGTGCGCCAATCTTGAGGTCGTCCCACTTGGCAATCCCTGCCTTGTCGGTGGTAAGTTTGCTGACTTCCGTCCAGCTCTTACCATCCGTGGAAGTCTCCAGCAGCAGCTCCGCACCGGCGAGAGGGCTACCGGTCACGTCCACCTTGCGGACGGTGAGACTTCCCTTCGCCATGGTGTTCGTCCGTGTCTCGGTGATGTTCAGCGTTCCGGTGGTAATGGTGATCGGGTACTTGGTATCGTCTACCACATAGCCCTCCGGTGCACTAATTTCTTGGTAGGTATAGCTGCCCAACGGGAGGTCAGTAAAGACCGCTTTACCGTTTGTTCCGCTAGTCGCATCGGCCACCTTATTGCCAGCGCTATCGAACAGCCGGTAAGTAACGCCTGCCAGCGCCTTGCCGGTATCTGCGTCGGTCTTGCTGATGGTCAGGCTGCCCTTGGCAAGAGCGTTTGTCCGCGTTTCCGTAATGTTCAGCGTCTCGGTGGTAATGGTAATCGGGTACTTGGTATCATCCACCACATAGCCCTCCGGCGCACTGATCTCCTGATAGGTATAACTGCCGAGAGGCAAATCAGAAAAGACCGCCATACCATCCGTGCCAGTAGTCACATCGGCCACCTTATTGCCGCTGGCATCATAGAGCCAGTAGGTCACACCTGCCAGCGCCTTGCCGGTGTCGGCGTCGGTCTTGTTAATGGTCAGGCTGCCCTTGTCTTCTGTCACAGTGGCCTTGATCTTGATGTAGGCCCGAACAGGGTCAAGTCCCCTACCGGTGTAGCTGGCCAGTGACTGGTACTTGCCCGTGGAATCATACCAGCACAGAACGGCTTCATCCGGATCAATGCCGTAGGCGCTGCCGGTGGTGGAATAGGTCTTCTCAGAGGCGAGGCCCTTTGCTGCCTCCGGCGTGGCTGTGATGGTCAGGGTGTTGCCCCTCTGGCTGAACGTGATGCCGTTACCACTATTGTTGGCAAAGTTGAAGTCGCCCAGCACACCGTTGGTGTCGGTGACGCTGGCGCTGTAGTTTCCGCTGGCATCCTTCGTCAACTCAATGGTGTCGCACCAGCGGCTGCTTGTAGCCGCGAAGCTGGGGATATCCGCAGCGCTCTGCATGGCGTCCGTGATTTTTTCATACCACAAAGCAAACGTAGGATAACGGGACGTGTCGACACAGCCGTAAAACGGACTGCTGCCCCAAGAGCGGTAGTCATAAGGACTGCGATACTCACAGATCAAATCCCAAATAACCGCCTGCGTGGCGGCCCATTTTTCAGCACCGATAATATCGCTGCTGTTGCTGTCGCCATAGGCTGTGCCGTACTCGGCGCTGGGGTAGCCACAGGCCAGAGCCAGCGCAATGCCGCTTTGGACAGCGGCGGGCAGGTTGTACCAGCACCCGCTGCTGCCCTGCACATAGTTGCTGCTGTCGTCCGAGCGAACGCCGGGCTGGATGCAGTAGGCTAAAGTGTTATTAACATATTTGACATGGAATAACGCACTTCCACTACCGAGGCTACTGTCTGCCAGAATGGTCAGGTTTCTTGTGCTGGGCGTGGTCGAACTGCTGTAGTCATACTGCTTGAAGGTCAACTGACTGGTATAGACATAGACCTTGTATTTGACCACGACCGTGGCGGCGTAGGCGGACACCGCCAGCATCGCCGCCATAACCAGCGCCAAGATGAGTGCTGTGAAGCGTTTCATTGTTTTCAATTGGATTCCTCCTTTGTCGGAAAAGGTAAAGCCCCTCTGTTGCCAGAGGAGCTTTGCGTTTAGGGTATCAAGTTTTAGTCATAGAGAACGTAAATCAGCAGGCTTCCGCCGTCCTCCACGATGCAGACGTTGCAGTGGAATCCGGCGTCTGCCACGCTATCCCGGCCCGCCTGCATCATGAGCTGACGGAAGGTGAAGTCCACCATGTCCCGTGCCTTGGCTTCCAACGTCTCTTGTGAGGCGTCCACCGGCACTGCGGCAGGGAAGCGGTAGGCACTGTTGCCCAGCGTCAGGCCACTGTCCGTGGTGACGCCGTACTGCGTGGCCGCGTAGGCGTTGGCTGCGTCGATGGCCGCCTGCCGGTCTGCCGGTGTTCCTGGTTCGGGCGTAAGCTCCGGTTCCGGCGTAGGCTCTGGCTCCACATAGCCCGTCTTGGCATGGACGGTCTCGGAGGGAATGTCCTCTGTGACATTAGGCTGTGTGGTGGGTACAGGCGCAGCCTGCGGCACTTCTGTATCTGCATTTACCGGGGTATCCGCCGCCTTGGCCTGTTCAACCACCACGGGGGTCGTTTCCTGAACCGGCTGTTCAGGAGCAGGGTCGGGTTCGCTGGCAGCAGGTGCTTCCGCCTGCGGGGAAATGGCTGTCGGTGCGGAAATTGAGGTGTTCTGAGTGCCTTTGGCTGCACAACCTATGAGACATATCATACTCAGCACCAGTCCTACACAGCAGATCGCTTTCTTTTTCATCATGGTATCATCCTTTCCTTTCAGATGACATCATTATGAAGCCCCAGACATTTGCTGTCAAAATTTTGTCTGCCGCCAGCGCAGCTTCATTTTACCAGATCGTTTTCCTTGACCGGAATGGCGGGTTCTCTCTGTTTGGCGGCTTCCAGCTCTGCTTTCAGCGCCTTGACTTTTTCCCGCACAGAGGGCTTATCCATCTCGGTAGAGGTTCTGGCACCACTCCCGCGCTCCTTGAAGCTGTTCTCGGACGGAGCGCGGGGCCGTTGTTTTCTTGCGTCACTCTGTACGGGTGCCGGGTAGCCCATCCGCTCAAAGATGCGGTTGATCTGCTTGGCGTCCTTAGCCTTGGCCATGATCTCCACCGTGCCGGTTTTCTCCACCTTATTGACGATGGGATAGAACAGCACCCCATAGCGCTTGCTCCAGCATAAGCAACAACATCGCCGTGCTGTCCTTGCCGCCCGAAAGGGATACCGCATGAAAAAGCTTGTCGAATCAAAACACCTCCGTCCTGTTCTTATAAGCAATTACCCAAAACACTTTTAGCGATTTGGTTCCGTCCTCTTTTTCGCCTGAAGCTGGTCATTTTTCTGCCGCTGCCCGTGGGCCTTTTCAAACGGCTTCCGTTGGTAGCAGTACACATAAAAGTTGTAATCGCCCTTGACCGGCGTACAGCGGATCATATACACATACCGTTTCGTTTTTGCCATGAAGCCGTATGACGGAAGCAGCGTCCCCTTGATGGCACAGGCTCTCTCGTAGCGGTCGCAGCAGCGTTTCATGGTATCAAAATCCCGCAGCGGGGAATCTGGCCGCTCCCGCAGCCAGTTCACAGCACGGTCAATATCCGCTTTGAACTTCGGCGTATTCAGCACATCGTTCTGATGGGGCCACCATGTCGTATAAAACTGCTTCCCACTGCCGAAGTCACCCCGCAGGTGTCCGACACAGCCCACGGCCTTGTCCTGTTCCTCACTGTGGGAAAAGTAGAAATCATGCAGTGTTTCATCATTGACACAGTAGAAGTCGATGACGTTCCTTTTACTGGCGGGGTATTTTTTCTGAAACTCCGCAAGAGTGCGGCAGCCACCGTCCCGAAAGAAAAGGCTGTCGCCCTCCAATGGAATCCAGCCCTCAACCGGAAGCTGAAACGGTTCACGGGTCAGAACGCTGCCGTAGTAATTGACCATAATACTCCGTGACAGGGTTACCGGTTCGCCCCAATCCTCGTCGTCATGGCGCAGCTCGTAGCGGTACATACCCTCCGGCACAGTGGTTCTGTCAATGCGGCACTCCGTAAACAGCGCAGGCTTTCCCAAAATCGTGACTTCCTGATAAGTCACTTGCTTCGCGTCATAGCTCACCTTGCCTCACCTCGCTCCTTTTTCGGCGCAGTATGGCTCCTTTCATACTCCGCCAGTCTTTCTTTTGCCCAATCGGGCAGCTTTTCACGGTCAGCAACACCGAGAACATCTGTAATGTCCCACCGGCACTCCTCGCCGGAATACAGTTCCTTGAAATAAACCGCACGTCCACGAGCGGCGGGAGTGCAGCCGAAACCGCCCAACGCATACCCAAGCTGGCAGTCCGCAGTGCGGTACTCCGGCGCAAGGCTGGTAGGACGGATGATTATCAGTTTTCCCTTCAAGGATTCTTCCGTGGCTGGCAGGCAATGCTCCCGTCCTAAAACGGTCACAGGTATTGCACGTCCTGCCTGAAATGCCTTTACCTTCTCGGTTTGCGCCTGTAAGCGCTGTAAGAACACATTCATGATCTCAACATAACTCTCACTGCCGATAGCCTCTGAAAAATGCTCATTGCCTAAAAAGTCATAATTCTGATAGCAAGTCATGTAGGTGGCATCTCCCGGATTATAGCCGATCAACATTGTCGTACCACCCATGCGAAAGGATTGCATGATCTCATAGTCACCGGCCATCCGCACAGTTTCTTTATCAGCCATATTGTCTTACCTTTCCTTGCCCTTTGATAATCTCTGCTTTGCCTCGCGTTCCTTGTTCTGTTGATACTCCTTTTGTTCCTGATACTCACCGCTTGCCCGCTCACAGAAATCCTCGATCATGGACGCACGGCCTACGCCATAATGTCCCCAAAAGTAATTGGGTGGCCCATCTCCGTCGTTCTTGCAGTTGCGCTGCCAGGTAGCAAACGGGGCAGGTGCTTTCGGGTATTCACCCAAAACAAACTCGGAATCTCCCACACGCACCCGCGCCGTGATTTTATAGTCTGCGTTGATGATCTCACCAATGACATAGCTGCCGCTTTCCAGCTCCATGGTGTAGCTGCCGTTCTGTGCCTGCCATGCTTTCACCGGCATGGCAGGTACACCGCAGACCAAATCCGGCTGCATGACAAACTGTGACCTTGCGCCCAGCAGCTCCTTCGGAAGCGCCGATACCGGCAGATACATTTTCGCTTCCCCCAAGACCTCATACCGCAGCAGGAAATCGTCCACCGGATAGTAGATGCTCATAATCGGATCTTTGACATGGCCCTTCGCCATCATCGCGTTCACATATCTGGCGTTGTCCAAATACCACTGCGGGTCTGCTCCCGGCGTATGCCAACCGAACATAGACCCGGCACTCATGGCAGCTGCCTGTATGTCAGAAATGCCCCGCTGCCGATTATGCTCTCGCGCGATGTTTTGATTTTCCTCCCGCTTTCCGGTGTCCCAGTCGGAGGCATAGTAGCCACGCTCACCCCTCTTGAGAATGATGAGCTGCCCCGTAGAGGGCAGCGTAGATAAGCAGAAATCGGGCAATTCATTCCTTTGCATAACCAACCTCCTCACCGCGCCTGCTCCTGCTGTCTGCGGCGATGCCAGCCCTCCAGCAGCTTGATGATAACCTCCTCCATCTGCTTAGGGGTATAGCTGGGCGGAAAGTATTTTTGCAGACGGTCATTCCGCAGTGTCACCTTGCGCTCCAGCGGCTTTTCCTCCCGCATGATGAGGTCGATGATGTTGTTTTCCAGCTTGCCCTCTGCGCTGATCTGCTTGAGCCGCTGGGCCTGATCCACAGAGGGCGACACCTCGTCCCGCTCCATGAGGAACTGGAGGTAGGTTTGTTCTTTCTCGGTCAGGTGGGAGATGTAGTCGGCTGCCGGTACGAATTTCAGCTTTCCGGTATCTACCGCCTCCATCAGCGGCGGAATGAGCTTGTTGAGATTCATAAACCGTTGGATTTGCGTTGTACTCTCCTTGACCTGTTCTGCCAAAATCTCCTTGGATTTTCCTTGCAAAGAATGGGGACCAAATTGGTCCCCATTCTTTGCTGGTCGCCCTGCCTGCCGTTTCATAGCATCCAGTTTCAACTTGTACGCCTTGGCCTTCTCGCTGGGCAGCAGGTTTTCCCGGTTGATGTTATAGTCCACCACCAGAATATCCGCATCCTCGTTGCTGTAATTGCGCACAATGACCGGACGGGTGTCCAACCCCACCACTTTGGCGCAGTAATCGCGCCGGTGGCCGGAGATGATCTCATACCCACCCTCGCTGCGGGGACGGACGATCAGCGGTTCGGCAATGCCGGTGCGCTCGATGCTGTCCATCAGCCGCACCAGATCGGCGCTGGGCCGGTCTACGGAGTAGGGCTGCCGCGCATAGGGAAATACCTGCTCCGCCGGAACGATCTGTACCCGCTCCTGCTGGTCGGCCTCCCGCTCCGCGTCTGTCTTGAACAGATCATCGTACCGGGTCAGCTCTATGCCGTTTAATTTGCGGGCCAAGCTGCAACACCTCCTTCGTCAGCGCGGCATACGCCTGTGCCGCTTTCCCCTCTGGGTCATGCTCATAAATGCTGGTTCCTGTGACGCTGATCTCCGCCACGCGGATAGAACGGGGTATCTCGCTGGCGAATACCCGGCTGCCGTAGTTCCTGCGTAACTGCTCACTAATTTCCTTAGCCAGCGTGGTACGGCTGTCCATCATGGTCAGCAGGATACCGTCCACCGTCAGGTGGGGATTGATCTGCCGTTTGACGCGGGCAATGGTACGCATGAGCTGTTCCAGCCCCTTGGCGGCCAGATACTGCCCCTGCACCGGAATGATAACGCTGTCCGCCGCGGTCAGTGCGTTGATGGTCAGCATTCCCAGCGAGGGCATACAGTCGATGATGGCGTAGTCGTAGGCCGGTGCCAGTCCGGACAGATACTGCCGCAGCACCGTTTCACGGCTCATGATGTTCACCAGCGTCACCTCCAGTCCCGACAGTTCAATGTTGGCGGGGACAAGATCGACACCGGACGCATGGTGCAGGATACCCTCGCCGGGTGCGATGGGTTCCTCGTTGACGGTCTTGGTCATCAGGTCGGCCAGCGTAGGGGAAAGCTCGTCCGGCTGCCGCCAGCCCAGCATTTGGGTGAGATTGCCCTGGGCGTCGGCGTCCACCAGCAGAACTTTCTTCCCCTGCTGGGCAAGGCCGACACCCAAACTGGCGGCTGTGGTGGTTTTCCCCACGCCGCCCTTCTGATTTGCCAATGCGATGGTTTTCAAAAGCATACCTCCATTTCGTGCAACAAAAAAAGAGCCTTCCGGCTCTTGTACTTCACTGTGGTTTTATTTTTAAGCAGGAAAAAATCATGCTTCTACATATTTTTCTTGACTTAACGTTCTGCAAAAGCTAAACTGTCAATGAGGTGATCTGCATGAAACGCAAAGTCGAAGCGCAGCTTATAGCGTGGAAAAACAAGTCCTCTGAGCGCCAGCCCCTATTGGTCAACGGGGCCAGACAGGTAGGCAAAACATATATCCTTCGCAAATTCGGCGAGGAACAATTCAAGAACGTGGTCTATGTCAACCTGGAGACGAATCTGACCATCGCCTCCTACTTCAACGATAATATTGCCCCTGAGCGTCTGCTGCGCTATTTGGAGGCCTCCACCGGCGAACGCATTATCGCAGGAGAAACGCTTATCTTCTTTGATGAGATTCAGTCCTGTGAACGTGCGCTGACATCACTGAAGTATTTTTGTGAGGAAACTCCGGAATTTCACATTGCAGCGGCGGGCAGCCTATTGGGTGTCGCCATCAACAGACAGCACTATTCTTTCCCTGTGGGAAAGGTCGAAACGATTACCATGTATCCTCTGGATTTTGAGGAATACCTATGGGCCCGCGGCAAGGAGTTCCTCGCTTCTGAAATACGTTCCGCCTTTGAAACGATGATCGCCCTGCCTGACGCGCTCCATGCGGAGGCGACTGAGCTGTATCGTGAGTATCTGCTGATCGGCGGTATGCCCGCCAGCATCAACGCCTTTCTCAGAAGCGGCAGCTTTTTGGATGTCTCTCTGGTGCAGAATGAAATACTGGACAACTACATCGCAGATATGGCTAAGTACGCCACTAACACCGACAGCGTGAAGATCCGCGCCTGCTACAATTCCATTCCAGCGCAGTTGGCAAAGGACAACCGCAAGTTCCAGTACAAGGTCGTACAAAAAGGCGGCAGTGCCTCCCTGTTCGGTGCATCCATCGAATGGCTGTATCTGGCGGGGGTCGTGCTGAAATGTCAGCGCATCAGTCAGGCATTTGAACCCATCTCTGTATATGCGGACTTGTCGGCTTTTAAGCTATACATGGGAGACGTGGGCCTTTTGACCGCAAAGTCCGGGCTTTCCCAGCAGACCGTTTTATCCGGCGAGGGGAACACTTTCATGGGCGCTGTCACGGAAAACTATGTGGCGCAGCAGTTGGCCGCAAATGGGCATAACCTCTATTATTGGGAAAGCAACAACACCGCTGAACTGGATTTCGTTCTGCAAAAGGGGAACCAAGTCACGGCCATTGAGGTCAAGAAAGGTGAACACGTCCGTTCCCGCAGTCTCAATTTGTTCATCAGCACCTATCATCCCTCCTGCGCGATACGCCTGTCCCTCAAGAACTTCGGGGAAAAGGATGGTCTGAAGTCTGTCCCTCTGTACGCAGCCTTCTGCATTTGACGCTCATCCAAACCAAACATCGCTTGACAAGGGCACACAGAGAAAAACAACTGAAAATGAGCTGCCAAG
>OLPI01003209.1_pt1 | contig 11884 bp, 13 predicted proteins | sample 1672361 | NCBI WGS metagenome assembly OLPI01 (sample SAMEA3136675, study PRJEB25190) | human gut metagenome
GAGGAAAAATATGCATGCTGGTGAAAAAGCAACAGGCCGCAAATACCCTCTTCCTGAACCAAAAAGCTGCTGCAAGCAATCCCTGTGGGTGCTTGCAGCAGCTGTTCTATGGGAAAATCAGTCCTCCGCCGGATCCTGGGAGACGGTGGCGGGCTGGGCAGTTTGGTTGGCGTTTACATAACGCATCAGCTCATCGCCTGTGATGGTCTCCTTAGTCAGAAGGTAGAGAGCTACCTCATCCAGGAGGTTGCGGTGGTCAGACAGGAGCTTTTTGGCGTCAGCCAGCACCTGAGCCAGAATGGACTGGACCTCTTGGTCCATCTGCGCGGCAGTGGTCTGGGAGCAGTCCATATAGGATTGCCCCTCCAGATACTCGTTCTGCACCGTGGCCAGAGCCATCAAGCAGCTCGGAACAACGCTTGAACGTTCATACGGCTGCGACATGCACAGGCACGCGCTCTGGCTGGGAGCTTCCGGTCTCACGTGGAGCGACGGAGACGAACCCGGTGACGAGTACAGGGTGGCGACTGCCGAAAATCTCATAGCTCATACTCCTCCATTGGCCGTGGGTGGTATCGGCGTCGTAACCTCCGTAGTCCTTCCCGGGCTCACGCATAGCCGGCTGGTGCACGTATATGACAGCCGCAGGGGCATCGATGACGTCTACCGTGCCCTCAGCGTCATTCACACGCTGGAGGACGCGGGCAACACAACTCAGGTAACCTACGGCACGGACGAAGGATGGAGTTAAAATGGATGACCGGGAAAGCAGGCATGACCCCATAGGAACAATCAGGAAGGCGGTAGAGGTTGCGCAGCCGGACCTCCGCGCTTACTACCGCATGACACGTAAAGGAAAAATCGTGGCCGTGTACGCAAGCGACGGAGCCTATTACGCGGATGTCCAGCCTCTCCGGAATGACGGCCAGGAGGACAATGGAGAACCCGTCATCTCCCACGTTTCCCTGCCCGTTGTCTGGGGCGGAAACAACCGTGGGATCGTCTGTCCACCTTCTGTAGGAACACCGTGTGACATCACCTATTATGATGGGGACCCGAACTTCCCAGCCATCACGAACATGCGCTGGGGCGGGGGCAATAACGCCCCCAGGGCCGGACTGAACGAATTTGTCATCCAACTTGAGAACGGAGTCGAACTCCGCATAGACCAAGACAAGCATATTATCATGCTGACCCCTGAGGACGTGAGGACGGAAGCCGGCAAGACCTGGACGATAAAGGCCGGCACCAAGGCCGTTATTGAGGCAGACGAGGAAATCACGCTCAGAGCCCCTCGCATCAACCTGCAGGGCGTACTCGTCAGCACGAACTGGGACGGAGGCAGGGGACAGGCCTCCTTCTCAGGAAACCTCGCCGTGGACGGAGACGCTTACGCTGCCACGCGGTCCGGCGGTTCCTGCCCTCACCACTAGGCCGCGAAATACCGTGCACAGTGTGCATGGTGTCCTCGAAGATGCAGAGTCTTCGTGTCAAGAATTCTGCGTATGAGCACGGATACGGATCTCTGGGGGCAGGACATAGCCCTTGACGCAGACATGCAGGCACAGGTCGCTGCCAACGGCACGCTGGTCCTCACGGACGGCGTGGACACCGGGGTGCAGGACATCCGTCTGCGTCTCTTCACCCGTCTTGGAAACCTCTTCTACGACACAGACTTCGGTTCCCTCCTCCATGACTGGATTCGGGATGAGTCTACGGCCTCAGCCCGCGCCGCGTTCTGCGCCGAGGTTATCACCCGGGTGGAAGCTGACCCCCGTGTAGTCCCCGGTACGGTCACGTGTAATGTGACCTCCTGGGATGCCGTCTCCCTCACAGCCCTCTGCCGCTGGCGTTTCCTCGATAGCGACACGCCCCTCTCTCTCGTCCTTCAGGCCAACAAATCAACCCTTGAACTGGTGATTGCCGATGTCAAACCATGTGACACTGCCCCGTCTGTCCAGGTCTCTTGATGAAGTCCGCTCCCAGGTCTTCGGTTTTGTCGAGGGTGTGCAGGACACAATGGCCGCAAAGGGCTTCCTGCCAGCCCGGCTGAACCTGAACCGGGGTGTTGTACGCGGCCTCCTTGAAATTTTCTGCTGGGGCGAATGGCAGATATACGGCCTCCTCGGACGCCTTCTCCAGCAGGCCGCCCCGTACTACTCCACCGGGGACTGGCTGGATCTTCACGCTGACAGTGTAGGTCTTACCCGCAGGGCCGCAACGAAAGCCAAGGGCATCGTAACCTTCTACAGGGGCACGGCCTCGGATACCACTAACATCAGCATTCCCGCCGGCCGCATCGTGCGCACTCTGCCAGACGGCACCGGCGCCGTGTACAGATATGTTACCACGGAAGACGCTGTTCTCCCTGCCGGCTCCGAGTCTGTCGCCGTTCCCTGCGAAGCCGAGGACTACGGAGCAGCGGGCAATGCGTCCTCCGGCCAGATCTGCGAGCTGGTCACGCCAGTCGTGGGCATAGGAAGCGTCTCAAACCCTACAGGATGGCTCACGGGTGAAGGCTTCGACGAAGAAACAGACGCCCAGCTGCAGGAACGATACCGCCTGCAATGGCTCGCCAACAACGGTTGCACCAAATACGCGTACCAGGCATGGGCACTGTCCGTGCCTGGGGTGACCTCCGTGTCTATCCTGGATCAGCATCCGAGAGGCCAGGGCACGGTGGACATCGTTGTACGCGGATCCGACGTCCTTCCCACGGAAGCCCTCCTTGAAAAGGTGAAAGAGGCCATCTCTCCCCACGTTCCCATCAATGACGATTGGGAAGTGAAGGCCCCGAAGCCTGTACCCGCCGACATCAGCGGCGTCATCTCCTACACGACAGGAGACGCTGCAAACATCATCCAGCAGGCAAAATCCCGCCTCTACGCCCTTTTCGCCGAGACAAGTACCGTGAAAGACGTGACCTCGCTTGCCATCGGACAGGACCTGACCCGGGACCTCCTCACGCACACGGTTATGGCCGTTCCCGGGGTGAAGTCCGTGGAATGGGCAAGCCCTTCCGAGGATATCGTCAACGTTCCCGCTGACGGAGTGGCACGCCTCAACAGCATGTCCATCACGGCCGAGCTGGCCGCGGAGGCATAATGTCCTCCGAGTTCTGGAAATATTTCCAAAAAGTCCTTGCTTGGCCACTCATCCGCCGTCCTGGCCCTCTTCAGGCCATCGCAGAGGGAACGGCTCATGCCCTCGACAGCGTCATAGACGACGTCATCTACGCGAGAAAGCAGTTTTTCCCCTCTCTCGCCGAGGAAGACCTCGTGCTGGAGCATGGCTTTGGCCGCGGCCTCCAGCGGAAAAACGGAGAGACTCCGGAGAAGTTCCGGTCAAGAGTAATCAGAGCCTGGCACTGGCATATGCTCGGCGGCAAAACCCAGGGCCTGCCGCAGATACTGCGCTACTACGGTTTCGATGTCACCGCCATAGACAATGTCCGACAGTGGCAGCCCAGCCGCTGGTCTGATTTCCAGGTACGGCTTGCGCAGCCGGTAACGCAGGAAGAGCAGACAGCCCTTCTGAACAGCCTCGACCTGCTCATCTGGATCATCAACGAGTACAAGCCGGCCCGCTCGGTTCTCGCCCGCGTCTACACCACAACCTACAATTGGGAGCCCAGCATCTGGAGTGAGACGGCGTGGTCTTATGGTTTCTGGTCGACCTTCTCCGGCGTCCCCTACGATGTCCAGGGCATGGACGGCCTTGTCGTTTCCCTGGGAATGCAGAGAGGCCTGCAGTCATGCGATGCCTACGGTGCTGCTGCCAGGGTAGGCCTGGCCATAGAGAGCAGCACAGGCTTCCTGGCGCCGTATGTGGACCGTCCCATTTGGAGCCGCTCCTTCTGGAGCGACGTCTACCCCCAGTCTCATGGATTCACTTTTTCCTCTCTCCTGCAGCTGCTCATGCTCCGTGAGCTTCCCCCGTTCCGCATTGTCGTGAAGGGGATCGCCAGAGACGAGGCCGTCTGGTCATGGCCGTCCGACGGAGGCGACACTGGTGGCGCCATTGCGCTGCATGCTTCGGGAACCTGGGGAGATATCAATTCAGTGTACGGACTTCGCCCGCGGGCTATGTCGTTTACGGGCACACGCTGGGGCGATACCTGGGGTGCTGACCCGGAGCGGGAGGAACTTGAACTTCTTGAACGGTACCAGGAGACGGAAGGGCTCACGGTAAACCCCGTGAAGCCGTCCTCTCCAGTGATATCCGGCCAGTCAATCATCCCAGTCATGCCCTCCGCACCTGTGTGGGTGCGTGAATGGACGGGCACCTGGGACAGTCGCCCGTGGCTCATCCCCGCGGCAGAAACAGCAATTAGGAGTGAACCAAAATGAGCCTCGCTACGTTAACCAATACCGGCCGGGCGGCCATCGCCAGTGCCATTGCCAGCAGACCCCTGCATCTCGCGTGGGGGACTGGCGATCCCGCATGGGACGCGGATGATGCCTCTCTGCCTTCCCTCGTGAACGCCACAGCCCTCACCGCAGAAGTCGGCCGCAGGCTGGCCACAGCCGTTGGCTACGTCGAACCCGACGACGAGGGTGACATTGTCATTCCTGTGGCAACCGGAAGCGGAACCGCCACAAACAAACGCTACAAGCAGGTGGCCGGTCCCACACCCTACCTTTACATCCGGGTGAACTTCAATTTCGAGGACGCCAGCAGCGCCATCATCAGAGAGGTCGGCGTTTTCATGGACACGGTGACGGCGGATGGCCTGCCCGAAGGGCAGCGCTACTTCTCTCCCGATGAAATATCCGATCCTGGCCTGCTCGTTGCGGCTGAAATCCTCACACCGGCCATAGCAAGATCGCCTTCCGTCAGGCAGACCGTCGAATTTGTCCTGCCTATCTAGCGGAGGAAAATACATGCAGACCCCTAATGGAAAAAACATCGACAACTACTGGAACCGCTACGATACCAGCAAGGAATATCGCGAGATCCTCTTCCGTGATGGGTACGGAACCCAGGCATCAGAGATCAACGAGCTCGAGAGCATAACCGCCGCACACGTTCGCGGCATAGGCGACGCCATCTTTTCCGATGGCGATATCATTAAGGATGCCCAGATATCTGTAGACGCCTCATCTGGTTCCGTGACGGCTGAGGCTGGCCAGGTCTACATTGCCGGTACGGTCTACTCCGTGCCGGCCTCAGCGTTCACCATCCCCACACAGGGGACGTTCTCCATAGGAATCCGTCTCAGGGAGACGATTGTGTCTGAAGCGGAAGACGCTGGGCTCCTTAATCCGGCCGTGGGCTCAAGGGGACAGGGAGAGCCTGGCGCCTGGCGCCGCAGGGTGCAGGCCGTATGGTCTTACGACGGAGACGGAGGCACAGGGTCCTTCTATCCCATCTACACCATCGATGACGGCGTCGTGCGAGCCAAGGAGACACCTCCTGACCTCGACAGCGTCACTCAGGGCATCGCCAGGTACGACAGGGACAGCACCGGAGGCGGCACCTACGTCTGCTCCGGCATGACGGTCAGGGCCGCTGATGATGTGGGCGGAGCGCAGATTTACACTGTGGCCGAAGGCCGCTGCCGTGTCTGCGGCTACGGAGTCGAGCTTCTAACTTCGCGCCGCCTCACCTACGCCGCAGAGCCGGACCTCCGCCTTATCGATACAGAAGCCATCGTGGCTGACGGATCTGCCACCCAGCGCATCACCGTAGCTCATCCTCCCATCCGCTCCATCACTGCCCTCCGTGTGACTCTCGAGAAGACAGAGACTGTCGTTCATGGCAGTTATACAGGCTGCGCCGATGCCCTTTCCGAGACTTCCGTGCGTTCCATCGTAAGCGTCGTGCAGGGCTCCACCACCTACGCCGAGGGCACGGACTTCAAGCGAACTGGCGACACCGTAGACTGGTCTCCTTCCGGGGCTGAACCGGCAACCGGCTCCACGTACACGGTTTCCTATACCTACATTGCTAAGAACGTGATTCCTTCCGGCCAGGATTTTGACGGCTTCTCCGTGAGCGGCGCAGTTCAGGGCTCTGACATTCTCGTGAGCTATCAGCAGGCCCTTCCCAGAGTTGACCGCCTCTGTATCACCTCGGACGGCGCATTCTCCTGGATCCAGGGCGTTGCTTCCGAAACCCGGGCCAAGGCCCCCGCTGTGCCTTCGACCATGCTGGCGCTGGCAAGCGTCACCCAGACGTGGAGAACGAAAGACGAGCGCGTCGTCACCAATGACGGCGTGCGCGTCATACCTTTCTCTGATCTCGAAGCGCTCACGAGCCGGGTGGAATATGCCCTGCAGGAAATTGCCCGCCAGAGGCTTGAGTCCGATGTTGCGACCCGCGAGGCTGGCGCACGCGTGGGCATCTTCGTAGACCCGCTGTTAGATGACAGTATGCGGGATCAGGGACTGGAGCAGACTGCCGCAGTGGTTAATGGTTTCCTGACGCTGCCTATCAGGGCCAGCGTATCCGGCGTCTCTTCCGATGTGAAGCTCCCGGCTGCCCGCAGCTCCTCTTCTTCTGTCGTCCTGGAGCAGCCGCTGATGACCGGCGAGATGAAAATTAACCCCTATCTCGCGTTCGCCGTCATGCCAGGGAAAGCCACGCTGACGCCTGCCGTGGATCGCTGGACAGTTACGAATACGACCTGGACCAGCCCGGTCACGAAGGAGTTCTATCGGACCATCTACGCCCCCACGCATCCCCAGCATGGCTCCACCGTAACATCTTCCAGATCGTCCACGGAGACGGCCGGCGTCTCTTATTCTGCCATCGAATACCTGCGGCAGATCAGCATCGCGTTCACCTGTGAAGGCTTCGGGTCCGGAGAAAAGCTCAGCCGGGTGACCTTCGACGGCATCGCCATTACGCCCGCGGAATCCGACATCGCGGCAGATGCGTCCGGGAAACTTTTCGGCCACTTCACTGTTCCCGCCAACGTTCCTGCCGGCGTGAAAGCCGTTGTTTTCACGGGTGCTGGCGGGAGCACCGCACAGGCTACCTTCGTCGGACAGGGTACACTTGAGACCACGACGCTGCGCACTGTGCAGTCCGTGGTAAACACCTACATTGACCCGCTGGCGCAGACCTTTGTCCTCGAAAAAGCCCGGCAGATCTCTGGTGTGGACCTCTTTTTCACTGCTAAGGGCGCCTCTGGCGTCCGTGTCCAGATCCGCGAGACCTCCGGTGGCTATCCGACCCGGTCAGTGCTGACAGAGGCCATTGTTCCGGCTTCTTCCATCACTGCCGGAGCCTCTGTCGCCACCAGAATTCTCTTTGATGCTCCCGTACCCCTTTCTGCATCCACTGAGTATGCCCTGGTCATCCTCTGCGACGATGCTGACACGGCCGTGGCTATCGCCGAGATGGGCGCATTCGACAGCGCCCACCAGCAGTGGGTGTCTGCCCAGCCATACACCGTCGGAGTATTGCTTTCCTCATCCAACGCTTCGACATGGACGGCACACCAGACCAAGGATATTGCTTTCCGTTTGCTGGCTGCTGACTTCGTGGAAGGAACGAACACCGTCCCCCTGGGCTCGGCCACGGTAAGCTCTGACGGGGTGAGCGACCTCATGCTCCTCGCCTGTTCCGAGACGCCCAGCGCCGCCACGCACGTGGAGTACGAACTGGGACTACCCTCTGGCGCGGTGATGACCGTAGCCGAAGGGCAGGCCGTCCAGCTCTCCGATTCTGTGGCAAGCGGCACGCTCTCCGTGACAGCAAAGCTCTCCGGTGACACGGCTGGGTCTCCTGTCCTCTGGCCGGGCACGCAGGTGCTCATGGGCATGGTGCAGACCTCCGGCACTTACTACACGCGCAGCATCCCGGCCACGGGCGCGGCCAGGGCTGTGCTCATCTACGATGGCTACGTGCCTTCCGGTGCCACGGTAACCCCCGAGATTCAGGTGGACAGCGGCGAGTGGACGGCCATGACATCCGCCGGGACCACTCAGGAAGGCGACGGATACGTGGAGTTCAAGTTCACCACAGCCCTGAGCGGCGCAGACCTGGTCAAGGTCCGACTCACTCTCACGGGCAGCATCAAAGCTCGCCCGCTTGTCTACGATATCCGCCTGTTGGCCGTCTCGTAAGGAGGATACATGACTGACAAAAAAACGGCTTACCTCAGTCTGCCTCTCCCTAACGCTGGCAATGCACTGGCCGAGGACTGCCCGAGACTTGCCGAGGCGTTGAGTGCTCTGGACAGCCACGCCGACACAGTCGACTCACAGATGGCGGATGTGCAGGCCAAGCTCCAGCCGCTCGATGCTGAGGCGATGTATGAAATCCTTGACGCCAAAGCCAGGACGCTCGAGACCACCGAGTCGGGCGTCCTGAGCGTCTCCATCCAGCTCGTGGAGAGCATGCTTCTGGAGCGCAGCATGCGTGAGCACCCGGTGGGCAGCTACTATACATCGGACAAGGATACAGACCCGTCCAAGATTTTCGGTTTTGGCACCTGGGAGCGTGTGAAGGGCGTCGTCCTCCTAGGTGCGGATGAAGACTCGTATCCGGCCGGCAGCGAGGGTGGCGAGGCAGAGCACACGCTGACGCTCGCCGAGAGCGTGAAACACGGCCATAATGTCTATGTGTATACGGGAAGTAATCCGTCTAATGGCAAGGAGGCGCACCACTGGTCAGCTGATGGTACTACCGCCGAGGTGGCTTCGAATGGAGCGACCTTCAGTCACACATGGTGCTCAGGCAGCTTCAAGTCATGGGGCGATACGACGATGACAGGCGGCGGCGACCCTTCAGGCACGACGAATGCTCTGGGCGGAAGTCAGCCGCACAACAACATGATGCCTTATCACGCCGCCTACTGCTGGAGGCGTACTGCATGAAGACACTGGAGGACAGCGCCAACAGGATAGCAGATCTCGCCGATATCCTGTACGGCTACGCGCTCAAGGACTGGGAGGACTACCAGGCCCTGAAGCAGACTGCCAGTGCCGCGCTCGACAGCATCCAGACCACCATGGCCCCGGCTGTCGAGACGCTCAGGGGCGGCATCAGCCGCTTCTTCCCCTCTGGCGTCCGGATGCTCTTCAATGGTGCGGCCCCGAGCGGCTGGCAGAAGATCACGACGTATGATGATTGTGCGCTCCGGCTCACGTCCGGCGATGTCACCGCCCGCACTAATGGCATGACCTTTACGGCCTGCTTTGCGGCGTCCAGAGGCACGACCACGACCCAGATCTCCATGGGAGTGAACGCGTCAACCCTGAGTGTCGGCCAGCTAGCCGGACACTCGCACAGCGTCGCTGAGACGCATAGCAAGACGTCAAAATATGATCTTAGCAACGGTTTATCCCGCACCGACCAAGGTCAAGGATGGTGGGAAAACTTCATCGGCTGGCGAGGGTCGAACGAGGCCCATGGGCATGGCTGCTGGAATACCGCGCACGGCCATCAGCTTTATATGAACGTCAGCTACCTGGACGTTATTTTGTGTGAGAAGGTGTGACGAGATGACCAGGACTTTGGTGGACAACGCTGACCGCATTACAGACCTCGTCGATATCCTGCTCTCGCTATCTCTGGCGAATAGGAAGTCCATCGTGGATGCGCGGATGACTTCGGAGTCAGTCCTCGCGGGCGCGCAGGCCGACCTCATGCCGGCCATCAAGTCAGCGCAGGCCGACCTGGACAACTTTTTCCCGGCTGGCATCCAGATGCTTTTCCAGCAGTCAGCTGCGCCGTCGGGCTGGAAAAAGCTGACCGGCTACAATGACTGCGCTCTGCGCCTGACAAGTGAAGGCACGGGGAGCCGTACTGACGGCATGGCCTTCTCAGCCTGCTTTGCTTCCGGCAGAGGCCTGAGCACGACGCAGATCTCCATGGGAGTGAACGCATCAACCCTGAGTGTTGGTCAGTTAGCCGGACACTCGCATGACGTAAAAATCGGCTCCATGGGCAGCTCTGTTGACTCCGAGGTGGTCGTCTTCGCATCCGGATCTGGGACAGCTAATGCTGTCGGCTGGCGAGGGTCGAACGAGGCCCATGGGCATGGCTGTTGGAATACCGCGCACGGCCACAGCGTAGATTTTCACGTTAATTTTGTGGATGTCATCCTCTGTGAGAAGGAGTAGCTATGGTCAGGACTTTGGCGGACAACGCCGGAAAAATCACCCGGCTATTCGGCATCATTTACGACAAGGAAGAGCAGACTAAGACAGGGCTGACTTCTTTTGCTGATGCACTCGAGGGTGCAGCAAACACGCTGACGACGCTCATTCAGCCTATCGTCGCACAGGCGAAGGCCGACCTCGAGAAGTACTTCCCTGCCGGCATAAAGATGCTTTTTCGCGGATCGGCGCCGTCGGGCTGGAAAAAGCTCGCAGACCACACCGACTATGCCCTGCGCCTGACGTCAGGAGACACGGGAAGCGATGCCGGCCGATTCAGCTTTTCCGTCCGTTTCGCGGCGGGAGGCAGTACGACAAACGACCAAATCTCGTGGGGGGTGAATGCGTCAACGCTGTCCGTCGGGCAGCTCGCCGGACACAGTCATGGAGCATACCGGAACCGAAGCTTAGACTACACCAGGAGCGAGGCCTGGCATCAAAACGGCAGCTGGTGGGGTAATAACACCGGCTGGACAGGGAGTAACTGGGGGCATGGGCACGGGACGTGGAACACCGCCCACGGGCACAGCCTCGATCTTAACGTAAACTACGTGGACGTCGTCCTCTGCGAGAGGACATAAGGAGGAGATATGGCAGGTTGCCCGTTTAAGGGGTTCGAGGAGTGCCCCGAGCACTCAAAAAAAGGCGGGTGCGCTCTCTGGATGAGCTACTCCGGAGGGAAGGACAGCATGCAGGCGAGCTTCGAGGGATGCGCTCTGACGCTCACGCCGATGCTGCTCATGGAACAGGCGAACGTCACGGGGATGTTGGCCGGTGAGATGTCGAAGGTTGGGGCGGAAGTGAGTGCCGCCCGCTGTGAGAACATAGCGGAAGGGAAGGCTCTTCGGCAGCAGTTCGTCTCTCTGGCCAACGGAAATAGGACTCTCGTCGAAGCTGATCATTCCCACACGATGCAGGCGCCGAGGGCCCTGCAGGGAGATAAGTAATGGAAAAAGATGTGACCATCGTTCCAGTGGATAATGTCATTCTGGTAAATGGCATTCATCTCCAGTTAGATTTTAAGCCCATAGAAGGGCACGAGCAGGTGCACGCCATACAGTGGCACGACGGGAAAGGCGTCATCGAATTCAGCGACTACACGGGAAGAGACGCCGACTACGAGACAGACGTCGCTCCCTACGTGGCCCTCTGGGAAGCTGAGAAGGCCAGACTCGACGCAGAGGCTGCCGCGAAGGAGGCCGAGTACAACAAGCTGGAGAATGTCATCAGCCGGAAGCTCGGCGAGCTCAATCTGAAGCTCGAAGAGACCAAGGCTTCCAGCGCGGCTCATATCACCTCATCGACGGGATATGTGGTCAACGCGAATAACACCGCTAAGCAAAACATCGATGGGCTGATCACGGCCATGACGGCGCAGAATATGACCACCGTCAACTTCATGACTTACGACAACACACTGGCCCAACTGACGCTCGAGCAGTTGAAGACAATCCAGCTGGAGCTCATTAGCTACGGTAACAACCTTTATGCGCGTAAGTGGGCCCTGCGCAGTCAGATCGAGGCCTGCAAGACCAAGGAAGAGGTGGATGCCATTGTCATCGACTTCTCTGATGTTACGGCATAACGTCCACCAGCTGGCCATAGCTCTCGACCAACTGGGCAATGTCTTGGTCTCCTGCGCCTTCGGCGAGAAAGCTTGGGCGGACGAGACTCTGAGCGCCCATGCCTGGCGCTGGCACCTCAACGGAGTGAGAGACTGGCCATACCGGCTAATCGACACGCTGCTCTTCTGGCAGAAAAATCATTGCGAA
>OLPI01003213.1_pt1 | contig 11878 bp, 8 predicted proteins | sample 1672361 | NCBI WGS metagenome assembly OLPI01 (sample SAMEA3136675, study PRJEB25190) | human gut metagenome
TGGCCTGCGTCGCATTACGTTACCGCTCGCCCGAAAATGGACCGAGCCATTCAAACCATTCAAGACGAGTTGCGCGATCGATTGGCGCAGTTCAAAGCCGAAGGCAAGCTGCTCGAGGCTCAGCGCTTGGAAATGCGCGTGAATTACGATTTGGAAATGCTCGAAACCATGGGTTTTTGCAGCGGCATCGAGAATTACTCGAGGCATCTTGATGGCCGTGCGCCAGGCGAGCCCGCGTATACGCTTCTCGACTATTTCCCGAAAGATTTCCTCTGCATCATCGATGAGAGTCACGTCACGGTGCCGCAAATTCGTGGCATGCACGAAGGCGACCGCAGTCGAAAAGTCACGCTCGCCGAGCATGGTTTCCGTTTGCCGAGCTGTCTCGACAACCGCCCTTTGCGCTTCGACGAGTTCGAGCAGCGCGTGCCCCAGTTCATTTACGTGTCGGCCACGCCAGGCGACTATGAGGAAAAGGTCAGCCAGCAGCAGGTCGAGCAAATTATTCGTCCTACGGGGTTGCTCGACCCCGATATCGATGTGCGGCCTATTGCGAGCCAAATCGACGACATTATCGACGAAGCCCGCGAGCGCGCTGGTGCCAACGAGCGCGTGCTCATTACCACGCTCACGAAGAAAATGGCGGAAGACCTCACCGATCATTTGCTCGATCAGGGGATTCGTGCTCGCTATATGCATTCCGACATCGCGACGCTCGAGCGCGTCGAGATTCTGCGCGATTTGCGCCGTGGCGAATTCGACGTGCTTGTGGGCATCAATCTGCTGCGCGAGGGCCTCGATTTGCCCGAAGTGTCGCTCGTGGCTATTCTTGACGCCGATAAAGAGGGCTTTCTGCGCAACTACCGCAGCCTTATTCAGACGATCGGCCGTGCTGCGCGAAACGATCATGGCCATGTGATCATGTATGCCGACAAAATCACCGATTCCATGGACAAAGCGATCTCTGAAACGCGTCGCCGCCGCGAGATTCAGATGGCCTATAACAAAGAGCACGGCATAACGCCGAAAACTATCAAGAAGGCTATCAACGATGTCATGGGCTTCATGAACGATGGCGACGGGAGCCAGGTGGGCAGTGCCGAAGAGGTGAACCGACAGCTTGCCGAGCTTTCGCGCGGCGAAGTCATGCGTGTGATTTCAAGCATGGAAGACGATATGGCCGCCGCCGCCCAGGCGATGGATTTCGAGCGCGCCGCGCAACTTCGTGATGAGGTGGTGCGCTTGAAGGCTCAGATGCAAGGCGAATCGGAAAAAGACGTGCTCGCCGATTTGAAGAAGACGGCTCGCAAGGGGAGTGCGTTTGGCAATCGCAAGAATTCCGCCTACGGCAGCGCGCGCCGCAGCTAAGCTTCGTCGTTTTGAGGCTCAAGCGCCGCTCGCCGGAATGCTGCACGGCGCATAGAGGTGCGCGTCCCGCGCCATAGGTGGACGGGCGATTGTTTCCTGCGCGTTAATTCATCAAGCTGTATAAAAATGCGCAAATTTAGGCTTTATTTTTATGGCGCTCTCCCTTACTATACTGAAGGTTTATCAATAATCGGCAGAAAGGGAGCAATGAGCACTCATTCTAAAGGCAAGGCTTCTGAAATGAAGCACTATGCAGGCAAGGCCGTTTTCTCGGCTGCTGTGGGCCATGCGCTTGACGGCTTGGATCTTATGATCTTGAGCTTCGCGCTTTCCGGCATCATGGCGACGTTCGCCGTCGACAATACCACTGCAGGCATGCTTACCTCCATCACATTGGCTGGCGCCTTCCTTGGTGGTTTGATTTTCGGAAAACTTGCTGACAAATATGGCCGAATTAAAGTTCTTACTTATTCGGTCATTTTTTTTGGCGTGTTCACCCTGGGCTCGGCCTTCGCGCCTAACTTCGAGGTAATGGCCCTTTGCCGCTTCCTCGCTGGCTTGGGCATCGGCGCCGAGTTCGGCCTGGGCATGGCAATTGCCGCCGAGGTCTCGAGCCCCGAGAATCGCGCGAAAAGCACAAGCGCCGTTGGCTTGGGCTTCCAGGTTGGCGTGCTGTGCGCTTCGCTCTCTTCTGCGCCCATCATTGCGGCGTTTGGCTGGCGCGGCCTGTTCGTGGTCGGCTTTATTCCCGCTATTATCGCAATCATCATTCGTGCGTTCGTTCCCGAGCCGCCGATTTATGAGGAGCACAAGGCTTCTGGCAAGGCCCATGGCAAGCTGAGCGACCTGTTCGCCACGCCCGAGCGCGTTAAGTTCTCGATCGTCATCATTATTCTGTGCACCGTTCAGAATGCCGGCTATTTCGGAATTATGACGTGGCTTCCCAAGTACCTGAACTCTGAGCTCGGCCTGAGCCTTACGTCTACGGGTCTGTGGACCGCCGTGACGGTTCTGGGCATGATGATCGGCATTTCTGCCTTCGGCTTCTTGGCCGACAAGGCTGGACGTCGTCCTGCGTTCTGGACGTTCCAGGTTGGCGCTGCTGCAATGATTATCATCTACAGCCAGCTCACCGATCCCACGGCGCTGCTCATCGGCGGCTTCTTTATGGGCATGTTTGCCAACGGCATGATCGGCGGCTACGGCACCCTGATTGCCGAGCTGTTCCCGACCGAAATGCGTGGTACCGCGCAAACCGCGCTGTACAACGCTGGCCGTTTCATCGGTGGCGCTTCCGCTCCGGTGGTTATTCCGATGATCGCTGCTGGCCATGGCTTCGGCTTCGCCATCGGCTGCGTTTCCTGCATCTATGTAGTCGCTTTCATCGCGATGTTCTTCATTCCCGAGAAGAAGGGCGCTATGCTCGAATAGCGGCCGGCATTTCGCTCTCATGCATTGCCTAGTGTACTGGTTCGCTCTCATGCATTGCCTAGTGTACTGGTCGCGAGGTTTAATGCTACCGACCAATAGGCTTGACGCTCATCGGGCTTTGCACGGCGGTCTGTCTGCATGCGTGGCCAATACTGTTTATGAAAAAAGAGGTGCGGTTTAAACCGCACCTCTTTTTTTGGCCACGTTCGCTCGCATGAAGTACCTTTGGCGTTGGTTCGTGCCGTGACGCAAAAAAGCGGCCCTCAAGAGGGCCGCTGTATGCGTAATTGGGAGCGGGGAATCCGCTCTATGCGGTCACAGGCACGCCTTCGCCGAAAAGCAGCTCGTGCTCAGGGCCGGTAAGGGCCGCGCGGGCCTGGTCTCGTAGGTTGTTCATGCCGCTGAGGAATTGGCGATACATCACGAGCGTAAGATAGCGCCCCATGGTTGAAGGCACGAGGCATTCCTCGTCGTCGACATCGAATGCGCCATTCGCGCGCATGAAGCCCATTTCAACGGGCAGCGCCGCGTCGACACTCTTGCCGAACACCTCTTTGAAGGCTCGCTTGTCGAAACGCAGCTGATAGAGCCCGAGCAAGAAACAATAGCGCATGTGGTCGTGCTCGCGCACGGGCATCTGACCCATGATCGACATATGGCCGCGCTCAATCGCCTCGTTGTACTCATGCAGGCTGAAAGTATTCACATAGAGCTTTCCGTTCAGATATGAAATCGATCCCGAGCCAATGGCGGGGTATTCGTCGTAGCTTACCTGCAGTTCCTCTACGGGCAGCTCGTGGTCTTGCTCGCCCTTTTCGTTCAGGCGGTTGAACGTCCATACGGTTTCGCGCTTGAATGCAGGGGTATCGCCGCCGCAAAGGCCTTCGTCGAGCATCTTGTAGAACTCGAACTCGCGATTGTAGTCCATGGTGCCGAGCGACTGCTCCATCTTGCGTGTTGTGGCGCTTGAAACATACAGCGGGCTGAACGTGGTCTGACGGCAGCCGCATTGCTTGATTTTCTCGATATCGTCAAGCAAAATCTCTTCGGTTTGAGAAGGGAAATTGAAAATCATGTCGACGTTGAGGGAGTCGAAACGCGATGCTGCGTTGCCGATACGTTCGAGAATCTCTTCGCCCGAACCATATTTCTTGCAGCGATCCATTTGCGTGAGCAGCTCGTTGTTGAAGCTTTGCACGCCCACCGAAAGGCGATTCACGCGGCCGCTCAGTGCCGAAAGCCAAGGGTCTACAAGGTGGTTTGGATTGGTTTCGCAAGCGACTTCTTTGATGTTGAAGTTCTCGCCTGCCATATCGATGGTGCGGCAGAGCTCGTCGAGCAAAATAGTGGGCGTGCCGCCGCCGAAGTATAGGCTTTCGAAGTCGTAGCCCATATCTTTGAGCATCATCATTTCGCGACGAAGATTCTTGAAGTACGGTCGCGCGGTTGTCTCGCGGAAGGGGTAGCGGTTGAAGCTGCAGTAGGGGCACAGCACCTCGCAGAAAGGTACGTGCAGGTACAACATGTATTTGCGTCCCGGTTCGGGGCCAGGCAGGAATTTCTCGGTCGTGGGGTCGATAATGAGATGGCTCTTCGTGATGTTTTTGACGATCCCCGTGAGCATGCGTTCGCTCAGCATGAAAGCGCTCCTTGCGTTTGATCGTGTTGCCGTAAGGCGGTTCGGTCTTGTTGGCGTATAGGCGTGCGCGCATCTTATACGCGGCGAACACCACGTTGCCAAGCCTCCCCAGGCTACCCCAAGGCAACGTACTGTTTTGCATCTGAGCATACTACCGCTTAGGTATGCAAAAGCAACCGTAAACCGAATTGTTGTTGAAAAGTTAACACGACCAACGTACGCGAACGAAATGTAATGGTTTGCAGATGGGGATGACACCGCTGTTCTTCCAGGAGGACTCTTGAATAGCTCTGCTGGTGGCGCGCTTGTTTGCTTCTCATTATGGGAATGCGCTTCAGGGAAGGATGAAGCTCGTTGGTTGGGTTCGTGCGTCGGCAAGCCTACGCTATGCGGGCGTTCTTGAATGCGATTGTCTCCACGCGATACTGGTTCTTCAATGCCGAAAGGCCGCCAGCGGCGACCTTTCGGGAAGGGACTTCGGGGCCGGGAGGGAGGAAAGCCCCGAAGGATGCGCTCGTGGCCGGAAGGGTGATATGCCCGAGCGCCGAGTTTTCAAGCTCACGGCCGGCTCCAAAGGGAAGGGAACGGGAATACCGGCCGTTTATCAATCGTGCTTTGCACGAGTCGAGCGGCTCTTGCGCGATGGAAGGGTGGATGCTTGCCGCTTCAACGGTTTCCATAATAAGGGTGGGGCGTGTTGAAAATCCCATAAGGGCACCTGATAAAAGGCTGAATAATTCTGAACAAAACCTTAAAATGGAGAGGAGCGCTCGGGCGCTCTGCACCCTCATGATAGGATTTCGCCCATGGATATGAACCAAGCGAACATATTAGTATGCGATGATGAAGTTGAGGTCGCCGACCTTCTCAAGCATGTGCTCGAACGTGAGGGTTTTGCCGTCACGTGTTGCCACTCGGGCGATGCGGCCCTCGCATTGCTTAATGCTCAGGTATTTGACCTGGCTATACTCGATATTATGATGCCCGGAATCGATGGCTTCGAAGTTTGCCGTCAAATTCGCGGCGGTGCGGCCGGCTCAAATACCGACATGCCCATCGTGTTTCTCTCGGCTAAAACCGAGGAATTCGATAAGGTGCTTGGCTTCACCTTGGGCGCCGATGATTATGTGACAAAGCCATTCAAGGCTCGCGAACTCGTGGCCCGTCTTAAAGCGCGCCTTCGTGGTCGCAGCGCGGCTCCCGCTCCCAGCGACGTGCTCTCGGCGAGCGGCATCGAGCTCGACGAAACAAACCATACGGCGGCCTTGCACGGCTGTGAGCTTTCTCTTACGCCGAAGGAATTCGATTGCCTGGCCGAGCTTTTGCGCGCAGGTGGGGCTCCTGTTTCGTCAAAGGCCCTGTTCGAAAACGTATGGGATGAGGAATACACGTCTTCGTCTCACAATGCAGTCATGGTCTATATTCGTCGCCTGCGCAAAAAGCTCGCCGAGGTCGATTCTTCTGAAGAGCTCATCGAGACCGTATGGGGCGTTGGCTATCGCATTCCCGAAAAACGCCGTGGTTAGCCCATGAAGCGCGATTCGGAAAACGAGACCTGTGCCGACAAGGCCAAACATGCGCGAGCCGCGCGCAAAAGGCACGAGTCGCCTAAAATGCATGTGACCGAACAAACGCGCATTCTCGTGAAGCGCATCGTTCGTAATACTTTCGCGGCCACGGTGGTGTATGCGGTTGTTTTCTTCTCGATCGCTATGGCGGTTAATATTATCGTCCTGCCTCAAGTGGGCGAGGCGGTAGCTAAGGTAACTTCTCCGTGGCAGTATGTGTCGGCCGATGTGGCGGGCGTGCAAAACGACGAGTGGTTCATACAGAAAGAAAACGAGCTTAAAGCCGACGTGGTGCGCAAATACTTGCACGAGCTCATCGACACCGCGGTTCCCGATGCGGGTTGGGGTTTGGCGCAGAGTGCGGCGAACGCCAAGAACGTGCAAACGGAAGGCGCCAATCCTGAAACTGTGTACACCATCTCGTCGCAACCAGCCGATGCCGGAGAATACGCGGCGTCCGCCTCTCAGGGCTTGGTTCAGGGTGATAGCCTGTCGTTTGTGGGCGCGCCTTATGCGTCCCAGGCGGCCAAGCAGGTTGTTATTTCCGCCGTTGATTCGCGCAACTTAGGCCAGGCCGCCAACGTCTACGACGCGTTGTGGTCGGCTACGAAAGATTGGGACAATAAGCCCGAGCAGGTCGATTCGCTCTATGACGAAGCAGCAGCTGCGCTCGATTCCGACTTTTCCCAGGTGGTTGTGCGTTATGCCTACGATGCGGGTTCGGGCATCGAGACGGTGACATATGCGGGCGGTCAGCAAATGCAGCGCGATTTGTCATCGTACAACAACATTCGCGCCCTGAAATATCCCGTGGCAATCACGCTGTTTTTGTCGGGCATTCTCGTGATTATGGCGTTTGCCATTCGCAAGAGCCTGCGCTATTTCGACGACCTGTTCGTTTCGCTGCGCGCGGTGCTCGTTGACAAAGGCGCGTCGCTCAAGCTTCCGAGCGAGCTTTCGCTTGCCGAGGAATCGATTAACGACATCAAGCGCAAAAACGATGCTGAGCAGCGCGCCGCCGTTGCCGCCGAGCGTCGCAAGAACGAGCTCGTGGCCTATTTGGCGCACGATACCAAAACGCCGCTCACTTCCATCACGGGATATCTCACGTTGCTTGAGGAGGCGCCCGATATGCCCGTTGAGCAGCGTCAGCGATATGCTCACGTGGCGCTGTCGAAAGCGTACAGGCTCGATGCCATGCTCGACGAGTTTTTCGAGATAACCCGCTACAACTTAGGCGCCATCTCCATTGAGCGCGAGCGCTTCGATTTGGCGTTGTTCTGCTATCAGGTTGCGGAAGATTTCTATCCTGAAGCGGAAGCGCGCGGAATCGATTTGAAGGTGAACGCCACCGAGGGCGATACGGTATTTGCCGATGCTACGAAAATGGCGCGCGTGCTTTCGAATGTGATTAAAAATGCGGTGGCGTATGCCGACCCCGATTCGACCATTTCGATTGACGCTCACGCCAAGCCCGATGGGGCGTTCAAGATCGAGGTCACGAACCAGGGACGCGAAATCAGCCCCGAGCATCTCAAACGCATTTTCGAAAAGTTCTATCGCGAAGACGACGCGCGCGCCACGCGCCAGGGTGGGGCGGGGCTCGGTTTGGCGATTGCGCGAGAGATCGTCGCAGCTCATAGCGGCACCATTGATGCGACGAGCGAAAATGGCGTGACTCGCTTTGTAATCGATATTCCTGCGTCGAAGTAGGGAATCTCCTTCGTGGGGCTTTTGTAAACGCATGGGCAACGGTGCGAAGAATCCGCGAAAGACGTTGACTCTCCCATTATGGGATAGTTTAGGGTATCTCCTGCACAAAGATGAAGGTGCGCGGGGCGCGCCATAAAGGGAGTAACGAACATGTCTGAACAGCAGCTCGAAGTGAAGGAATTCGATCATCCACCCTTGCCGAAAAACTGGCTGAGGACGGTTGTCATTATTTGGCTCGGCCAGGCGGCGAGCATTCTTACCGCATATTCCTCTATTTATGCAGGCGTGTGGTTTGTGACCGAAACGACCGATTCGGCGCTCATGCTGGCCCTCGCCTCGCTGTGCTCCATGCTGCCGCAGGGCTTGCTTGCGCCGCTCGGCGGCGTGGTGGCCGACCGCTTCAATCGCAAGTACGTGCTCATTGCCGCCGATGCCTTCGTGGGAACCATGGCATTGATTATGGGCATGATTATTGCCATGGGCCATGTGTCGGTGCCGCTCGTGCTTATCATGGGCGCGCTGCGCAGCGTGGGCCAGGCGTTCCATATGCCCGCCATGGAATCCACGATGCCGCTGCTCGTGCCGAAAAAGCACGTGGTGCGCGTGAATACCATGAATCAGAGCCTGTGGTCTATGGCGCTTGTGGTCGGCCCGGTTCTCGGCATTTTCTTGTATACCGTGGTGGGCTTCCAGATGGTCCTGTTCCTGAATGCTGCCGGCTGCGCCGTTGCGTGCTTGGCTCTCGCGCTTGCGAAGATCCCCGATTTCCACGACGATTCCGACGAGGCGCGCCATCCTATCGCAAGCTTGAAGGCAGGTTTTGCGACGCTGAGCGCCGATAGGGGCCTGCTCATTTTGTGTGGCATCGTCATGGCGATTATGGCCATGTATACGGGCATCAATTCGCTTTTCCCGCTTATGACGTACGACCACTTCCACGGCGACGGCTATGCGGCCTCGCTCATCGAGGGCATATATGGCGCGTTCTCGCTTGTCGGCATCGCCATTCTGTTTATATGGGGCGGCGGCAAGCGCTTGTTGCGCGTGGTGGCGTTCTCGGGCACGTTCTCGGGCATCATCCTTATTGCTACGGGTCTTCTTTCGCCGAGCATGTTCTTCTGGTTCGCGGTGCTCACGGCAATCTCGGGCGTTGTTGAATCGATGTACAACGGCCCGCTTCTCGCCGTGGTGCAAAAGCGCGTTCCGCCCGAAAAGCTTGGTCGCGTTATGGGCTTGTTCAGCACGGTGACGGCGCTTTCTTCGCCTATCGGCTTGGGCCTCGCGGGCACCTGCGCAGAATTCACTGGTGTTGCCATGTGGTTCGTGATTTCGGGCGTGGTGGTTACGGCGGGCGGTTTGGCGATTGGCCTTTTGCCGTCGCTTCGCAAACTCGACCGCGAAGTCGCCGCCACTTTTGATGAGATCGATGTAAGAAAAACGAACCCGACGGTTGAAAATGCCGCCGAATAAGCGAAAATCCTCCTGATGAATTAATCGATGCGGCGTGTCTTCGCAGGCGCGTCGCATCGTTGTGTGAAAAGGGGCGTCTGTGGTCATTCTGGGTGCGTTGGTGAACGGCATTGCCACGGTTATCGGCGGCGTGCTTGGCTTGGTGTTCAAGCGTCGTGTATCGCAGAAGCTCGGTGATTTCCTTATGCAGGGCTTAGGCCTGTGCGTGATGCTCGTGGGCGTGCAGGGCATGGTGAAAGGGCAAAGCATCACCATTACCGTGCTCTCTATCGTTGTTGGCGGCATTCTGGGCTATTGGATCGACATTGATGCGGCGATTCACCGTTTTGGCGATTGGATTCAGCGCAAGCTCGACGCCGCATTCAAGGGGTCGACGGCGCTCGGCAACTTTTCCGACGGCTTTGTTGCCGCCACGCTGTTCATCTGCATTGGAGCCATGGCGATTCTTGGGTCGCTGCAAAGCGGCCTGCAGCTCGACCACTCCACGCTGTACGCCAAGGCCCTTATCGACATGGTCGTGGTTATGGTGATGGCCACGACGTTGGGCGTTGGCGTGCCGTTTTCAGGCGTGTGCGTGTTCGTGTATGAGGCGGCGTTGAGCTTGGCCGCCAGCGCGCTTGCGCCCCTTCTTACCGATGCCGTTATTGCCGAAATGGTATGCGCGGGCAGCTTGTTGCTGCTCGCCATTGGCATGAATATGCTGAAAATCACCGATATCAAGGTGGCGAATTTTCTGCCCGCTGCGTTTCTTCCCATTGCGCTGTGCGCGATTCCTGGCCTGATGTAGCCGAAGCGGTTCGCGCCCTTACACGCAGCCGAAGCGCTCTTGAATTCGATTCGCCCTTGGCCCCTTTGCGGAGCCGAGGCATTTGGCGCCGAGCCATCTTAAAGACGGCTCGGCGTTTTCTTTAGAAGCCGCTATTCCGTTTCATTTCGTCGGCTTGCGATTTCGTCATGCCCGTTTCGAGCACTTCGCCGCTCTTTTTGCCCGTGAGCACGAGCAGTCCATTCGCGTCATAGCTTTCGGTGCATTCGTCGTAATAGCCGAGCCCCTGACCCGTGGAATCGTTCATAAACATGCGGAATTCACCTGTGAGCACATTGACGCTCATTACTCCGTTGCCCGAATTGAGCTCCTGCACGATGCTTGCGCAAAGCATGCTGGCCTTTGTAAGGTCGTCTGCGCTCTCCCATTTCTCAGCGCTGTAGAGGCCCGAGAACGCCACGAGCTGCTCTGCCAAATTGATAGGCGCGCAGCCGATGGTCGCTGTATGGGGCGAATATCCTCCCTCGGATGTGTCGTAATCGAAGCCCGTGTAAATCACATACCACATCATTTTTTCGTCATTGACGGTTTGATACCCGGCGAAGGCGTTCGTCGTGTATACGACGGCGTCTGTTTCGTTCGTCGTTTCGCCGTATTCGTGCAGGGTGGATTCTGTTGTGAGTTCGTATGATCCTGACGATGCGCTCAAGCCGCATTGCTGGGCGAAGTCGTCGATGATGCTCGATGTAATCGGGCCAATAAGGGGCACGCCGGAAACGACGATGCTGTCGGGCGTGGTGGAAGCGGGCTGGTAGGTGCCAGCTTTCTTGTCGAGGCCGTGCACCAGGAACATCGCCCCATTGCCGTATTCGACCGAAACCGAGGAATAGTCGCTTGCGGAGCCGGCGGAGCTGTCGACGTAGGGCATGTCCCTCGTCGTGTCTTTCCAGTTCACGCTGTCGCCGTTGGTGGAATACGACGGGGCGGCATATCCCCAAGATGTTTCGACAGTGGGCGTTTTGGTGCTTGCCCCATGAGTTGTGATGAATTGCTCGCCGTCGCTGCCCAGGGCAAGCACGCGCGAGACTTGCAGAATGTTCTCGGGCGCTTCGGTTACCTCGGGCGCCTCTGCGTTCGCGTCACTTTCTTCGGGCTGGGCGGGCGCGTTTTGCTTGTCGCCGCCCTGAATGGCCTGCTCGGTTTGTGCCGGCTGCTGAGAGGGTGCGATGACGTCGACGTATACGCGGTAGGCGGCGTAGGCGGTTCCGGCGGCAAGCGCCAGGGCCAGGGCCACGAGCACCACGAGGGGAACGCGTCGGCGGCTGCGCTGAGTGGTTTGCTTGACGGCGCTCTTGAGCGTTTGGTTCGATGCCTCGCCAGCGGGGGCGTCGCTTGGGGCACCAGGGTTCGTTGCGGCGTGAGTAGGTGAGACGTTGTCGGTTGAATTCGCGTTCGGGGTCGTTTCGGGCGCGTGGGCGTCGGTGGCCATGTCGGCGCTTGGGTTTGGCGGCAGGGGAGCCGCTTCCTCAAGATTGGCCTCGCATGTGGCGGCTTGCGCGCAGACGGCGTTCGGGTGGGCGACGCGCGCTCCGCATGCAGTGCAGAATTTCGCGTCGTCTTGCAGTTGCGCGCCGCATTTCGTACAGAACATCGGTTACCCCTCATCTCTCGGTGCGATCTTCGTTGAACCTATCATATCGAAATCGCAACAACGAAATAGAGATGCTAACCGAGTAAAAATCGAAGCTTACATCGAGCGCCCGTTCTCTTTTTAGGCGCGATTCATGAGCTGATGCGGGCCATAGTCGGGCATTCGCGCGCAGGTTTTTCTTCGGCGGAAGCTAATCGGTGTATCGCTCGATGTAGTCCAGAAGCGCCTGGCGGGAATGCAGGTCGGTTTTCGAATAAATACGCTTCACGTGC
>OLPI01003214.1_pt1 | contig 11877 bp, 7 predicted proteins | sample 1672361 | NCBI WGS metagenome assembly OLPI01 (sample SAMEA3136675, study PRJEB25190) | human gut metagenome
ACGATGCGCGTGGCGTATTGGTACGCCAGCTCGGGATTGTGCGTGACCATGATGACCAGGCGGTCGCGCGCCACGTCCTTGAGCAGGTCCATGACCTGTACGGATGTCGTTGAATCCAAAGCGCCGGTCGGCTCGTCTGCCAGCACAATCTCGGGATCGTTGATCAGGGCGCGGGCGATGGCCACGCGCTGCATCTGTCCGCCCGATAGCTGGCTCGGGCGCTTGTTAACATGCTCGCCCAGGCCAACTTTCTCCAACGCCTCGCGCGCACGCTGGCGGCGCTCGGCATGTCCCACGCCCGTGAGCGTGAGCGCCAGCTCCACGTTTTCCAAAATGGTCTGATGCGGAATGAGGTTATAGCTCTGGAACACAAAGCCGATGCGGTTGTTGCGATAAGCATCCCAATCGCGATCACGGAAGTCCTTGGTCGAAATGCCATCGATGAGCAGGTCGCCAGAATCAAAGTGATCGAGTCCGCCGACAACGTTGAGCATCGTAGTTTTGCCCGACCCCGAAGGTCCCAGAATGGCCACGAACTCGTTATCGCGAAAAGACAGGCTTACGTTGTCGAGCGCCACCTGCGTAAACGACTGCGTAACGTACCTTTTGCAAATACCTTTGAGCTCCAGCATGGACGGCAACCTCTCCTGCGCAGGCACATTCGCCCGCTCTCCCCCGCCGTTCGTATTCGACGCGTTTGTCCTACTCTATCCCCATTTTTTGCCGGCGCCAGTGAGGAATGTAACGAACCGCGCCAAAAAACGAACGGGACGGTGCCTAAAAGAAGAGGTCCCGAGCGGGACCTCTATATGGTGGAGTTTATCTTGAAAGGGAGCGAACTACTTCGCACAGCGACACACGATCCTCGCTATGCTTTGCGCGGTTTTTACTGCTCGCTATTCGCAATCGCCTGGTCGATAAGCTTGTCGAGTGCTGCGCGCTGCTCGGCGGAGCTGATGGCTCCCACGATTGGATCCCCTACGATGTTGCCATTCTGATCGATGACATACGTTGTCGGGAACGAGAACAAATTTGACGTAAACTTACCGGCCTCGCTATCCGACTTGAACCAGATGTTCTTATATGTCACGCCCTTCTTGCTCAGCACGTCCTTGGCATCTGCAATCTCGCCCTTGTTGCCATCGAGCGTAAAGGAATTGACGCCCACGACCTGGCCGCCCTTCTCGGCAAGCTCCTGATTCAGTTTCTCAAGATCGCCCAACTCACCCACGCACGGCTTGCAAGTGGTGAACCAGAAGTTCATGACGGTAACCTTGTTCTTAGCGAACAGCTCGTCGCTGCTCACGTCGTTGCCATCCAGGTCTTTGCCCGTAAAGCTGGGGAACTTCGTCGCCTCGCTCGAAGCATTGGCACCAGCCGTCATGCCAGCGGTCGAAGCGTCGACGCTCTCGCCTGAGCTCGGCGTGCTTCCACAGCCGGGGAACTCCTTCTCCAGGCTCTCGAGCTTGTCCTCGATCTCCTTGATCTGCTGCGCACCGGCCTTGAGCGTCTTAAGCTCATCCGCCGTGAACTCATCCTTGGCGCCGTCGATGGTCTTGAGCAAGAAATCGCCGTAATTGCTGCCGTCCTCAATCATTGCCGAGTCTTTATTTGCCGCATTGAATACCTTTTCCCACAGCGCGTTATCACTCGAAAAGATCTCGTTCTCCTTCTGCATGAGCTTCGCATACAGCTCGGCGGCCTCGTCGGCATTGGCCGGCTTCTGCGCAGTGAGTTCTGCGATCTTAGGATCGGAGCTCGCAGATTCGCTCGCATTGCCACCGGGCGCCGAACATGCCACAAGGCACAAGGCCAATACCGGCACCATAAACAGGGCCGCAATCTTAGAAAGCTTCATAGTCATTCCTCCGTTTTGTCGAAGCTTGTTTACTTTTTATCAGCGGTCAAGGGAAGCTTTTCCGCCGACACATCCAGGCCATAGCGATAGCTGATGGCATCGACAGGACAGGCCCCGATGCACTTTCCGCACCGGATACATTCGGCATGATTGGGCGCGCGGACCACATCAACGTCCATCTGACAAACCTTTGAGCACTTGCCGCACGAGACACATTTGCATGCGTCGACCCGAATCCCCAGTAGGGACACCCTATTCATGAGCGCATAGAATGCGCCAAGTGGACAAATCCATTTGCAGAAGGGGCGATAGAACAAAACGCTCAGCACTACCACGGCAATGAGAACGGCAAGTTTCCAGGTAAAGAGCTGCCCCAGCGCAGATCGAATGCCGGCGTTGGCAATGGCCAGCGGAATGGCGCCCTCGAGTACGCCCTGCGGACAGACGTATTTGCAAAAGAACGGATCTCCCATCCCCAGGTCGTTGACCACCAGCACAGGCAGCAATACCACAGCAAACAGCAGCACGAAGTATTTGATATACGTAAGCGCCTTGAGCTTTTTTGTCGAAAGCTTTTTGCCGGGAATCTTATGAAGCAGCTCCTGCAGCCAGCCAAACGGGCACAGAAAGCCGCATACAAAGCGTCCCAGCAGCACGCCGAGCAAAATGAGCGTACCGGTAACATAGTAAGAAAAGTTGAACTTGGATGAACCTACCACCGACTGGAACGACCCGATGGGGCACGCACCCGATGCCGCGGGGCACGAATAGCAATTAAGTCCAGGTACGCAGACTGTTTTTCCCGCGCCCTGATAGATGCCGCCTTTGGCAAAGTTTGGCAGGTGAATGTTGGTGACCAGCGTCGCCGCCGCCTGAATGAATCCGCGAAATCGGGCCAAAACATGCGACGCAGTGTTTTCTCTTTTATCCAATTCCGATACACTCCAAGCACAGCCTAATCGCTTTGGCCAGCACGGCATCCGCCTCGCCACGCATAACACCAAAGCACACCATGGCAATTCCGACGATCAACAAAGCGACCTGTACCATGGGTTTTACCGCTTTGAACAACTCGACCACTCCTTTCGTTACGCGACCATTGGACCATATCGACTATAAAATCCGTGTTAAGCGCGATTTGGAATGTGCAAGGAGACTGTTATGCGTATTTTGATCGTCGAAGACGAGCGAGCACTGTGCGATGCAATCGCGCGCAGCTTGCGAAACTTGGCGTACAGCGTCGACTGCTGTCACGATGGACAGGAGGCGCTCGACCTGCTGGGCGTCGAAGTCTTTGACCTCGTGGTACTCGACCTCAACCTTCCCCGTATCGATGGCATGACCGTGCTCAGGGAACTTAGGAAAACCGACTGCGAGACCAAGGTGCTGATTCTGTCCGCGCGTGGCGAAGTATCCGATAAGGTTGACGGACTCGATGCCGGCGCCAACGATTACCTCACCAAGCCGTTTCATCTGGACGAACTTGCGGCAAGGATCCGCAGCCTTACCCTCAGGCGCTTCGCACAAAGCGACATAGTATTAACCTGCGGAAAACTCAGCTTTGACACCAAGGCGCGCATCGCTTCCGTGGGCAGCGAGGCCTTATCTCTTACACGCAAGGAAACGGGAATCTTGGAATACCTGATGCTTAATCAGGGGCGACCGGTAAGCCAAGAGGAGCTTATCGAGCACGTTTGGGATAGCACCGTGAACTGTTTTAGCAACGCAACCCGCGTCCACATCTCGTCGCTCCGAAAAAAGTTGCGTGGCGCTTTGGGATACGACCCGATTCGCAATCGGATTGGAGGGGGCTACGTTATGGAGGATGGAGAATGAAAGGGCTTTCGCTGCAATGGCGCATAACGATTATGACGGCACTGCTCACGTGTGCAGCATGCGTGCTGACGAACTGCCTGGTCGGCTATACGGGCATGCGCTATATGGATGCCATCGGCAGCGACATCTCGGCCTTTAACGCAACCGGCGAAGATTCGCCCCAGGCGTTCGACCCAACGAAAGCGGCCCTCTATGACAAGGTCACGATCGTCGTAAACGACGCACAGGAGTCTTTTGGCACGGCAGCCTGGTACATCACGACTGGAATCACACTCCTTGGCGGCGTGCTGGCATACTTTGTGAGCGGCCGTGCACTCAAACCACTACGGGCTTTTGCAGCCCAGGTTGAGCGTGTGCAGCCTGACAACCTAAGCGAAATCAGACTCAATGAAGATGTGCCCACCGAGCTACAACGATGCAGCGCCTCTTTCAACGACATGATCACTCGTCTTGGCGAAGGATTCTCTGCACAGCGTCAGTTTACCGGCAACGCCGCACACGAGCTGCGCACCCCGCTCGCCCTTATGCAAGCACAGATTGAACTATTCATCTCCGAGCACTCCGGTTTGCAACCCGAAACAGCCGAGCTGCTCGGCCTGCTACAAGAACAAACCGAGCGCATGTCTCGAATGGCCAAGGTATTGCTCGAGATGAGTGAGCTCCGCAGCGTCCCTTGCGAGGACGATGTGGAACTTGGTCCTTTGTCCGAAGAGGTCCTCACCGACCTTGCGCCACTTGCCGAAAATAAGGGCATAGCCCTCAATTGTGCTGGAGACGCTTTAGTAATCGGGAGCGACACGCTCCTCTATCGGCTGGTGTTTAACCTGGTCGAAAATGCCATCCGTTACAGCCGCACCGGCTCGACTGTCAACGTCTCCATCTGCGACAACGACAGCCATGTGTTCCTGCGAGTCGAGGACCAGGGCCCGGGAATACCCAAGCAGTACCGTGAGAGCATCTTCCAGCCGTTCTTTCGTCTAGACAAATCCCGCAGCAGGGCATATGGCGGCGCAGGACTCGGACTAGCGCTCGTTTGGGAGATTGCAGCGCTTCACGGTGGCACGGTAGAGGTCGAAGCAAGTTCCGAGAGCGGGACCACCATGCTCGTAAGCCTTCCAAAACGATCCGCAGCGTTAACCGAACAGTAAAACGAAAGGGGTCCCGAGCAACAGGAGTACAATTGCTGCATTGTTGCCAGCTGTTGGGAGATGGAAGATGGACTGCGATGGCTACCCATGCGTTCCCATGCCGTTGATGTGCACCGCCTTTGTGCCGGGGCAGATTGACGCTGCGGTTGCAGGCATTTCCGACCCCGATTCACGCACCATCGCCACGGCAGAAGCGCTGTACTTTCGCGGACAGGCCGCCCTCGCTGCCAAGACGGCGCGCCCCTATCTTGACGCCACCGATCCCTCGCTGTGCTATTCCGCATGCTTTATCTGCGGATACGCCAGCCTGTCGCTCAACCGTATCGCCGACGCCCGCCGGTGCCTTGCTGGCATCCTCGATACGCCGGCTGACGAGGAGTCGCCCGCCGTCCACGCCACACATATCCTGTTCGCCTCGGCCGCGAGCGTCCTGCTGCACTTGCCTTCCCCGTATTCCGCCGAAGAGTTTTATCCGCTTGCGGCGCATCTGCCCGAAGGTCTGCGCCTGTTCGCCAGCTACGTGATGGCGCATGCCCTGTACCTGCGCGGCGAATATGGCCGCAGCCTGGGCATGGCGGAAAACGCCCTGATCATGAAACAGGGAAGTTATCCCATCTCGGAGCTGTTCCTGCACTTGGCAGCTTCCATGGCATGCATGAGCCTCAAGGACATCGACGCCGCAAAAACGCACTTCGGAGTTGCTTGGAACATTGCGCGCCCCGACGGCCTTATTGAGCTCATTGGCGAGCATCACGGCCTTTTACAGGGGCTTATCGAGGCATGCCTAAAAACGCAATACCCTGACGACTTCGCGCGCATCATCGAGATCACGTACCGCTTCAGCTACGGCTGGCGGCGCATCCACAACCCCGATTCGGGCGAGGACGTTGCCGACGATCTAACGACCACGGAATTCACCATGGCCATGCTCGCCTGTCGTGGGTGGACCAACGCCGAAATCGCACGCCATATGGGAGTATCGCCGGGCACCGTCAAAAACCGCCTATCCGGCGTATACGCAAAGCTTGGCATCGGCACACGCGCCGAGCTGGTCGCGCATATGTTACGTTAGCGACCGGACTACCAAGCGCATCGAACGCGTTCCGGAACCCGGCGCTTCGCTCGATCAATTTGGACATTTTGACCCTTGAACGGCACTACCGCCACGGGGCGCCTTCTCGCAAAATTGGATTATTTCCACCGATACTTGCGGGATGGGAGCCCAAGATGCTTGATCGCCGTTCGTTACTTGTCGCCGGAGCGTCCTCGTTAGCGAGCATTATGATGCCGCGCGTGCCGGGAAGCGCAAACGCCTTCATATTGCCGTTCGCACCCACCGAAGCCCATGCCGACGAAAAAGACCCCTTCAGGGTGCTCGTTCTCTCGCGCACCATGTTCGGTGTGGTCGTGGTCGACGTCGCCAACAAGAATACGCCCATCACGGGTGCCCAGGTCACGCTCATATCGCGCTATGCCGCAGGCAAGCAGCTCACCGCCACGACCGATGACGAAGGCACGGCCATCTTTGAGGTCGCCCCTCTTTCAGAAGGCTACGTGGACGAGGCAACGCTTCTCGACGCGTACGACTTTAACGGCGGCATCTCCATTAGCATGGCAGGCTACCGCGATGTCGAGATTCCCCTCGCGCGTGTCCAAGGCGGCACCGCCATTACCGCACCCACACGTCCGCTCTCCGATGGCGAGCCGTACTTTCGACAGCTCACGTTCGACGAATGGGACATCCAGTACGCCGACGCCACGTTTATGGCAATGCCAGCGGACGAAGCAGCAAACGACCAGCCCGACACGCACGCTTTTACCGTGCAGGCTCATCTGCCGCAGGGCGGGCAGGCAACGTTGCATATCAATAAAGTGATGCCCTCTGCGGGCAGCTCAACCGAAACCGTCACGCAGATCGGCCAGATCAAGGCCAGCGCATCGGGCGCGGATAATCTGGCGACGTTCACGCTCGAAGACACGTTCCTCGATGCAGCTTCGGGCCTTCTGGAGGAAGGGTGCAAGCTGCGCTTTATGCTCGACTACCAGGGCAAAACCTACACGCTCTCATCCCCTATGGCCGTTGTCACCGCGCCGGCCGCAAAGGCGGAATCGGGCTCGACCACCATCATTCCCACCACCATGGACCAAGAGATCACTCCGTTTGATTTCCCCGCGGCGTTTCCCGGTATCGGCGGCAATAAGTTCACGTGCTGGATGCCCACATTTCCCATTCTGTTCGATTTCTCGTTTGCTGGATACGTGCTGTTTGGCGGAGGGTACAAACCAGCTAGCTATATGAACGATTCGGGCAACCCTGATCCGGAATACTGGAAGAAATCGCCGCGCGAGTCGGGCGCCAAGCAGGCAAACCGCTACCTCGACGAGATGGAGGGGAAGTGGAATCAGTACAAGAGGATGAGTGCCGGTTCGGGCACCGATCCAAGAAACACCAAGCTCCTTCGCCACCATTGCACGCCGCTGTTCACGATGGATATCGCCACACAGCTGTACGGCTCGCTCGCCTACGATTGGGTGGGCAAAACCTGGGGTAACAACAACGACCCCGCATACGGCAATATTAAGGCCCTCTTCCAGGTAAGAACCGACCTCAATTGGACCGAGCAGTTTACCCTAGGACCGGTGCCATTTTTCCTAAACGTCAACCCCTGGGTGCTGGCAAAACTGGCGCTCGCCGTGGGTGCCCACACGCACGGCAGCGGCGCGGCGTTTTTTAAAAACATTTCGCTCGACTATTCAAACACGTCGGGCTCGTTCACCATCCAGATCGGGCTTGCCGTCACCTTTGGCGCCGGCGTTGCAGGCGTCGCTTCGTCTGCCGTGCGCGGCGCCGCATCCCTCACGCTGTTCATTGGGTACGAAAAGGCAAATGGACACCAGCTTCCGCGACTGCGTGTAGGTGCAGACGTCGATGTCGATGTGATACTCCAGTTCGTAATGTTCAAGTGGACCACCAAGGCTTGGTCGGGGTCGTGGCCCACACTCATCGATTCGTGGAATATGTCGGTGAACAATGGCAACCAGTATGTGCTCCAGCGCTCTGAGCTCGCATTGGATGGAGATACGCCTTATACGCTGGATGCCTGCTTCGGCTCGGCCGGCAACGCCGAGGCGTGTGGTGTGCCGCAATTTATCGCATCGGCCACCATCGTCACCAACGCCGAACTGCTCGCACGCGCCGAGGTTAAGGCCACTGCCGTAAACACCGCGCCTGTCGTGCGCGATTGGGATCAAGCGGTCACGCGCATTGAGCTCGAGGCGGATGCAGAAAGCGACGACACGGGACAGATCGAGCATTTCGTCCATGCACTGATAGAGAACGACGAAAACGCCGTGCCGATGTATGAGTACACCTACATCGGTCAGGCAACGAACACCGTTGCCGACCCGAACGCCGATTCTTCCGGCGTGTCGGAGGACGAGCGTGGCGGCATCAAGCCCTCGAGCGACAACGTGCTGTTTGCTGGCGTGCTCAGCGAAGCCCACATGAAGCTGGCAATGATTGCCGGCGTAGAATGCCTGTTCCGTATCGCCTCGGTGCGCTACGGCGACAATGGTCGCTCGCGCCTGGTGGTACACACAAAGGCAAACGGAACGTGGTCCGCTCCCACGCCTGTGGACTTTCCCCTTGGGTTTGGCGAGGGCGACGTGGAGCGCGACAGCATATACGATTACGACTTCGACGTAGTGGAATATACGGACGGAAGAGGAAACCAGGACGCCTACGTGCTGCTGGTCTCGGGCGAGCGCCCCGCCGGCGACGACACCCTTTTCGATATATCAAGCACAGCCGGCATACTGTCCGTTGTGCGCCTGCGCATAAGCAACGACGGAGTTCGCGTGGTATCGCACACGTCGTGGCGCAGCATCTTGCGCGGCCGCCTTCAGGAGGATGGCTACCATTGCCTGCAGTGCCCACGCATCACGGTGGGCAAGACACTTGTCAACGGGCGCCTGTCGGGCGCCTACCTCCACCGCCGCGGAACCACCACAGAAAAGGCGCTCGGCAGCGAGGCCGAGGTTGCGCTGGAGTGCTTTACCCTGTGGTCGGACGTTTCAGGCGACAGCCTGACGTTCCGCCAAGTTCTCCGCTTTCCGCAGGCACCGTCGAGCATCGAGCTCGGCGCGCCCGAGAATATCAACGGCAAAATGGTGGTGCCCGTTGCATACGAGACCGCAGGCGGTTGTGGCTGTGCATCGTACGCCGTGATCGGCCAGTCCATTGCGGGCTGGGGCGTTATGTCGCCAGATGCCACAGTACCCCACGCGGTGCCGTGGCCGCAGCACACGGGCTTTTTGGCTACCGTCAACGAGCAACTGCAGCATATTACTTGGACGCGAGGCGCACCGGTATTTGCAACGCAGCCCGTGGGTGCCGCAGGCTGCGGCCCGGCATCGTTCAGCGTAAGCAACAACGGCAGGTGCGTGCTCTATGTAGAGAACACCGATGGCAAGGTGGGACAAACCTACGACGAAGAAGGCAACCCGGTAGCAGTGATGGGCAAGCACTTCCGCATCTTCGCCAGCACCTTGGCAGGCGATCTGTTCACGGAGCCGTTCGTGATGTGCGAGCTGGACCATCCCGTCGATCAGATAACGACATTTTTGACGTCGGGGAGCATGCTCTCCGCGCTCGCAACGCACATTGTGAGCGCGGAGAAGAGCGAGGCAGAACTACACGGCATCGAAGTGCCCTTGGTGGCGTGTGCCACTCCGACGGGCGCAGTCGCTACCTCGGGCGCGGTGGTGCCCGGAGCAGCAGGCGAATCCTTCATGGTCACGGTGCGAAACGACGGCAACACCTTGCTGACCGCCGGCACGATCGATCTGTACCGAGAGGGCTCCAGTCAGCCGTTCTCCAGCGCATCCATCGGGTTCGGAGTGAACGCACGCATGGCATCGATCTACGATCCAGAGCTTGCCGAGGACGCTTCGGCCAACGACATGACACACGTGAAGTACACGCTCGAGACGCTGGGCGCACATTTTGCAACGCACCCGCTGGTAGCCGACAGTGGCAACGCCGTGCTGGCACCGGGTTGCACGGCACAGTTCCGCATGAGCTTCGCCATCCCCGAGAGTTGGAGCGACGAGGTGGGCAAACGCGTAACGCTATATGCGAAGGCGCGTAATCTGGTGGCGCTCGATCCCGTAACGCTCGAGGAAATTCGACCGGGCGCAAACTCGGCGCTGGGTGCCGTGCTGCACGAGCTTCATGTGCCCGACGCGGCATGCGAACGCTCAGAAGTTCAGGTCGGCGTATGCGACAACGCGGATACGACGGAACTTCACGACGCCCCGATGACGGTCGACGGCGATGGCGGCACGAGTGGCGGCGGTACTGACAAGGGCGGCGGCTCCGGCGGAAGCAGCTCCAGCAGTGGCAAGGACCACGGCACTAACAAGCGCTCCGGAAAAGCGGGCGCGCTTGCGGGCACGGGCGATGTCAACGCTCCCCTTACGGCAGCCGCAGCAGCACTCGCCGCAGCTGGTGCCGGCCTTGTCGCCTACAGCGCCCGCCGCACGGCGCTCGAAAACGACACCGCCGATGAGGTCAATTCGGATACGCCTCGCTAGCTCCCAGTTACCTTTGCGAGAGACGCCGACTCGGCTCATCGAACACCAAAAGGGCTGGCCCTGATAACTCGGAGCCAGCCCTGAGTCGCCTGACGTGAGACTCGCGGCGTTACTTGAGCTTCAGCGCCTCCATCATGGGCACGGCAGCATCCCAGTCGATCTTCCAGCCGATCGACACGCGGACGGTTTCACCCGTTGCGGGAGCCGTCGCAAACAGTGTATGGCCGTTGTCGGGACCGGTAAAGCGCAGCCACGTTATGCCGTTGTACTCGACCTGGTCGGTTGTTGTCTCCTTGCCTTCGTAGATCTGCTCTAGGCTTGCAACCTCTTCCTCCGGCGAGCGCGGGAAGATGCTGATGTTCAGGCGTCCTCCAGTCTCGTCGTGGAAGAAGTCTGCCTTTTCGTGCTCTTCGTTGGACGAATCCAGCGTGTACCCATCGGCGGCCTCGATACTGTACGATGCGCAATCGATGCCGGTCATATTGGCCGCGTCACCAGAATCGGCCACACCGCCGGCCGCCTTGAACTCCTTGGTCTCGCATCCCGTGGTGTCAAAGTGCATGGCCTCATGATTCTTGGCGGGGGCATAAGCGTCTACGAACTCGACAGTGATGGGCCCGTAGTACGCCGTCTTGGGCGCCCAGAAATACACGTACTCAACGGTCTCGCCCGGGCCGATATCTGGCCTCTCGGAAAGGTCGATGCCCTCGTGCAGCTCATCGGGAGCCTCGCTTGCAACGTAGTCGAGCACGGCCGCCTTGCCGGAAGTAAACAACGGGTCGCCTGCCTCAAGATCACCCTGGGCAGCATGCACGTTAAAGGAACTGAACGTCCTGTTCTTTGTGTTGTTGTTGGTGATCTTGATGTGCAGGTAAAAGCCGTCCTGCAGCTTGGCATCGCCGCGATAGAACGTACCGTGAGCCACCGACTCATAGGTAATGCCTGCCACCTCGACCGTCTGCGAATCATAGGCCTTGGGCTTTTCCTGCACAGGCGCGCTGCCGCCCGAACTGCCAGCCGAGCCGCTCGGAGCACTACCGCCACAGCCGGCCACCGTACACGCCAGCACGGCCGAAAGCGTCACGGTGGGAATTCCTAACAGCAGCTTCTTCGTCATGGGCTTCATCATCCTCACCGCTCCTTTCGCTTGCAGCTCATCCGTTGCCCAAGGCCTTCGTCGTCCTGTGGCATCGGCTTCCACTATGAGCGTATGACGAAACACGGCGCCGGCGAAGTTACCCGTGGCCCAAATAACGACCCACCAGCGTTCCTTATGGGCCAAAAGAACTCGCACATGCACGCCCCCGGCCCATAAAACGAGACGTCTGTCCCAATGTTCGATTCGATCCAACAATCCGCACGACACGTTTTCGACAACGTATCCAACCGCAAACGCAGCAAGACGCATTCGGCCGCCTTCAAATTAACTCGGGCAGAACC
>OLPI01003218.1_pt1 | contig 11854 bp, 10 predicted proteins | sample 1672361 | NCBI WGS metagenome assembly OLPI01 (sample SAMEA3136675, study PRJEB25190) | human gut metagenome
CTGCCGCACCTCGCTCGCCGTATCGGCACTTAGAATTATGCGGTATTGCCATAAGCGTTGATGTTTCCTGCCCGATATGATTGCCAGACGTTAAGCAAGGGCGATGCGCTGGGCAATATAATCGGGAACGGCATCTTCCTCTATGCCAAGGGCATAAGCAAGCTCACTGTACAGCCGTTCCTGCGCCTGGCGGAAATAGCGTTCATCAGCGGCAGTATCATGCTTTTTGTGCTGTACACGGATTTCGTGGCGGTCATGCAGACCTTTTATCATCTTGGCAATCTCGCGGCAGTCACAGGTTTGCAGGGCCTCGCGGCAGCGGCTTTCCCGCTCTTTGGCATCCATGATGGGGACAACTGCATATTGGGGTATTTCCGAAATCAAAGTCTCCGCCTGCGCCCTGTTCAGCGGCTGACGCATCACAACGGTCTGGTTGTCAACGGGGGCATAAATTGTCATGCTTGGCTGTTTGCAGGTGTGCAGCGTGTAATAGCGTTTGCTTTTGTCCGCAAATTTCATGGGCAGTGGGCCGATCCCATCTACTTTGCATAAACCATGTGCGCCGTAAACGACAATATCACCAACACAAAACATAAAACAAACCTCCCATTCACACTTTTTAACGTCTTACAATACTATTATAGCACAAAACCCAAGGCCTGGGTAAGGCCTTGGGTTTGAAAACATCAATTTTGTGCGTTTTGGCAAGGCTGAGGCAATGGAAAAGAAGAGAAAATGCAGCAAAATTACTGGTTTTCTTTCTTTTTCTCGCCAAAGCGATATTCTGTGCCGTTCTTCAGGCGCTGGATGTTGGAACGGTGCAGCCAGATGACATAAGCACCCATTAACACGCAACATACCGTGATGAACACAAGGGATGCAGCATCGGTGCCCTTCCAGAGCCAGTAGCAGAGCGTGAGCACAGGATACAGTGCAGCAATAATAATGCTGCCCAGGCTGACAATGTGGGTGATAGCAACTTCAACCAGAAAGATTACCAAAAGCACCAGGCAGGCAATCGGTTCGGTGGCTAACGCAGCACCGGCACCAACCAGCACGCCTTTGCCGCCGCGCAGGCCAAAAAAGACAGGCTTGCTGTGGCCCAGCATGCAGAAGATGGCGGCAAGGTAAGCGCCGCAGATCGGCTGCAAAAGCGGCTGGAAATCAGCCCCGGTGCCGGACAGCAACGAATCAAAGATAAACTGCCCCAGCTTGACGGCAACCACACTTTTGCCCACATCGCCGATGGTAGTGATCACTGCGGGCAGCTTGCCATAGGTGCGCAGCACGTTGGTCATGCCGGCGTTGCCGCTGCCATGCAGGCGGACATCATCGTGGTAAAAAAGTTTGGAAACCAAAACGCCAAACAGCAGGCTTCCCAACAGATAGGCCTGCAATGCTGTAAGCAGGCAGGCTTCCATCAAATGAACCATCTGTTCTCCCCCTCGTGGTCCTCAGCGTGCCGAACCATCGCCGTGCTCACGAATCAGCAGGCGCATCGGTGTACCGGTCAGGCCAAAGTTTTCCCGAATCTGGTTTTCGATATAGCGCTGGTAAGAAAAATGGAACAACGCTTTCTGGTTGACGAACGCAACAAATGTTGGCGGGCGGGTGGAGCTTTGGGTGATATAGAAAATCTTGAGGCGCTTGCCCTTATCAGAGGGCGGCTGCACACGCGCGGTAGAGCGCGCCAACATCTCGTTCAATGCGCCGGTCGGGATGCGGGTGCCGTTCTGCACGTCCACATACTGGATGGTTTCAAACAGTTTGTCCAGCCGCTGGCCGGTTTTTGCGCTGATGAACAGGATGGGCGCATAAGACATAAAGCTGAAATCCTCTTCCAGCTGCTTGCGCATCTTGTCCATGGTGTAGCTGTCTTTTTCAACGGCATCCCACTTGTTTACAGCAATAATGCAGGCCTTGCCCTGGTCATGGGCATAACCGGCAACCTTGGAATCCTGCTCCGTAAAGCCGACGGTTGCATCAATCATGATAACGCACACGCGGCTGCGTTCCACAGCAGCCAGGCTGCGCAGCACGCTGTAGCGCTCCACACCGCTTTCCACCTTGCCGCGCTTGCGCAGACCGGCGGTATCGGTAAAGATAAACTTGCCGTACTGGTTTTCCACCATGGTATCAATGGCATCACGGGTGGTACCTGCCTCATTGGCAACAATCAGGCGGTTTTCGCCCAAAATATGGTTGATCAGGCTGGATTTGCCCACGTTGGGGCGGCCAATGACGGCAACAGGAATGCGGTCCTCTTCTTCCTCATCGTTGTCATCAAAGTGCAGGTTCTCACACACGGTATCTAACAGGTCGCCGGTACCATGACCATGAACGCTGGAAATCGGCACGATATCGCCAATGCCAAGACTGTAGAAGTCATACAGCTCCATCGGCGGTTCGCCGACTTTATCACACTTGTTGACTGCCAGAACCACAGGCTTGCCGCTGCGCATCAGCATACCGGCAATATCCTGGTCCTGGGCGGTAACGCCAGCGCCAATTTCGCCCACCATGATAATACAATCCGCGGAATCAATGGCGATCTGGGCCTGTTCCCGCATATGGGCCAGCAGGCCGTCGTCAATGTTGGGCTCAATGCCGCCGGTATCAACCAGCAGGAACTTATGGCCGCACCATTCGCAATCACAGAAAATACGGTCGCGGGTAACGCCGGGCGTATCTTCCACAATGGCAAGGCGCTGGCCGGTCAGCTTGTTAAAAAGCGTTGACTTGCCCACATTGGGGCGGCCAACGATGGCTACGATCGGTTTTGCCATAGTTAAATGCCTCCTTACATAATAAAGTTTATGCGGTTTGCACCGCAAATACGGGCGGGATTACCGCCCACCAAAAGAAAAATGCAGCTTTTTGCGTTTGGGTTTTGGCTTCAGTTCCCCAAGGTAAGCTTTGCACCCACCGGCACCATCGGTTGGGATAACCTCAATCTCACAGCCAAGGGCCTCCCCCAGCTGCTTGGTGGTGAGATCATCCAAAAAGCGGTCTTTTTCGTCCCGGAGCATCACTTCGGGAACACAAAGAATATTGCTGCTCAAATTGCCCTTGCATTGCTTGATGATATCCGTTCCCGTCACAAGGCCCGCAACGCTGACAGTGCCGCCAAAATAATCGTTCTGGATGGCGTGTACGGTAACGGAGATCTGCGGGTATTTGGCATGGGTGGCTTCTGCCATTTCGCGGATAAGCGGCGCGGCAAGGGTTCCGGTCACAACATCAATGCTGCGTGGTTCCACATTGCTGCGTGGGAACTGCAGTTCATCCCAGAAGGAATCATGATACATCCGCCACATGCCAACGCCGTCTTCCAGCTGGTCATAGTTGTCATAGAATTCAGCAGGGGGAACTTCCCTCCCCGCCAGCAGATACCATTCATCACTGGGGTAAACAACACTGCGGCCGTACTGTTTCCGGCAGCGGGCACAATATTCCTCCATGATGTCCAGCGTTTCGGCGGCGGACTGCTGGTCGTAAGGCGTCAGCTTAAACAGCCCCTTACGGTAGGCTGTTACACCGGCGGGCACGGCAGCAATACTTTCCACCTGCGGCCGTAGCCGCAACAGGTCGTCCAGCGTGCGGCGTAGCTCGTCTCCATCATTGATGCCGCGGCATAACACCAGCTGGCAGTTCATATCAATGCCGCCTTTGGCAAACACGTCCAGATAGCGCAGGGTTTCGGCTGCGCGCTTGTTTGCCATCATGCGTACCCGCAGCTGGGGGTTGGTGGTGTGTACCGAGATGAAAATAGGGCTGATATGCAGCTTGATAATGCGCTCAACCTCACGGTCCGTCAGGTTGGTCATCGTGATATAATTGCCATACAAAAAGGAAAGACGTTCATCGTCATCCTTAAAGTAAAGCGGTTCCCGCATACCAGGGGGCAGCTGGTCAATAAAACAGAACATGCAATGGTTAGCACAACTGTGCTTTTCATCACCAAGGTATGTTTTGAAATTGCAGCCGAAAGGCTCATATTCCCCTTTTTCAACAGAAATTTGCTGCTGTGCACCATTCTGGCAGATCGTCAGAGTGAAATGCGGCGCAGAGGTATAGAACTGATAGTCCAATGCATCGTTCAGGGGGTTACCATCAATGGCCAACAGCGTACAGCCAGGTTCCAAGCCCAAACGCTGTGCGGGGGAATGTTCATCAACACTGACAAGATGTAGCGGCATGGTGGCAGCTCCTTTCCGGCAGAATAAAAAATGGGGATAAACAAGAAAAAGGGAGAGGCACAGCCCCTCCCTTTAAGAAGCAATTAAGCCTCTTTGCTAACCTTGACAACTTCGACGCCCTTGTAGTAGCCACACTTGCCACAAACCTGATGGGGCACCTTGAGTTCGCCACACTGAGGACATTTCACCAGCGTAGGAGCCTCCAGCTTCCAAACGTTAGAACGGCGTTTATCGCGACGGGCTTTGGATTGTTTTCTCTTGGGTACTGCCATTTTTAAGCACCTCCTTGGTGAAATTCAACTAAGCAGTTGTTTTAATATGCTAAGCCGGGCATCTGCAGGGGCAGCTTCGTCTGCCGGTTGGCAGTTACATCCTGCCGCCTTCCTTTTGCCACAGATGGGGCATAGGCCTTGACAATCGGGGCTACATAAAAGTACCCGCGGAATTTTGAAAATCAATTCCTGGTACACGAGCTCCCGTATATCCAAGCAGCCTTTTTCATCCAGCGGTAACTCAAAGTCCGGGTCATCAAGCTCACGCTCTTTGACAAAATAATCCACACTAAAATTATAACTCTGGTGAATGGGCGTAAGGCAACGTGCACATTCGGCATCGGTTTCAGCGGCAATCGTCAGCTGCATGACCACACCATCAGCAGTGGGCACAGCCTGAAAAGAACCTGTGACCGGTTCACGGATCACACTTCCATCAAAATTTTCTGTGGAGAAATCTTCAGAAAATTGCGCTGTATAGGGCGTTTTGCCCGTTTTGAAATAGTTCCGAATATCAAAGCGCATAGTTACACCTCAAAAGGTTGCTTATCTAGTATACACAAGTCGACCCATCTTGTCAACAAAAAAACAGAAAAAAGTAAAAGAATTTGATTTTCCCGCTCTTTTCAATCGGATGGGCAGCTGTATTGCGGCAAAAGCCACTGCTTTTGCACGGCATACCAAAGGGGCAGGCTCTTGCAGCGCCTGCCCCCAGTTACTTAAAGGACAATGCTTTTACAGGTACTTCTTGATGCCTTCCGGCAGAGAAGCCTGATCAGCGGATACGGTCACAACAACCTCAACACTATTGCCTGCAATCTTATCAATCTCAGCCAGGACCTTGGCGGCTGCATCCATGTTGTGGTCAACGATTTTCAGGATGCCGTCAATGAACAGTTCGGTGATATCATAGTTACCAGCCAGAACACCAGCAACAAAACCGTACAGCATATCAGCGCCGTTGATGTCGTATTCATCGGCGTCCAGCAGGCGGGCTGCGTGGTTAATCTCGGTGGTAAGCTTCATGGACTTCTCAATAACAACGATGTTGCCGGAAGTGGTCTTGGTTGCGTTGTTGATCATATCGATCATGGTCTTGGTTTTGCCGGAGCCTTTGGCGCCAACGATCAGTTTAATCATAAGAAGTGACCTCCTTTATATTGAAGCGGAAACAGGCATTAGCCAAGCTTTGCCTCCAGCTCCGCTTTGCGATCCTCATAACCAGGTTTGCCAAGCAGGGCAAACATGTTCTTTTTGTAGCTTTCCACGCCGGGCTGGTCAAACGGATTGACGCTCAGCAGATAACCGGAAACAGCGCATGCTTTCCAGAAGAAGTAAATCAGGTAGCCAACATTATAAGCATCCAGAGAATCTACTTCAATCACGCCGATCGGCACGCCGCCATCATTATGGGCCAGAATGGTGCCTTCCATGGCCTTGCGGTTTACAACGCTCATGTTCTGGTCAGCTAGGAAATTCAGACCATCAAAGTTGCCTTCCAGCGGTTCAATGTAAAAATCCTCACGGGTATTCTTGATATCGACATAAGTCTCGAACATCGTGCGGCTACCATCCTGCAGGAACTGGCCCATGGAGTGCAGGTCAGTCGAGAAGATGCAGGAAGTCGGCATCAGACCTTTCTGGTCTTTGCCTTCGCTTTCACCAAACAGCTGCTTGTACCATTCGTTCATCATGGTAAAGTCGGGCTCAAAAGCGGCCAGGGTTTCCACAACCTTGCCCTTGCGGTACAGGATGTTGCGGGTCATCGCATAACGATAAGCATCGTTATCCTTGCTGCAAACGCTGTAAGCTTCGCGGGCATCAGCAGCACCTTTCATCAGGGCATCAATGTCGATACCGGCACAGGCGATGGGCAGCAGACCAACGGCAGTCAGAACAGAGTAACGGCCGCCAACATCATCAGGAACAACAAAGGTCGGCCAGCCCTGTGCATCAGCCAGCTGCTTCAGGGTGCCTTTGGCACGGTCAGTGGTGGCATAAATGCGCTTGTTCGCCTCTTCCGGGCCAACGGAATCTTCCAGCAACTTGCGCAGAACGCGGAACGCCAGAGCAGTTTCGGTGGTGGTACCGGATTTAGAAATAACATTGATGGAGAAACGCTTGCCCTTGGTCACCTTAATGATGTCGTTCAGGTAAGTGGGAGAAATTGTGTTACCGCAGAAATAAATCTTCAGGCCGTCCTCGGTATCGTTGTGATACAGACCCTTGACTGCTTCGACAACAGCGCGTGCGCCCAGGTAAGAGCCGCCGATACCGGCGACCAGCAGCACATCGGAATCTTCACGGATCTTTTTGGCTGCTTCCTTGATACGGGCGAACTCTTCCTTGTCATAATTAACAGGCAGGTCCAGCCAGCCCAAAAAATCATTGCCAGCACCGGAACGGGATTCCAACTGCTGGTGGGCAAGCTCGACCTGCGGGAAGATCGTATCATATTCTTCGGGACGGATAAACTTTGCAAGGTGTTTGCCATTGTATTTGACACTCATCGCTTAAATCCTCCTCATCCATAATTTAGTAACTTCATGATACAGTTTTTGCGCTTGATTGTCAAGCCAAAACCTGGCGTTTTTCATCCGTTTTGCACAAAACCTTACGCTGTAAGCCATAAAGCATTGACAACACGCCGGAAACAACCGCTAAAACTGCGCACGTCAACGGGTTTTGCCGCAATAATTGGGCAGCTTTGCAAAATGCCCTGGCTGTTTTTGATGTTTAGGCTGCCGATAACCGAACCTTCCCGGATGGGAGCCTCCAGTGTTTGCGGAAGTTCAACTTCAGCTTGCAGGGCGCTGCCCTGCCCTTTTACGGCCAGGCAGCGCTCCGGCGCGGTGTAACATAGTTCCAGCGTGGGCTCTTCACCCTTCTGCACGGGCAGTGTTTTGGGGGCGTCTGCCGGGATGGGAACCAGCGCACTTTCAAACATAGCGAAGCCATAATCCAGCAGGCTGGTGGCAGCGGCAAAGCGCTCCTTGCCGCTGGAAGAACCCAGCACAACAGCAATCAGCCGCAAATCATCCCGCGATGCACTGGCGGAGATGCACACACCGGCCTTGCCGGTTGTTCCCGTTTTCAGCCCGGTGATGCCATTATAACTTTTCAGCAGTTTGTTGGTGTTCACCAGTTGGGTTGCACCGCCGCGCAGGGTATCCATCCATACAGTGCAGTAATTTTCAATTTCCGGGTGGTTCAGCAGCATTTCCCGGCTCATGATGGCGACATCGCGCGCGGTGGAAAGGTGGCCGTCTTCATCCAGCCCACAGGCGTTGCGGAACGTGGTGCTCTGCATACCCAGCTCTTTGGCGCGGGCGTTCATGCGCTCCACAAATACCGGCTCGCTGCCACCAATAAATTCGGCAACGGCTACTGCGGCATCATTGGCGGAGGAAATACAGATGGCTTTCAGCATTTCATCTAATGCCAGCTGTTCGCCGGGTTCCAGCCAAATCTGGCTTCCACCCATATGATAGGCGTGTTCGGATACGGGGACGATATCACTCAGGCTGACCTTCCCTGCTTCCAGTGCTTCAAAGGTCAACAGCAGCGTCATAATCTTGGTGATGGAGGCGATAGGGCGGGACTCATCGGCGTTCTTTTCATATAAAACTGTGCCGGAATCTTCATCAATCAGGATAGCCGCCTGGCAGGGAACATCAAAATCCCGATCGGTGGCCGGGTTAATATCCAGCGCTGCACAGGGCAGCGCATTCAAGATAAAAAATAATCCCAAAATCAGGGCTGCAACCCGCTTTTTCATGACCAAAGCCTCCCCTGCCATCGTCTTTGGCCGGGCGCTGCCCGGCAAGAATGTTTTTTGCTTTGGTGATATTGTATGCGGTATAAGGGATGTTTATTGCAGCCGCATGGTATTACCACTCATCTTTTTCTGTGTGGGCGGTGGAGCCTTGTCAGAATGGGCAGATTCTATTATAATACTAATAGAGCGTTAACCAATAGAAGGACGGAATACGATGAGAGTTTGTTTTTATACCCTCGGCTGTAAAGTCAACCAGAACGAAACGGGTGCGTTGGCCCAGCTGTTTGAGCAAAATGGGTTTACTGTAGTGGAAGAAAAAGACGGTGCGGATGTTTATGTGGTCAACAGCTGCACCGTGACGAACTTTGGCGACCAGAAAAGCCGCAAATGGCTGCGCCGCGCCAAACGCGAAAACCCCGGCGCGGTGACAGTTCTGACGGGCTGTTACCCGCAGGCGTTCCCGGAAGAAGCCGCTAAAATTGAAGAAGCCGATGTGGTAACGGGTTCCGGCAACCGCCACGCCATTTTGCAGGATGTGCAAAAAGTGTTGAACGGCGAGGAAACCAAGGTGGTGGACATTCGCCCGCACCAGAGGGGCGAAAACTTTGAAGAACTGCCGATGGACCGCTTTGCAGATCACACCCGCGCATTTGTGAAAGTAGAAGATGGCTGCAACCGCCGCTGCGCTTATTGCGTGATTCCCCGCGCCCGCGGCCCGGTGCGCAGCCGCAGCGAAATAAGCATTCTGGAAGAACTGCGCCGCCTGGCGGCATCCGGTTACTGTGAAGTTGTGCTGACGGCAATCAGCCTGCCCAGCTATGGCAAAGATACCGGAACGGGCCTGGCGGAGCTGGTGGAACATGCGGCGGCTGTGGCGGGCATTGAGCGCATCCGCTTGGGCAGCCTTGACCCGGATATGCTGACGGATGACGATATCCGCCGCCTGGCTGCTGTGCCGAAGCTTTGCCCGCAGTTCCATCTGAGCCTGCAAAGCGGCAGCAGCAAGACTCTGCGCGCCATGCGCCGCCCTTATACCACAGAACAGTATGCCGCCGTTGCCGCAAAGCTGCGAGAAGCTTTTGGCGAGGAAAACGTGAGCATTACGACCGATGTGATTGTGGGCTTTCCCGGTGAGACGGAGCAGGATTTTGAGGACAGCATGGCATTTGTGGCAGGACAGCGCTTTTTGAAAGTACATGTTTTCCCCTATTCTCGCCGCGAAGGAACGCCCGCGTTCGATTTTCCGAATCAGGTTCCGGAGCATGAAAAGGAATCCCGCAGCCGTCGCATGACCGCTGCTGTGGAGAAGGTACGCGCAGAACTGGCCCATGCAGCACAGGGGCGCACGGCACAGGTGCTGCTGGAAACCCCACTGTCCTCCACCTTGTTCACCGGATACACCAAACAATATCTGCCAGTTGTGGTCAATGCGCCGGGGCACAAAAGCGGTGAAATCGTGACCGTAACACTGGGTGAATGGGACGGCAAGCGCTGCCGCGCCCAGGCACAGTGATGGACAAGGCGGGAAAACGTAAAATCTGCACGGTTTTTTCTTGAATTTCCGGGTTTTCCTCTTGTAATAAAGGCGGTTTCTTGGTAAAATCTTAACAGGAGCCGTATCGTTATTATTTTAACTTAGAGCATGGAGAACAGCAATTTCCATTGCGGCGCACATCCAGCAAATGTGCGTGTGCGGGGCCGAACCGCGGCTTTGCACATACGGCCAATTAGAAGTTTTGTGTAAGGAGCATAAGCACAATGAGAGGCATTTATACCCCTGTAACCGACATTCGGCGCAAGGTATTTACCGAAGTTGCCCGCATGTCCTATGAGAGCAATGAAATGGCAGATTACGCGAAGGAAATCCGGGACCTGCCCTTTAAGATCATGCCCGGCGAGGACTCTTCGCTGCGCAGCAGCATCTTCCTGGAGAGAGCGATTGTTTCTGAACGCATCCGTCTGGCTATGGGCTTTTCTCTGCGCCCGGTTACCGAGAGCGTTTCCGCTACCGAAGACCTGGAGCATAGCGTAATTGCTGACAAGTACTATGAGCCGCCGCTGATCAACGTTATCAAGTTTGCCTGTAACAAGTGCCCGGAAAAGATCATAAAGGTTACCAGCATGTGCCAGGGCTGCCTGGCTCACCCCTGCCAGGAGGTCTGCCCCAAAAAGGCAATCAGCTTCCGCAATGGCCGCAGTCACATTGATCAGGATCTCTGCATCAAGTGCGGCCGCTGCGTAACCACCTGCCCGTACAACGCCATCGTCAAGGTGGAGCGCCCCTGCGCCAAGGCTTGCGGCGTTGGTGCTATTCGTTCTGACGAGCATGGCCGCGCAGATATTGATTACAACAAGTGCGTATCCTGCGGTATGTGCCTGGTCAACTGCCCGTTCGGCGCTATCGTGGATAAGGGCCAGATCTTCCAGCTGATCCAGTCCATCAAGCGCGGAGATGAAGTCATCGCCATCGTGGCACCTGCCTTTGTCAACCAGTTCCCCAACATGACCCCCGCCAAACTGCGCGAGGCCATGAAGCGCCTGGGCTTTGCCAACACTGCAGAAGTTGCCATTGGTGCTGACCTGTGCACCATTGATGAAGCGCATGACTTCCTGGAGGAAGTTCCCTCCAAGCACCCGTTCATGGGAACCTCCTGCTGCCCGGCATGGAGCGTTATGGCCAAGAAGAACTTCCCCAAGTTTGCTGACTGCATCAGCATGGCCATGACCCCCATGGTGCTGACTGCCCGCCTGCTGAAGCAGGATCACCCCGCAGCCCGTATCTGCTTTGTCGGCCCCTGCGCCGCAAAGAAGCTGGAAGCCAGCCGCCACAGTGTGCGCAGCGAGGTTGACTTTGTCCTGACATTTGAAGAACTGATGGGCATGTTTGAAGCCAAGCAGATCAACTTTGATGACCTGCCGGATGACCCGAATGATAACTTCAACAATGCCAGTGCCGACGGCCGCGGCTTTGCCGTCAGCGGCGGTGTTGCACAGGCGGTCGTCAATGTTATCAAGAAGGAAGACCCGACCCGCGAAGTGAAGGTCGTTTCCGCACAGGGCCTGGCAGAATGCAAGAAGATGATGCAGCTGGCTGCTGCAGGCAAGTACAACGGCTATCTGCTGGAAGGTATGGCCTGCCCCGGCGGCTGCATTGCCGGTGCCGGCACTTTGGCTGATCCTGCCCGCAGCGCAATGATGCTGAACAAGTACAAGGCACAGGCAACGATGAAGACCGCTGCCGATACCCCGTACAAGGATACCCTGGATAAGCTGAAGTACTAATTTTTGCGGCGTAGCGGAAGTTGAGCCGATAGGCTGACCCGGTAAGCCAAAACAAAATATAATATAACGTTCCCCGGAACTGGTTTGCTGTTAGGGCAGAATGGTTCCGGGGAACGTTTTTGTTTTTTACATGCAGTTGTTAAAGCACTGCCCTGTGAGCGACTTGTCTCTATCCACAAAAAGGAGTGTTAAGGAAAGCAGCAAGCCCGGTAGATCAGGTTTTGGCTGTTTGATAATTTAAGAGAGCTGACCGTCCATTTTCGCATAAAAAAATATAAGGCAATACCGCATAATTCTAAGTGCCGATACGGCGAGCGAGGTGC
>OLPI01003221.1_pt1 | contig 11850 bp, 9 predicted proteins | sample 1672361 | NCBI WGS metagenome assembly OLPI01 (sample SAMEA3136675, study PRJEB25190) | human gut metagenome
ATAATGTGCGTTCATGATTGATCGCCAAAGCAAAAACCCCCAGTGTTGCAGCACTGGGGGTTTTCTATACCGTTTTGGAACAGGTGGTTTATTCCTGAGGCTGGCTACCGCCTGTTACTCATCTTCGTCCAACAATTTGCAGATGTAGTAGGCAACTACACTTGCCAAAACAGAGAGAATAAAGGATAATGTGATATCGTTCACGATTGATCACCCCTTTTCTGTACCTGTATCGGGGGTGGTAGCTGAATAAAAGGGCCGGCGTTCCTGACCCCGTGGTTTTCTTTTCGTTTTTGCTTTTAAATCCTTGAAAATACGTGTTCAATGTGATACCATGATATCATGTCAGAAACATAAGAAAAGGTGATCAGATGGCAGGCAGAAAAGTAAAACAGCAGAAGGAGATAGAGCAGTTATCACCAGAAGCACTTGAGAAAGAAATTGAAAAAAATAAAAGGAAAATTGTGCAAAGCATTGTGTTTATAGCAGCTGCGGCAATTGCCCTTATCGCAATTTGAGTAACCAGGGGGACAGGTCCGCTGGCCTTTTATCGGGGGCCGCTGGCTCAATTCATGTCCCCAGTGGCACACACTCACAAATGTAAAAACTGCGCAGAGGAAATGGAAAACCAAACAAATTTCTCTGTGCAGCAGCCCGTGAGGGTGTTTTTGAAAATATAACATACAGTTAAAAATGGGAGGTAATGAAATATGAAGATTGTAATTATTGGTGCGGGAGCTATGGGATGCCTCTATGGTGCTTATTTAAGCCGACACAATGAGGTCATTATGCTTGATAGCTACCAGCCACAGGTAGACGCAATTAATAAGAATGGAATTACAGTGTCAGAAGAGGATGGAACAGAGCAGCATTTCTCATCAGTTCGTGCCTGCTTATCTGGTGAGTACAAGGAAGATGCAGATCTTGTAATTGTATTTGTCAAGTCTACATATACGGAAGATGCGCTGAAAACAAATCGCAAGTTGTTTGGGGAACATACGCTTGTAATGACACTGCAAAATGGAGCAGGAAATGATCGCAAGATTGAACAGTATGTTGTTAAGAAAAATATTATTATTGGAACAAGCAAACATAATTCTGTTAACAATGGAAACGGTCATGTACGTCACAGCGGAACAGGTGCAACAACTATAGGCAGCAATCTAAAAGAAAACAGCAATCTGCAGATTATTTCAAATCTGCTTGAGGAAAGTGGATTTGCAGTAGAAATTTCTGATGATATTCAGCGTATCATATGGAGCAAGCTTTTTGTAAACCTGTCTATCAATACTTTCACTGCAATCACACGTTCTCCGATTCGTTCTATGATCGATAACCATTATGCGTGGGATTTTGCTGAAAAAATGATCTGTGAGGCAGTTGATGTTGCAGAAGCAGATGGTACACATTTTTCTTATATGGAAGTGTTAAATATGGTGCATCATGTATGCGAGGATGCAGGAAAAGGATACTCGTCCATGTCACAGGATGTCATGAACTGCAGGAAAACAGAGATTGATGCAATTAACGGTGCAATTGTAGAGCAGGCAAAGCTCTATAATGTAGCAGCGCCATATAATAGGCTAATTGTAGATCTGATTCACGCAATTGAAGAATCGTATAAATATCAAAAATAAAACAACAAAGGACAGGGAAAGCATATCCCTGTCCTTTGTGATTCTGCAAAAAATAATTAGAAACTCATTCTTGATGTGATATCAGCCCAGGCTTCATCATCGATTTCTTCATTGTGAAACAGAAGTCGCTTGTCGTCTTCTGTAATGCTGCGGATCACTTTACATGGATTAGTTATAATTTGCAAAGAAATTTTTACCGACCTCGATATGGCTGCCATAATCGCAGAAGAATGGCGGATTAACAAAGGCACCTTCTGATTTTCCAAAAAGCTCCTTTACCAGCTTGCTTATGCCATCTGCATCACGACGATCAATAAAATTCAACTTCTGTAAAATTATAATTCAATCACAACTGCCTCACAGCTGTCAAGCGTCAGTTGCGGTGCAGATGTGGTATCAATCTGTACGCTGCCGTCTGGTCTTGTGGATAACAGAATGCGTGCTGCCTGGGATTTGAGTGTCACAGAAGCAGGCTCTTTTCCAAAGTTTGCAGCAATAAGAACACACTTTGACTCATCCTTTCGATAGAAAGCCATGATACTTTCTGTATCATTGTAAACAGGCACAAATTCGCCGTAGGTGAAGAGACTCTTGTATTCATCTGACTTACGAAGAGCAATAAGCTTGCGATAATAGTTTAATACAGAATGTGCATCAGCTTCCTGATTCTTTACATTGATATCAGTGTAGTTGCTGTTTACCTTCAGCCATGGAGTACCAGTTGTAAATCCAGCATTTTCACCGTCAGTCCACTGCATAGGTGTTCTGGCATTGTCGCGGCTCATTTTGCTGCAGGCCTCAAGTGCAGCCTCATCGCTTAGTCCTGCCTCTTTCGCAACACGGTACTGATCCTTTGTGCTGATATCATCAAACTCATCAATGCTATTCCATTTGGCATTTTGCATGCCGATCTCCTGACCCTGATATAAAAATGGTAGTCCGCGAAGCAGCACATTTATTGTTCCAAGTATTTTAGCACCTGATGGCGTGTGGGCATATTCAGGCAAAAAGCGTGATACACCGCGCGGCTGATCATGGTTTTCGATAATATTAGATTCAAAACCATAGTTCTGATTTCTAAGCTGAGAGTCGATAATAGTTTCGCGCCATTTTTTAAATTCAATTGAATGTGAATCATACCAGCCGTGCTTGCCGCCACTTAAGCATGCGGCACTGAAATCAAATATAGAAGAAAAATGACCATCTTCGCCTATAAATTCGCGAAGCTCATCGCCCTTCATATTGAAAACCTCACCAACAGTGAAGGCATCATATTTTTCAAATGTATGCTTTTTTAACTCCTCCAGATAGTCACCGACACCATTTACGTGTTCGACCATTTCCCAGCAGCCTACAAGTCCGTCGTCACCGTCAGGCTCATAGTCAGGGAATGAAGGATCTTTTTTAATATTGATAATGGCATCAATACGAAAACCGCCTAAGCCTTTTTCAAGCCACCAGTTGATCATATCATAAAGCTTTTGTAAGAGCGCAGGATTTTCCCAGTTTAAATCAGGCTGCTCTTTTGCAAACATATGTAAATAATATTTGTTGCTGTTTGGAACTGGTTCCCAGCAGCTGCCGCCAAAATAAGAGCGATAATTGCTTGGCGGATTGCCGTTTTTGCCTTCACGGAAGAAGAAATAGTCAGCATATTCACCGTCTGGGTCTGCGAGTGCTTTCTTAAACCACTCGTGCTTGTCGGAACAGTGATTGATAACAAGGTCCATAATGATTGAGATACCGCGTTTTTTTGACTCGGCAAGAAGTTCATCAAATTCTTCCATGGTGCCAAATTCTTCAGCAATCGCATAGTAGTCTGATATATCATAGCCCTGATCAACAAAAGGTGACTTGTAGATTGGTGAGAGCCAAATAATGTCAACGCCAAGTTCCTTTAAGTAGTCAAGCTTTGAGATAATACCACGAAGGTCACCGATACCGTCACCGTTTGTATCAAGAAAGCTCTTTGGATAGATTTGGTAGGCAACCTTGTCGTGCCACCATTTTTTATTTGTTGGATGTAAGTTTTTTATTGTATTCATTTAAATTAAGCCTCCATTCTGTCAAAAATTTAAATTTGCTTGATAAAAAAGATAAATTGTATTATATTGCTATTATAGAAAACAAAAATCAATTTTTCTTGCAATATTTTTTCATCATATAACACAATACTGCTGTATTTGAGCGCTTTAAGATAACACAGCAGAAAAAGGAAAGGAGATACTTTGAAAAAGCTGTATGTACCGTCACCAGAGCAAAAAGAGAGTGCAAAGCATGGGGAGACCTTATTTCCGATGCAAAAATACATCACAAAACTGGACTTAGTCCATCCGGTAGTCACAACGCACTGGCATGAAGAGGCAGAGCTGACGCTTATTACAGAGGGAGAGGGTCTTTATCAGATTGATCTGGTAGATTATGAAGTGAAAAAAGGAGATATTTTATTTGTTTTGCCGCTTCTTCTTCATAGTGTTTCATTGGCGCAGCCACAAAATGAAGAGATGATTTCCGAGACGTATGTATTTCATCTGAATTTTCTTGGCGGAAATTCAACAGATATCTGTTCAACACGCTACTTTGTTCCTATCATGAATCATGAATTAATATTGCCATGCCTGATTACGCCAAAGCATCCTGCCTATGTATTAATTCGAAAAATTTTTTATCAGATTGCATCACTTTATCATGAAGAGGTGCTAGGATATGAGCTTGCATTAAAGGGATTATTTTTGCAGGTGATTTTTCTGCTGCTTCAATACAGCGCAAAGCAGGTAAAAAATATGCTGCCAGAGGAGGGTACGCCATCTGATAAGCTAAAAAACGTGTTGGATTATATTGAAATTCATTATGCAAAGACAATCTCCGTAGAGGAACTTGCAAAAATCTGCTGTTTCAGTGAATATCATTTTATGCGCTTTTTTAAAAAGCATATGAACATGACCTGCGTGGAATATGTCAACAATGTCCGTCTTGAAAAGGCAGTGGAGCTGTTTGAGCAGGGCAATACATCTATTTTAGAAGTCTCCTTGTCGGTGGGCTTTCACAATTTGTCTTATTTTCATCGGGCATTTAAAAATAAATATGGAATGACACCGCGCAGTTTTATAAAAGAATTGAAGTGATTGTAACAAAAAGTGTGCAAAACATGGAAAATATCCAAAATCGAAGAAAAATAGAAAAAAACGCTTACATGAACGAAAAAACTGTGGTAAAATAACGCAGCAATGAAAAGTGGTTGCAGTATAAAAGACTGCATATTGGAAACGCACAATCCCCTTCGAACGATTTGGATGATAACGAACAACACATGACGCAATTGCCGCCACACAAGTTGTTTGTATCATTTTATCAGATGGAGGGATTTTTTTATGCCAAAAAATAAGTTTCAAGATGTTATTTTCACAGCAATCATGGCGACCATTATGGTTTACGGAATGATCGTTTATAATGTTGCGCTCAATATGGGAGGTGTGAGAGGGGAAACCTTTATAGCAGCACTTCACGAGATGCCGATAATGGTTCCAATTGCATTCATTTTAGAATTTTTTGTAGTAGGGAAACTTGCTAGAATGCTTGCATTTACTGTTATGAGACCAGATGATCGTCCGCAGTTTATTACCTACGCAATTTCAATTTGTATTTGCTGTATCATGTGCCCGATAATGAGCCTGATCGCAACGATTCTTTTTAAGGATACAAAGGACTTCCCAACATGGGTACAGACCTGGGGCATGAATTTTCCGATGGCCATTTTGTATCAGATGTTTTATTGCGGCCCGCTAGTACGACTGATTTTCCGTGCAATTTTCAGAGAAAAGAAATAATACTACTATAGAAAAAGGAGCCTGTCATGGGTATGCATCAATTTTACGCATACTTATGGCAGGCTCTTATGTTTGAGTAAAAATATCACTAGATGAAAATGAAAAGTGTGATATACTGAGATTACAAAATTTTACGAAGCAGAAAGGATTGCTCAAGCAAATGGAATCGCGTTTAATGGATGTGCTGCAGGGGAAGGAAGATAATTATATTTTACCCTTTTTCTGGCAGCATGGAGAATCAAAGGAATTATTAGAAGAGGGAATGCAGCGAATTTATGATAGTGGTATAAAAGCTGTTTGCGTCGAATCACGTCCACACCCAGATTTTGTAGGAGAAGGCTGGTGGAGAGATTTGGATATAATTATGGCAAAGGCAAAGGAATTAAATATGCGTGTCTGGGTTTTAGATGATGCACACTTTCCTTCTGGCTTTTGCAACGGAAAAATTGCACCAGATTCGCCATATGGTAAAGTATATTTGACACAGTATGGTGTTGATATTGTTGGACCAAAGCAGGGAAGAAGTGTGCTTATTATACTGGAACAAGGGGAAGAATTAGTTGCAGTGACGATGGGAAAACGTGATCGTGATAATCAGGATAGCCTGACAGAAGTAAAGGATTTGACAAGTCAGGTGTCGGATGGAAGAGTGTTTGTAGATGTGCCGAATGGACTTTGGTGTGTCAATGTAATAAAGACAACTCGAAAAGGAACTGGAAGAAAAAATTATATTAATACGATTGATCATGATGCTGTGCGTTATTTTATTGATCAGATATATGAGCCTCATTATGCACACTATAAAGATGATTTTGGAAAAACTTTTGCAGGATTTTTCTCAGATGAGCCTGAAATCGGAAGCTTTGGCGGCGAATATGGTCATGATGCTAATATTGGAAAATTCAATATGAAGATGCCGTGGAGTCAGACATTGCATGAAAGACTAAAAGAACTGTGGGGATCTGAGTTTGCAGAAAATTTAATGGCACTTTGGACAACACCTGATAGAAATTCAAACGAAAATAAAAGTGGATTGTGTCGTATGCAGTTTGCTGATATTGCAGCTCGTTTATATGGAGAGAACTTCTGTGAACAGATTGGAGATTGGTGTCGTCAACATGGTGTGGAATATATTGGTCATGTAATTGAAGACGGAGGAATGCATGCACATATGGGAATTGGAGCAGGTCATTATTTTCATGCGCTTTGGGGGCAGGATATGGCTGGAATAGATGTTGTGCTTCAGCAGATTCGTCCGGGATTAGATGACTGCAAATTCCATAGTGTTGGAGGAAATCTTGGATATCATGGCGAGTTATATCATTATGCACTTGCAAAACTGGCAGCATCTCTTGCACATATGGATTCTAAAAAAAAGGGAAGAGCGTTGTGTGAGGTATTTGGTGCATATGGATGGGCTGAGGGATTGAAACTTATGAAATGGCTGTTGGACCATATGCTTGTTAATGGTATCAACTATTTTGTTCCACATGCTTTTTCAATGAAGGACTTTCCAGATCCAGATTGTCCGCCGCATTTTTATGCACGTGGAATGAATCCACAATTCCCGTATTTTAAAAATTTGATGGAATATTGTAATCGTGTCAGTCATTTGATTTCAAATGGAGTACATATTCCTGCTGTGGCAGTTGTATATCCAGCTGAACAGGAATGGGCAGGAGAATATCTTCCAGTAGAGGCAATTGGAAAGCAATTGCTTAGAAATCAGATTGATTATGATATTTTGCCAACTGATGTATTGATGACAATGACAGTAGTGGAAGGAAAGCTTAAATGGGAAAATGAGCAGGTTCCAGTGCTTATTTTATCAGGAAGCAGATGTATTACAAAAATGCTGGCAGATTGGCTTTGCAAGGCAGCCGAAAAAGGTCTTAAAATAGTTGTAGTAGGACAAAAACCACTTGCAATGGATAATAATGGTATTTTAAGAGAGTGGACTAGTCAGATAAAAGACAATTTGACAATTTGTGAACAAGAAGATTTGGCAGATATATTATACTCATTTGGTATTGGAGAAATCAAAACAAAAAAATATGAACCATGGCTGCGCTATTATCACTATAAGCATCAAAACGGAGAATTTTGGCTATTTATGAATCAGTCAGAGACGGAAGAAATTAACACATCACTTTGTTTTGAAGATGGGATGATGGATTCACACAAAATAGATAAAGAATGTAGCTGTTGGTATCAGGCATGGGAAAATACTGTTGAACCTTGTGAATGGGATGAAAACAATGATTTAAGTTTGCAGCTTGTGCCGGGTGAGATGAAGGTTTTGTATATGGGTGATTGTACACCTTATGCTAAAATTCTCGCAGAAAAACAGGAGATAATGAAGCTGAAAAAAGCAACTGATTCGCAGACTGGAAAAATTGAGATTGTACCAGATGCATGGAAACTTTGTATAAAAGAGACGGGAACAGAAAAATATGTTTTGCAGGAGAGAGAGGAAACAGGAGATTTCTGCCGCAAACATCCTTATTTTTGTGGAGTCATGCGATATGAAACAACTGTATTTTTACCAAAGATTAAAAGCTGCGAGTTAAATCTTGGTGAAGTATATGAAACTGCACATGTGCTTGTTAATGAAAAGGAGGCAGGTGTAAGGGTAGCTTTGCCATATAGTTTTGAGATTGGTAAGTTGCTTCATGAAGGAGAAAATCGTATAATTGTAGAAGTCGTAAATACATTGGCAAATAGACAGAGAGATTTCTTCTCAATGACAATGCCAATAGAGCCATCTGGTTTAATTGGACCAGTAACACTAGATTATTTTTAAAAACTACATAGATCATTAGATGATCTGGAGAGGTATATATGTATTACACAACATTAGAGACTTATAAGAAAAAATATCAAAACAGGTCGTTAACACACGCATATAGTGCGAAAACAAAAGGGGAACATGAGGCATGGAAAAAGAGTTTACGTGACCGTTTATGGGAAATTACTGGCATGAATAAATGTGTGTATTGTGAACCAGATGCACAATATCTGCGCACTGATCGCGTAAACGATTTGATTGCGGAATATTGGGTTATAAAAACTGAGCCTGAAATTGAGATGCCATTTTATTTGTTGCGTCCAGATCGGCAAAAATCAGATTTTGAACAGAAAAAACATCCGATATTGATTGTTCCGCATGGACATGGTGGAGGAAAGGAAAGCACTATTCAATCTCAGACTGCATTTATTCGTGATGCACTCGAGGATGGTTTTTTGGTAGTTTGTCCAGATGAACGAGGAAGTGGTGATCGCAGAGAGTTTCCAGAGCAAGGAGACGAACCAGAGAAAATCCGTATGAATTCACATCGTGAACTACTTCAGGTTTGCATTGGATTTGGACAAAGTGTAATTGGAATGGCAGTTTGGGATTTGATGCGACTTGCAGATTATTTACTTGCACTTTCAGAAAGTAATGGCTTTTTAGCTTGTGCAGGTATGTCAGGAGGCGGACAGCAAACTGTATGGTTTTCTGCTATGGATGATCGGGTAAAGGCAGCGATTACAAGTGGATATTTCTATGGATTTAAAGAATCACTAATTGAGCTTCCACAAAATTGTGCTTGTAATTTTATTCCACATATGTTTGAAACAGCAGATATGGGTGAATTAGGGGCATTGATTGCACCGCGTCCGTTCTTCGTGGAGAGTGGAGAAAAGGATGGACTAAATGGAAAATCAGGATTGAATAATGTTACCACACAATTAGACGTTACTCGTAAGGCATATCATATTTTTAATGAAAATGCATATCCAATTCACAGCATACATTCAGGTGGGCATCAGTGGGTTGGAACAGGAATGAGGACGTTCTTAATAAAAGCAATGGAAAAAGAATGAACTAAATATTATCTCAATCTAATAAGATAATCAGGATGATTCGTAAAAGAAGACCAGCGAGAACTCCCGCTGGTCTTTTTTAAACGCAAATTAGATATTTAACAGATCACTGTAAGCCTTTAAAGCACCGTCTGTATCATGTGCCAGAACGCGCTTTGCAAGAACCTTTCCAAGCTGTACACCTTCCTGATCGAAGCTGTTTAAGTTCCATACGAATCCCTGGAACATGATCTTGTTCTCAAAGTGAGCAAGAAGTGCACCTAAGGAAGCAGGATTCAGCTCATCACCGGTGATGATACTTGATGGACGATGTCCCTTGAAGTTCTTGTTTAAGTTGTCATCTTTCTTTCCGCAAGCGAATGCAACGATCTGAGCAGCAACGTTTGCGCACAGCTTCTGCTGGCTAGTGCTGTTTTCGATGTCAACATCAACACCTAACTGGCTGTTTCTAAAGCCAATGAACTGCAGCGGAACGATGTTAGAGCCCTGATGAAGCAGCTGATAGAAGGAATGCTGTCCATTTGTTCCTGGCTCACCAAAGATAACAGGACCGGTTGGGTAGTCAACTGGCTCACCGAAGCGGTTTACAGTCTTACCATTTGACTCCATGTCACACTGCTGTAAATGAGCAGGGAAGCGGCTTAATGCCTGAGAGTATGGTAAAACTGCTGTAGAAGGATATCCCTGTACGTTTCTCTCATAAATGCCGATCAGGGCATCCAGCATATCCGGGTTTTCAAGAATGTTCTTATTTGTTGCAAGTTTATCCTCCTCGGCAGCTCCGTCAAGGATGTCTGCGAATACTTCCGGTCCGAATGCAAGGGAAAGGATCGCTCCGCCTACGCCGGAAACAGAAGAGTAACGTCCGCCGATATAGTCGTCCATGAAAATAGCGGTAAGGTACTCATCACTCTTTGCAAGAGGAGAGGTCTCACTGGTTACAGCAAGCATATGTCTGGACGGGTTCAGGCCCGCTTTTGTAAGGGCGTCTTTTACGAATGCCTCGTTTGTCAGAGTTTCAAGTGTTGTACCGGATTTGGATACAACGATGAAAAGAGAGTGAGCAAGATCTACAGATGCAAGAACAGCAGCTGCATCATCCGGGTCAACGTTGCTGATGAATTTTGCTTCCATCTTGAAGGTGTTGTTTGCCTTTGCCCAGTTCTCAAGTGCGATATATAATGCACGCGGTCCCAGGTCACTTCCGCCGATACCGATCTGTACAACAGTAGTAAATTTCTCACCGGCTTCGTTTGTGATCTCTCCTGCATGTACTTTGTTTGCAAAATCTGCAGCTTTCTTCTGCTGAGCTACATAGAATTCTCGCTTGTCTACACCGTCAACAACAACAGGATCACCAAGCTGTGTACGTGCAAGATGATGAAGGACCATACGTTTTTCACCTGTGTTGATCACTGCGCCGTTGTATAATTCCTGGAATTTCTCAATCAGTTCTGCTTCATCAGCCAGTTTGGAAAGTGCGTCAAGAACGGTCTCGTCCACTTCCTTAGCTGCGTAATTGTAAGCCAGACCTGCTGCCATCGGTACGCTGTACTTCTTTACACGTTCTGCACCCTGCTCGCCGGACATTGCCTCTGCAATGTTCACGTGATCTTTCAGACCGTTAAGTGTGCTGTAAGAAGCAAGAGTGTCGAGATTTTTCCATGTTGCCATAATCATATTCCTCCTTTAATGACTGTGATCAGAGATATCACCATAAATCCTTCGGATATCTTTTTCACAATTGTCTACAGCCAATTATACTGAAAAAAGCTCTGGATTTCAACGGAAGGAACGATTTAATTGGTGAAAATCTTGTTAAATAAGGTAAAAAATATCAGAGATAACAGGATCGTGCCGGAAATATGAAGAAGTTTCCGTCAGCAGCAGGACAGGAATAGGGAAATATGATATGATAGAAAACAGATCACCCGGAGAAAAAAGCCGGGAATATAATAAGTGATGAAGGGAATTGTTTTATGGAGGAAATGAAGAAAAAAGGAAATGTGATCGCACTGCTGCCTATCGGTGTTTTTCTGGTCCTGTATCTGGGACTGGGAATATTGTTCGAGTATGTGATGGAGATCCCCATGGGATTTTATAATGTACCGATCGTTGTGGCTTTTCTGGTTGCGATCCTGGTGGCATGTGTTCAGAACAGAATGATCAGCTTTGACAGAAAGCTGGAGCTTATGGCAAAAGGAGTAGGAGATAAAAATATCATCACCATGCTTCTGATCTTTCTGACAGCAGGCTCTTTTGTGGGCGTTGTGGGGCGCAGCAGTGCAGAAAGTGTGGCCTACTGCATGCTTTCTCTGATACCTGCACGTTTTTCCGTTGCGGTACTGTTTGTAGTTGCCTGCTTTGTTTCTGTGGCGATGGGAACCTCCGTTGGGACTATCACGCTTCTTACCCCTATTGCGGTAGCGGTTTCCAAAGCCTCCGGTTTTGATATGGCATTTTGTGTGGCGTCGGTGATGGGAGGAGCCATGTTCGGTGACAACCTTTCTTTTATTTCT
>OLPI01003226.1_pt1 | contig 11838 bp, 12 predicted proteins | sample 1672361 | NCBI WGS metagenome assembly OLPI01 (sample SAMEA3136675, study PRJEB25190) | human gut metagenome
CAGGATAAGGAAAAACAGCTATGGCAAATAACAATTCCGGCAGAGACAAAAACGAAAAGGATCTGGTCTGCAGCTTCTGCGGAAAGCATCAGGACGAAGTGGAGCGTATGATCATCGGCCCCGGTGTCAATATCTGCAGCGAATGCATCGGCCTGTGCCACGACCTGCTTTCCGACAAGCCGGATCAGCCCAAAAGCGCCCGACCGGCCCGTGGTGCAAACCGTGCACACATCCAGCCTGCGGACGATCTGGATATCAACATCCTGACCCCGGCCGAGATCAAGGAAGGTTTGGATCAGTATGTGATCGGTCAGGACGAGGCAAAGCGTGTGCTGGCCGTCTCGGTCTACAACCACTACAAGCGCATCCTCAGCGGCAAGGGCAGCGATGTGGAGCTGCAGAAGTCCAACGTGCTGCTGCTGGGTCCTTCCGGCGTGGGCAAGACCCTGCTGGCACAGACTCTGGCAAAAATGCTGGGCGTTCCCTTCGCCATTGCCGATGCCACCACCCTGACCGAAGCCGGTTATGTGGGCGAGGATGTGGAGAACATTCTGCTCAAGTTGATCCAAGCAGCGGATTTTGATGTGCAGAAGGCACAGATCGGTATTATCTATATCGACGAGATCGACAAGATCACCCGCAAGAGTGAGAACCCCTCCATCACCCGCGATGTGGGCGGTGAGGGCGTGCAGCAGGCCCTGTTGAAGATTTTGGAGGGCACTGTGAGCAATGTTCCTCCGCAGGGCGGCCGCAAGCACCCGCAGCAGGAGTTCATCCAGATCGACACCACCAACATCCTGTTCATCTGCGGCGGTGCATTTGATGGCTTGGATAAGTATATCCTGCGCCGCACCGATAAGTCCGCACTGGGCTTCGGCAGCAGCCTGAAGGATAATTCCAGCGAAGCGGAGAAGGCTCTGCTGCGCAAGGTGGAACCCCACGATCTGGTCAAGTTCGGCCTGATCCCGGAACTGATCGGCCGTCTGCCGGTCATTACCGTGCTGGACGATCTGGACGAGGACGCTCTGGTTCGCGTGCTCAAGGAGCCGCGCAACAGCCTTGTGAAGCAGTATAAGGAACTTCTGAGCATGGATAATGTGGAACTGAACTTCACTGACGAAGCACTCCACGCCATTGCCCGCAAGACGATCGAGCGCAAGACCGGTGCCCGCGGCCAGGGCCACAGCGTGCCCGGTGATGTGATGGGCCTCGCGGAAGGGGACGCCTTTGCCCACGAGATAGTCGGCCATTTCCGTGGCGTTCAGGAAGCCGCGGCTGCACGCCTCCTCCATGCGCTTCGTATTGTAGGAAAGCTCGGAGAGCATGCCTTCGAGGACGGTGAGGGAAGTGATCACCGTGTGGGAGGTGTCAAGGAAGCCCTCCTTATCCTCCTGAAGGTCGCGGTTATACGCGAGGGGCAGGCCTTTCATGACGGTGAGCAGGCTCATGAGGGAGCCGTAGACCCGGCCAGTCTTGCCGCGCATAAGCTCGGCCACGTCCGGATTTTTCTTCTGGGGCATGATGGAAGAGCCCGTGGAGTAGCCGTCCGACAGGGTGACAAAGCCGAAATTGGGATTGGCCCAGTAGATGGTCTCCTCGCAGTAGCGGGAGAGGTGCTGCATGATGAGGGAAGCGTCGAAGAGGGCCTCGAGCACAAAGTCGCGGTCCGATACGGCGTCCAGGGAATTGTGATAGATGCCGTTGAAGCCCACGTCCTTTGCCACGCTCTCCGGATCGAGGGGGTAGGTGGTGCCAGCCAGGGCGGCGGCCCCGAGCGGTGAGACACGCACGCGCTTCAGGGTGTCATCGATGCGCTTCGTGTCGCGCTCGAGCATCCAGGCGTAGGCCAGGAGCTGGTGGGCCAGGCTGATGGGCTGGGCCGGCTGCATGTGCGTGCACCCCGGAAGGATGGCGTCCTGATACTCCATGGCCTTTTCGCGGAAACGGGCGATGAGTTTTACGAGGAGGTGCTGCCACTCGGCGAGGCTGTCGGAAACGAAGAGCCTGAAGGTGAGTCCCACCTGGTCATTGCGGCTTCTGCCTGTATGCAGGCGTTTGCCGACCTCGCCCACGATTTCCGTGAGCCTGGCCTCGACGTTCATGTGCACGTCCTCGAATTCGGGCTTCCAGACAAAGGAGCCTTCCCTGATTTCACGGGCGACCTGATCAAGGCCCTTCACAAGAGTGTCAGCGTCCTCCCTGCTGATGACGCCCTGGCGGGCCAGCATGCGGGCGTGAGCCTGAGAGCCACGGATATCCTGGGGGGCAAGATAGCGATCGTAGGATTCGGATTCGGTGTAGGCCGCTACGGCCTCCGTGGGGCCCTGTTTGAAGCGTCCGCCCCAGCTCGCGTTGGTTTTTTTCATGAATGCGTAAGGGCTCCCCGTCGGGGGGGCCGTCTCCTTTTAAATTTTTTGAGGTGCAGTCCGGAAAAAGCCTTTTCCGGAAGCATCAAAATAGATCATACAGGAGCCATTCTCAAGGCAGGGGCGGAAGAGAAACAGCGGAATGACCCCTTACTGAAAACCTGAAGAGCTCCTTCCCGGAAACCGCAGAAGGATGCCGTCAGTGCGGAAGGGAGGCCAGTCCGTTCTCCTCCTGGCGGCGGATCCACCCCTTTCTTTCTGTTCTTTTCCGGGGACCCGGTATTGCGAAATAAATCTTAGCGTGCTACTCGCTTATTAGGAAATCAAAAATCATGCCAGCTTCTTCAGCCGGCAGTAACAGAAGAGGCGGAACGTGGCTCTTGAACTTCGTCAGCAGCTTAAATTAAGCCAGCAGCTCGTCATGACACCCCAGCTGCAGCAGTCCATCAGGCTTCTGCAGCTGTCCAGACTGGATCTCGTGGAAACCGTGCGCAAGGAACTGATGGAGAATCCCTTCCTTGAGGAGTCGGTGGATCAGCCCACCATGGATGAGAAAAGGCAGCAGGCCGAACCGGAACGCAAGCCTGACCACGATCAGGAGAACGTCTACGACAGGGAATCGTCGCGCAATGAGGACTGGGAGGATTATCTCGGCGACTTCGCGAGCTCGCCGCGTGATTTCCAGCAGCGCGAGATTCAGGAAGAGGAGGGCGTGCCGGCCGAAGTGCGCTATTCGCGCAAGCCCACTCTGTCCGGACATCTTCTCTGGCAGCTCCATCTCTCGGACATGAAGCCCGAGGAGGTGGCCATCGGCGAAAATATCATCGGCAATCTGTCCTCCACGGGATACCTGCAGGCTACACTCGGGGAAATCGCCGAGATGTCTGGCAGCAAACCCGTGGAAAAGGTCCTGAAGCGCATTCAGCTCTTCGATCCCGTGGGCGTGGCCGCCCGCACTCCCGTGGAATGTCTCATGATCCAGATCAGGGAGAAGGGGCTCGACCGTGATCCCGTCCTTGTTGATCTCGTGGAGAATCATCTCGAGGATTTTGAGAACAACCGCCTCAAGCCGCTCATGAAGAAGTTCAGGCTCGATGAGGACGACCTGAAGGAATATTTCGAAGTCATCCGCTCCCTTGATCCCATGCCGGGAGCGAGCTTTGGCGGAAGCGAGCCCGTATACGTAAGCCCTGACGTCTACGTGCGCAAAATCGGCGGTGACTTCGTCATCCTGCTCAATGAGGACGGTCTGCCGCACCTCACTGTCTCGGATACGTTCGAGAACGACAAACGCATCACGGACAAGGAAAAGGAATACTGCACGGAAAAGAAGCGGGCCGCGAGCTGGCTCATAAGAAGCCTCGAACAGCGCAACCGCACGCTGTACAAGGTTATGGAGAGCATAGTCCACTATCAGAGGGACTTTTTCGAAAACGGAGTGCGGGCCCTCAAGCCCCTTATCCTGCGCGACGTGGCCGAGGAGATCGGCATGCACGAGTCGACGGTCAGCCGCATTACCACGAACAAGTACGTCTCCACGCCTTTCGGCATCTTCGAGCTCAAATTTTTCTTCAACTCCGGCGTCGCGCTCCAGGACGGCAGCCAGGTGGGGTCAGAGAGCGTGCGCGCTCTTATTAAAAAGCTCATCAGCGAAGAGAATCCGCAGTCGCCCCTGAGCGACGAGGAGCTCGTGAAGCAGCTCAAGGAAAAGCTCGGCATCACCATAGCCCGCAGAACCGTGGCCAAGTACCGCGGCGCACTGAATATCCCGTCATCCTCCAGGCGCCGCAAGCTTCTTTAGATTTGGCCTGTCCTTCCGCCGTGCCACAGGAGGCAGCCCTCAGGAATTTCCGCGAATTGAAAGGCTGCCTTTGCGTCTTCCCTGAGCCTGCCGGATAAACACCAGCCCCGGTTTCCCGTTCTGTCCTTCTTTCTGCCGTGCCCCGTCCGGTGTCTTTCCGCCCGGCTTCCGGTGAGGCCCGGGTGTGCACTCCTGCTCCCTCTGGCCGGCGGCATTTCCGGCGGTGCGCCAGGGGCCAGGGGGCGTCCCTGCGTGCTGACCGAAGCCGGGCTCCTGCCTGTGAATTTCCCGTACCGCGGGGATCCTTCTTTCGGCTGCCTGCGGAGGCCCCGGAGCCGGCACAGCCTGGTCTCCCGGAGGAGCCCTGTTCCTTTCCGTTTTTCCTTTTTGTCAGGGGCGGGCGGGATATTTTCCCCGGGAGTTGACAACACATGCCGTCAATGAGATTTTCATAGCAGGAATTCTGTACCCGGCGAGGGGGCGGAACCGCTGCGGCGGAGCCCCGTTTCTCCGGTGTTACGGCCGGGGAAACGCCCGGCCGGGCAGACATGGACACCTTTTCCGTCCGTACCGTTCACGGATTGCCTGGAAAAGGTCAACCTGGAGGTCGTTTATGAATATTGCCTACGCCTTTAAGAATTTTGAGGCTTCCGATCATCTCAAGAAGTACGCACGCCGCCGCCTTGAAAAGCTTGGCCGCTTCTTCGGCAAGTCCGCCGGTCTGGAAGTGAATGTCGTTATGACCGTGGACAAGATTCGCTATCACTGCGAAGTGACCGTCGTCGGCGAGGGACTGCACCTGAAGGCCAGCGAGCAGACTTCTGATATGTATGCCGCCATCGACCTCGTTACAGACAAGCTGGAGAGCCAGATCAAGAAGCACGTGTCCCGCGTCAAGGAGCAGCGCCGCAAGGCCCGGGGAACCGAAGTAGATGTCTTCACCTACAACCTTGAGGGCGAGGCAGAAAACCCCGGGGTCGATGGAACGGACCGTTTCAGCCCCAAGCCCATGCATCTTGAGGAAGCGGTCATGCAGCTCGACAACATCGGCAGCGACTTCTTTGTCTTCCTGAATCAGGAAAACAACCGCATTAATATCGTGTACCGCCGCCGTACGGGCAGCATCGGTCTGATTGACCCCATTGTATAAGCGTACATAAGGCATTCCGAGGGGCTCCCTGCACGCGGGGAGCCCTTCCTGATCGGCCTCGTTTCGGTATGTGCCGGAGGTGCAGGGCCATGGAAGGGAAAAACGAAAGAAAAGTTCCCCTCACCGGGGAGCGGGCTGCAGGAACTGAGAATGTCCGCCGCCGCGGGGAGGATGCTCCCACGGAAAGCGCCGACCCCGGACGGTGGCTGTCTGCCGGGGAAAGGCAGGAGTCGCAGAAGAAGCCCGCTCCGGGAATGGGATCTGCCGGCACAGGGACGACAGGAGAGAACCGGGAGGACGGGGCAGCCGAACGCAGGAACCTGCGCGTCTGCATTGTCACCGGGCTTTCCGGATCCGGTAAGAGCACGGCCATACAGGTTTTCGAGGACCTGCGCTATTTCACTGTGGACGGGCTTCCCGCTACCATGGCCGGTGAAATGGTCGCGCTCATGGAAAAGCCGTCCATGGCACATTTCAAGGGCATTGTCCTCGGTATGGACATACGCCAGTCCAATTTTCTCGATACCATCCAGGACGCCATAGAGGGCCTCCGCCGCGAAGGCTGGACGCCTGAGATCGTCTTCCTTGAGGCGGACACGGCCGAGATTATGCGCCGTTACGCCACGACGCGCCGTCCCCATCCTCTTGAGAGCGAGGGTGTCGGCCTTGAGGCGGCTGTGCTCCTCGAGAGAAAACGGCTTGCGCCCCTGCGCGCCATGGCCGACATGGTTGTCAACACGACGAGGTTTTCCATCCACGACCTGCGCCGCGTCATCCAGAGGCGCTTCAGATCGAGGACAGGGAACCTGCGCGCCCTCAGGGTGAATATCATTTCCTTCGGCTTTAAGTACGGCGTGCCCCGGGAAGCCGACTATGTCTTCGACCTGCGTTTCCTGCCGAATCCCTACTTCGTTTCCGAGCTGAGGGCGAAGAGCGGAAAGGACAGCGACGTGGCCGATTACGTTTTCGCCACGCCCAAGGCCAGGGAATTCCGCACCAAGCTTCTGGAGCTGATCTTCTTTATTCTCCCGCTCATGGAGAACGAAGGCCGCTACCGTCTGACCATTGCTTTCGGCTGCACGGGCGGCAGGCACAGATCCGTGGCCGTGGCCGAGGCCGTGCATACGGCCCTGCATCAGGCGGGATACCCGGTGACCCTGGAACACAGGCATCTGGAACTCGGGTAGCTTGTCATGCCGCCTGAAAGCTGGCACACTTCGAAAACGAACGGATCCCGCCTGACGGATCCTGTCCTGTCTCAGTCTGGAGGTTTGCGCTATGCCTGAAGAAACTGTTGAAAAGAAGGGAACCCCGGAAGCAGGAATCATCGTGGTGTCGCACGCCGACTACGGGTCGGCCATACTGCGCACCGCCGAGTTTATTCTCGGACCGCTTTCCGACTGCACGTCCATCAGTGTCGACGTGGGGCAGGAAGTGCCCGAGACGGTGCGCAGGCTCAAGGACGCAGCCGAACGTCTCGACAAGGGCGCGGGCGTCATCGTGCTGACCGATATGTTTGGCGGCACACCCACCAATCTCGCGCTCTCCCTTCTCTCATCGCTCAATGTTGAAGTCGTGACAGGCGTGAACCTGCCCATGCTGCTCAAGGTTTTTTCCTCCCGCACGCTCCCCCTCGCCGAACTGGCGGAAGTAGCCAGTGAGGCCGGCGTCAAGGGCATTGTGGTCCCTGGCGCCATGCTGAAGCACAGGCACGCCGAAAAAAGCGGTGAGGCCAGAGCGGACCAGCACAAGGGCTAGTCCATGTGGTTCCGCGTAGACAACCGCCTTATCCACGGACAGGTCATCGAGGGCTGGCTTCCCTATACAGGCGCCGCGCATCTCATCGTCGCAAATGACGCTCTCGCGGAAGACCTGCTCCGGCAGCAGATCATGAGCCTGGCCATTCCCCACCATGTGGACGTGCGTTTCGTGCCCCTGAAGGATCTCGCCGGGACGCTGAAGGAATGCGGCGACGAGAGCTTCGTGCTTTTTGAGAACCTGCAGGATGTGCGCACGGCGGCGCGCAGCGGCGTGACCCTGAACGTGCTCAATATCGGCAATCTGCATTACGGCGCCGGCAAGAAACAGCTGTGCACCCACGTGGCTGTGTCCGAGGACGATATGGCGGCCCTGCGCGAACTCGTGTCCGGCCAGGGCACGGAACTCGATTTCAGGGCCGTGCCCCTGGAACCTGAGAAGATTCCCGATGAATTTGTTCTTTAATCTTCTCCTGGCCGGCCTTCCCTGCTGTCTTCTCTTCGTGCTCATCGGCGCGGCCCGCTTCTCGTTCATTGTGGGGCTCGTGGAGCGCCCACTCGCCCTCGCCATGATTGCGGGCTTCGTCACGGATCAGTGGAGCGTCGCCCTGCCCATCGGCATTACGCTGGAGCTCCTCTGGCAGGACGTCATCGCCATGGGAACCGTGATTCATCCCTTCGGCGGCATGGCCTTCCTCCTGCTTTTTCCCTTTGCCCGCACCGCGCACTTTGTGGACGCGGGGAGCATGCTTCTGCCGCTCATCCTGGCCATGCTCTGCGCCCAGGCCGGCAGCTGGCTCGAACAGCGCTACCGGATATACGAGGATCGTTTTCTGCCTGACATGGAGGCGGCTGATCCGCACCCCGAGAAGGTGGTCTACCAGAGCATACTGCGCCGGGCGGGCATGCACGCCATTCTCTACGCCGTGAGCTACACCCTGCTCTGCGGGGTGGTCTGCACTCTTCTGGCCCTGGGCGTCTATCCGATTATCCCCGATCTTTCCTGGACCTTCGTCTACGCCGCGGCGCTCTCGGGCGCGCTTCTCGCCATCCGCTCGCGCACGGCCTACATCGCGTTTCTGATGGGGCTCTGCGTCATTTCGGCGCTGATTGTTTTCCGCTCGAATTCCTTCTTTTCCGTATGAGGCTGCCGAAGGCCGAAGGTCTGTGCCTGACGCGGCTGGTGAATCTTTTTTTCAGGAAACGCCATCGCAGGGCGAGTGAGCATGTGCCGGCCGAAGCGAAGGCCGCTGCAGCAAGATAGGACGCCTCCGGGATATCCGGAAAAAAATGGAAGGCTGATGAGACGGCTACAGCTCCGATCATCTGTCCGAGGGATCTGACAAGGGCAAGAAAGGCGCTGGCCGCGCTGCGCCGGTAATGGGGCGCGGCGAGAAGCGTGGTCTGATCGTTGGGCGCCTGAAAGAAACCATAGCCGCAGCCGCAGACGGAGAGGCGCCAGGCAGCGTCCAGAGGGCCTCCTTCAAGCCAGAGGAAGGACACGATGCCGACCGTGCAGACGGACATGCCCAGAAATCCCACGAGAGCAGGACTCACGCGCTCCGTGAGTCTTCCAGAGACGAGGGAGGAGACAATATGACCGAGGGGCCAGGCCGTGAGCAGGAGCCCTGTGGTGACCACGGAGAAGCCAAGCCTTTCCTGAAAGAAAAACGGGCAGGCTGTGACCACGGCTGACTGGGCCATGAAGCAGAAGAGCTGGCTCGTCATGGAAAGGGAAAAGACGGGCCGCGCCAGAAGATCCACGGGCAGTGAGGGTGAAGGGCTCCTGCGCTCAAGGCGCACGAAAAGGACGAGAGCCAGGAGGAAGAGGGCGGCAAGACCTGCCGAGACAGGGGGTGCGGCCCCGCGGGAGAGAGCGGCCACAAGGAGGAAGAAGGCGCCGAAGGTCAGAAGGTTGGGGAAAAGCTCCTTCAGCGTGCCAGCCTTTGCGGGAGGAGTGAGATTTTCCGGTTTCTCGTGTGGCAGAAAAGCGAAGGCGAGACCCGAGGCGGCAAGCGCGGCGGGAGAGGCGGTCGCGAAGAGCCATGGCCAGGAAGCGCGGGAGAGGATGACCGAGGCGATGGCCGGACCGAGGATGACGGAAGCGGAGATGGTGGCCGCGTTAAGCCCTATGCCGCGTCCGAGCAGCCGGCTCGGAAAAATGGTCTCGATGAGTTTGAGGCTGACGCCCGTGCAGCCGGCTGCGCCAACGCCCTGCAGGGCACGGCATGCCGTGAGCGTGGCGAGGTCCGGGGAGAGAGCGCAGAGGAGTGAGCCCGCGGCGTAGAGGAGGAGGCCTGTGAGAAAGATTATCCTGTCCCCGAAGGTTCCGGCCAGGGACGCGGCTGGCAGAACGCAGGCCATGCTGGCCATCTGATAGCAGGTGACCGTCCAGACGACGTCGGCGTCTGAGGCGCCGAAACTTCCCGCGAGACCGGGCAGGGCGATGGTTATCATGGCGCCCATGGCCGTGACCAGGGCGACGCCGGCGAGCACGGCGAGGGCAGCCCAGAAGCGGGCAGGGCGCGGCAGTCCTTTACGCCCGGTCGCCCGTGTCATGGCTTTTCTCCGTGCTGTCCGAGCGGGACGTCCATCCCCAGGTGCGTTTGCGGAAAACTTCTCCGAGATCGGCGAAGCCCCGGCTGATCGCTTCCTCATTCAGCATGTTCAGAAAATCCACGAGTCCGTCGCGCCCGTGGCGAGTCAGTACGCCGTCCAGAAGGAGAAAGGCCTTGAGCGCGGAGTCAGTGGGTTCGCTGCGGCCGGCCATATAGGATGCCGTGGCCGAGGGCGTAAGACCGACGAGCATGCCGGCCCTGGCCTGGCTCGCCTGCAGCCTCCTCACCACGTAACTGCGCCAGGTGCGGCCCCAGGACTGGGGATTAAGGGTTTTTGCCACATCCTGGACGTGGGCGCAGACCTCTGCCGCATCGGGAAGGGCGGGCGAGAGAGGAAGGATGTTCCAGCTCACAACGGCGCGGGAGACAATGGCCAGGGAAGGCGGCATGTTCTGGCGGCGCAGGTAGCGCCCCCCGTGAAGCCAGGCCCAGTCCGAGCCAGTCCAGCTCGGCGCCATGGAGCGCATGAGGCGGATTTCCCGGCCGTCCAGAGGAGCGGCGCCGCCCTCCCTGAATAAGGGAACCGGCCTGTAACCATTTTTCAGCATGGCCCCCTGTCCGAAGAAGAGCCAGTCCAGACTGTATCCCATGCTGTCGATCCAGAGGAGCGTGTCCTCTGAGAGATCCCGGGCGAGGCCTTCGGAAAAAAGGTGTTCCATCATGGGAAAAGTTCTCGTGTCCCGTCGCGAGAAGGAGGCAATATCGGCTGCGATGAGAGGCAGCCGCAGCTTGAAGACTGCCTCCTCTCCGTCCCCGTCATGGGCTGTATCAACGGGCAGGCGCGCGGATTCCTGCCTGCCTGAAAGAAGAGCCGCCGGGGACTGTCCCGTCTGACAGCAGTGAACGTAGAATTCGTGAAAACCGTGATAGACGTCGTTGGGCATGGTGAACTCCCGTATTTCAGAAGCGTCACATATAGAGCGTGATGACCGTCATCCAGCAGGGCACGGTAATCATGGCAAGAATGGTGGAAAGGGCCACGAAAACGCTGCTGAACTGCCTGTCCGCGCCGTAGAAGGCGGCCACCAGGGCAATATTGGTCATGCTGGGGAGGCTCGACTGCATGATGAAGACGTGCCCGGTGAGGGCCGGCAGGGGAATGAAGTGCAGCATGCCGAAGAGGATGGCCGGAGAAATGGCCAGGCGGCAGATCAGGCAGAGCGTGATATCCCTGCCCATCTTCACGCCCTTCCAGTCGATGCGGCGCAGGATGACACCGATGAAGACAAGGGCAAGGGGGGAGGCGATGCTGCCCAGCATGATGCAGGAATTCTTGAGAAGAAGGGGCAGGGGAAGGCCTATCAGCACCCAGGCTATGCCTGCGAGCATGCCGCAGAGCGGAGGCGAGAAGATGCGTTTTAAAATGTCCCTGACTGCGAGGCGCTGGCTCTTGTGCTCGCCTTCACTTGCCAGGCAGTAGTTGCCTATGGTCCAGAAGAAGACCGTGTTGCCGAAGAAATAAAGCAGCACCTGCGTCATGGCCACATCGCCGAAGAGCGCCGTGTTTACGGGAATGCCGATGAAGAGCGTGTTGGAAGTGGCGGCTGCCGTGGCGAAAAGCCCGCGGTGTTTCTTATCCACACGGAAGATCCAGGCTATGGCCATGAAGAGAAGAAAACTCGCGAGGATGCTCAGGAGAGGAACAACGGAGCCCACGATGAGGTGCATGAACTGTTCGCGCTGGAAATGGGTCACCACGTTTCCAAACATGTACGGTGGAATCACCACCTGTGTGACGAAACGGGGAATGAAGATCTCCGTTTCCCTTGTTATCCAGCCCTTCCAGGCCAGAACATAACCCACGAGACAGACGAGAACGATGCTCATCATGCTCTGCAGGGCGTTGAGAAATACCATGCCGCTCCTCCCTTAACGTCCGCTGACGGCTGGAGAATCCGTATCATTCCAATGCCATGCCCCGCAAGGATCGGCAGAAACCCCTGTTTTTTCAGCGTGTGACATATAACACATTTTCCTGCGGCAGGCGTTGACGTCCGGAGGCCTCTTCCCTAGGATGACCCCAACAAAAACATAGTATTTTGCTTATAAATAAGGAGAGAGTCATGCCGCATTTCGAAACGCTTCAGGTCCACGCCGGACAGGAAGAGGCCGATCCGGCTACCGGCGCCCGCGCCGTGCCCATATA
>OLPI01003227.1_pt1 | contig 11838 bp, 20 predicted proteins | sample 1672361 | NCBI WGS metagenome assembly OLPI01 (sample SAMEA3136675, study PRJEB25190) | human gut metagenome
TCGGAGTTTTAGCTTGAAGCCCTGATGTTCAAATATATAGAGAGGAGATGAGGCATTTGCTGAACCTGTCAAGTGATGATATGGAAGCATTGGTTGAGCACAGAGAGAAGTTGGATGCAGAGATTGAGCAGCTCCGGGAGAACCGGATGGAGCTTGAGGCAGAGATTGAGGGAAAGGAAAACGCTCTCAATATAATTGACAAAATTATAGAGGAGACGGAGGTGAGCTACTGATGAAGAACGGAAAGGCTCCCACAAGGGAACAGAAGAAGATAATGAAGGCTCATGGATTGGTGCCGGAGAATTGGCTTGTGGTCAAGAACCTTCCGGACTCATTGGAAGTAGTGAGCCGGGTATCTCTGAAGAAGGTTGGAGGAAAACCAAAGACAAGGACTATATCAAAGAGCCTGTAATTGGTTGGAAAGGTAGGCTGTAATGGAGAAATACAAGGATAGTGATGTGGAGCTGATGTCAATACTCCTGAAGCTTCAGGAACAGACAAGCCCCATCAGGATGTCCATAGGATACACAGTAGGCGGCACAGTCCGTCAGGGTATCATCCTGTATGAGGCGGCTCCAAAAGTCATTGAGACCCTTATAGAAAAAGGATACACCTGTGACCTGAATGGTTGCGGTATGAGGGTATACAAGCTGTGATGTGAGGTGAGCAGATGGCAACAAAGCAGACGAGACTGACACCCTTTGGGCGGAAGGTCAGGAAAAGGCTCATAGACAAGAATATGACACAGGTGGAGCTTGCTGCTTTGCTTGGATGCAATAAGCAGTACATCCACAAGATTTTAGTCGGTGAGCGTAGTGGGAAGAAATACATTGAGGCAATATCAAGGATACTGGATATTGAAATAGCAGCATGAAGGAGGTGAGCTGATTGGCTGAAGTATATGTCACATTGGGAGAAGCTGCTGAACTGGAAGGCGTTAAGTACAAAACAATGGCACAAAGATTGTCAAGGAAGAAAGAGACCTTTGTGACCAAGACCGAGAAGTCAGAGACGGGCGGAAAAGATGTGGTACTTGTGGCGGTCTCCTCACTGTCCAAGCAGGCAAGGAACGCATGGAAGGAACGGGAGAAGCTGAAATCTTTCACGGAAGAATTTCCGGACAAGAAAGAGGATGAGCAGAAGCCGGAAGTGCCATGGTATGTGAATACTGATGTTGATTGGTACATTGAAAACTACAAGGAGAGATACTACAAGGCTGTGGAGCTTGGGAACGTGGTCAGAAAGTTCCTTCAGTATGACGAAAGAGACCGGACAAAGTACGCTGAAGAGTTTGCACAGAAGTATCTTGGAAAAGGTCAGAGAACACTCTACCGATACACCAAGGCATACCTTGAAGCATCCGCATGGGCGGACAAGCTTGAGAAGGAAGACGGAGCAGGGCGTGAGTTCTTCAAGGTTCTCTGCCTGTGCCGGAAGCCAAAAGAGACCGGATGCTTTCCCAGTATCAAGCCGGAGGTCAAACAGGTTATCAAGAATATATGGTTCAATGAGGACTTTGCCCGGAACCAAGGAACCCGTGAGATGCTATATGAGAAGCTGACAGCCATTGCCAATATCAACAAGTGGGAGAAGATACCATCCTATCAGACGGTGACAAGGTACATCAGTTACCTCATGGAGGATGAGGGAATGAGGAACGCTTGGTTCCTTGCATCCCGTCGTACCCGTGAGTACAAGAATAAGGTTATGGTGAAGGGAAGCAGAGACACCAAGGGGCTTCAGGTGATGCAGATTGTCATGGGTGATGAGCATACCTTTGACTGTTGGGTGAGCTACAAGCAGCCTAATGGCAAGGTTATAGCCATCAAGCCACACTTGGCTGCATGGGTAGACATGAGGAGCAGGGTCATCATGGGAGATGTGATGTGCAAGGATGCCAACTCTGACATCCTGAAGCAGAGCCTACTCAAAATGATATATTCAGAGCCGGGAGGAGTTCCGGAGTATCTCTACATAGACAATGGTAAGGACTACACAGCCAAGACCATGACAGGAAGAGACAGGAATGACCGGAGCGGCATGAACTTTGATAATGAGACAATGGGCTTCTACAAGAGTATAGGCATCAAGGATGACCACAGGGCTCTTCCTTATGAGCCATGGAGCAAAGGTCAGATTGAGAGGTTCTTCCGTACCGTGTGCAATAAGTTCACACGTTGGATGAAGTCATACACCGGAACACTGACAGGCTCAAAGACCTCTGACAAGGTGGATAAGGACATCAAGCGGATGCTTGAGAGAGGAGAACTCCTGACACTGGAAGAGTTCTATGAGAAGTGGCATGAATGGCTCACAACGGTCTACATGCACACGGAACACTCCGGACTGAAGAAGATGGGAGAGACTTATAAGAAGCCTTATGACTGCTTTATGAATGAGGACAGATACTTCAAGGCGGCACCGCCTAAGAGCTATGCAACCATGCTGATGATGAAGTCAGAGAACGTGCTTGTCCGTAACATTGGCATTACCAAGTGGGGATATGAGTACCGCTCTGATGAGCTTTGTGACTATATCGGGCGGAAGGTTGACATCAAGTATGACCCGGATGATATGGCTGTCCTGTATGTCTTTGATCAAAAGGGCAAGCGTATCTGTGAAGCATATTGTCAGGAGCTTCTTCAGATAGCTCCGAAGGTTACACAGAAAGCTCTTGAGGAGCACCTGAAGATGCAGAAGAGACAGCAGAAGCGTGACCGGGAAAGACTTGAAGAGGCAAGGAGACCGTTTGAGGAACTCAATGAGCAGTATGTTGGCTTCAATGAGACTACAGGTGGTATTGAGCTGATGATAGGTGGAAAGAAGCAGGAGAAGGCTGCAAAGGTCATCACGATACCTACAGACAGAACCTATCAGCAGGGCTTCAGAGCCGAGAAGAGAGAAGAGCCTGAAGCGGACAGCGAATACATGAGCAGGCAGGCAGAAAACGCCCTCAAGAAGCTTAGAGCTATAGGAGGATGATATGGTCAGGATGATATTGATTGGAGCTGCCCTTGTGGTTATGGCAGTTATAGCATTGGTTGAATTGGCGTGGTTGGCATTTTCGATTGCGGCGGCGTACTTGGAAAATATGAAATAAGGTTGAAGGAAAGGAAGGTTGTAAACATGGAAGCATTGAATACCTACAAAACAGAGAAGACATTGGCAGAGCAGATGAATGAGAGACTGGCGGAGATGAAGATGACGAAGGCAGAGGCAGCTCTCAAGATGAACTACTCAAGAGCAGCACTTAGTCAGTACCTCAATGGGAAGTATGCAAGTGACCCTACAGAGCTTGAGAAGAAGGTCAGAGAGTTTCTTGCCGCTACCGGAGGCGTTGCTGAAGGTCAGGAACCGGAGAACAGCGTACCTACAGGAGCAGGCACACTCAAGAAGAAGGTGGAGTTCTTTGAGAGCAGAGACTTTGTGCAGACCATTGGTGTGTGTCAGGCATGTCAGGAGTACATGGGGCTTGGGATAATCGTTGGAAAGTCCGGTCAGGGAAAGACACACGCCCTGAAGAAATATGCAGAGCTTCCAAGGGTGGCATACATTGAGTGTGATGACACAATGGCTTGCCGGGACTTGGTGGAAGCCATTGAGAACGGTATAGGACTCCCAAAGGGTTACGGTGGAACGATATGGAGCAGAGTCAACCGTATCCGTGAGTTTTTCAATACCAATGAAGGGTTCCTACTCATCATTGATGAGGCAGACAAGCTCATCAACAAGTACACACAGAAGAAGATGGAGATACTCCGTGGTATCTTTGACCAGTCGAATGTAGGCATTGTCATAGCAGGAGAGCCGAGACTTGAGACAGAGCTGAAGGGCAATCTTGCCCGGTTTGCTAACAGGATGGACTTCTACTACAAGCTGAAGGGACTGTCAAAGAATGAAGTAGTTGACTACCTTGAAGGATATGAGGTGGATGAGGCTGCCATGGGTGAGATGATAAGCCGGGCAACCAACACACAAAGCGGATGCTTCCGTCTGTTGGACAGAACGCTCAATAACGTGCTCCGTATCCTGAAGCAGAAGGGTGAGACCCGTATAACCATGAAGATTGTGAGTGAAGCATCCAACATGATGATGTTGTAGGAAGGAGAGAGTTCTATGAAGGAGATTAAGATTGTACTTAGTGGAGAGAAGGAAGAGCAGATTGCTCAACATATTATGAAGAGCGTATATGAAGCAATCAATGAGCATGGATACTGTGACATCAATCTGTGTGCAGATACTATCCCGGAGCCTAGAAAGGATATACAGATACCTACATTCCTGACGCAGTATGCAAGAGGCGGAGTCATTGAGAATGGGAACGATAAGAGAAAGAGGGGATAGTATGGCAGGAAATACATCACAGCCAAGTATCAAGAGGGTGTGGGGGATTGCCAAGAGTCCGGAGCTGAAGCTCACGGATGAGGAGCTGCATCTTCTTGTTCAGGCACATACAGGAAAGGACAGTATCAAGGCTCTCAACAAAAGGGAGCTTCAGACTGTCATCCGTGTACTTGGTAACATGAAGGACTCTGCTAAGAAGTCAGAGCGTGGAAGGAACCGATACAACGGAAGTGAAGTCACAGAGAACCAACGGAAGAAGATATACAAGCTCACGCAAGAGCTTGGATGGGACAAGCCTGCAAGGGTCAATGGAATGTGTCAGAAGATGTTTGGTGTCAGTGCGGTTGAGTGGCTGAACTATCAGCAATGCTCAAAGCTCATTGAAGCTCTGAAGAGTATGTTGAAGAGGCAGAAGGAGAAGGAGGAGCAGGATGAGGGATTGCAAGCTAATAGTGACAGTCAGGGATGACAAGGTCAACTTTGAGGGACAGGACATCAGTGTTGAGGAGTTGGCACAGATAGCAGGCTTCCTTCAGGTGTTCGTTGGCATGGCCTTCTGCGTAACCCTTGACGGAAGCCAGAATGACTCTGAAGCGTGGACTGGATATGGATGATGTGAAGAACAATATGCTTGACATCCATCTTGCTGCAATGGAAACGCTAGAGGAACAGCTCCGGGCAGGAAAACTTGACCCGGATGACAGCTCATAAGAGGAAGGAGTGGTATATAGTGGCGAAGAATAAACGGTTGACCAATAAGGAGAAGCAGGCAAGGGCAGAGCTCAAGAAGAGGATGCAGGACAAAGGGGTGCTTCCTCTGGATAAGCCGAAGCTGAACCGGAAGAAGTTCATTGATGAAGCAATGGAAGAGTGGAATGGCAGAAGTAGTGACTGCTTTATATGGGAGCATTACCTCATGGATGCCATCTCCTACATGCTTTGTCAGAGAGAAGGGATGAGCTCAAGAGCCTCACTTGAGGCTGTAGGAGCTGCCAAAGTTCTGAAGCTTGCCATCAGGCTCCGTGAGTTCTCTGAAGAGGTCAGGGAAAAGGGTGAGCATGAGTACAAGTTGGTTGACCAGTACAACTATATCAAGGACATCTTGGATGCCTAGAAAGGAGCAGACACATGAGTACAGCTTACAAGAAGATGACAAGCCACGGGTCAATCAGTATCCCGGTGGCAATGAGGAGAGAACTTGGCATTGAGCCAAAAGACCCTATGATTGTGGAAGAGCATCAGGGTGAAATCAGAATAAAACCGTACACGCTCCGTTGTAATTTTTGCGGAACGACAGAGGATGTGCATGAGTTTCATGGGAAGGGTATCTGTGAAGCCTGTGCAACAAAAGCATTTGAGAAGTTAGGAGGAGGACAGTAATGGAACAGCAGACAGTGAAGAGCATGACCAATGAACAGCTCATTGGAGCATGTGTGTGGCTTGACCGTGAACAGAAGAAGAGCCGGGCTATGATGAACAGCTACAAGGCGGAGCTTCAGGCTAGAGGATTGGCTATCATGGAAGACCACAATGTGAAGTATGTGAAGTTTTACGGTGATGAGGGTAGTGCTGCCATCACAGACAGCATGAGCCTTGACATCCTGAACCCGGACAAGCTGAAGGAGCTTGTGGGTGAGGGAGTATACAAGATGAAGGTCAAAGAGGAGACCAAGACAACCTACAAATTTGACAGCAAATTTGAGAAGGCTATGAAGGCAATCTTCACAGGTGACTACACCTTTGAGACCACACTTGAGGAGTTCCTTGATGAAATGAGCATCAAGCCGGATGACAAGCAGAAGAAGCTCCTCCTGAAGAAACTGAAGGGAGAGTTTGAGAAGGATAAGGAGACTCTCATCTCTGTATTGGTTCCTGAAGGGGAAACAGTTCCGGACTTTGACGTGGAGCTGTGGTACATCTACCGTATCAAGAACGGGGAACTCATCAAAGCTTTTCTTCCGGAAGAGATGATTGATGCCATCATTGAGGGCATCCGGAAGAGCATCTTTGTGGAGACCAAGACATCCATCACATTAGACTATGATGAAACGGAAAAGGAGGAATAATCATGGCAGAACAGAGCAAGGACATCCTTAGTGAATACACCAAGGACATGACTCCGGAGCAGAGAGCAGAGCTTCAGGAGAAAGTGAGCAACATGACGGAAGAGGAACTCAAAGAGTTCCGCAATAGTTTAGACCCTGACAGCATGGGATTTTTTGGAGAGGAGAGTGTGTAGAAATGGCAGCACCAAAGATTGAGAAGCTCCTGACCCCGTACAATTTCACAAATAAGGATAACGCAGGGCGTATCAAGTACATTGTTATCCATTATGTAGGGGCTCTTGGAGGAGCAGAGGCAAATTGTAAGTATTATGCAAGTAAGTATCTTGGAGCATCAGCACACTACTTTGTAGGCTTTAATGGAGAGGTATGGCAGAGTGTTGAGGATGAGGACATTGCATGGCACTGTGGAGCAAGCAGCTATAAACATGCAGAGTGCAGGAATAGCAACTCTATAGGCATTGAGATGTGTGTCCGCAACAAAGGAAGTCAGTCAGCGGAAAGCAAGGATTGGTACTTTGAAGAGGCAACTGTCAATGCTGCCATTGAACTGACTAAGTACCTGATGCAGAAGTATGGAGTTCCTGCTTCCAATGTTATCCGTCACCATGATGTGACCGGAAAGATATGTCCTAATCCGTATGTGTATAATTCGACAAAGCACACATGGGATGCCTTCAAGAAAGCTATTTCAGGAGGGACAGAGCAGAAGGACAGCATGACCAAGATAACCGGAAAATCTGAAGCTACAGCGGAGCAGATGACAGCATACATCAAGGCAAAGAATGGCAGCGTTGCACAGAGCGTACTTGATATGATACCTCTGTATCTGTCTGAAGGTGAAGCGGAGAATATCCGTGGTGACATTGCATTTGCACAGAGCTGTCTTGAGACAGGCAACTTCACCTTCTCCGGAAGTGCTGTGGAGCTCTCACAGAATAATTTCTGTGGTATGGGAGTGACACAGAACGGAGAGACAGGAAACAGTTTCAAAACGCCACAGCTTGGCATCCGGGCACAGATACAACACCTCAAGGCATACGCCAATACAACGAAGCTGAAGCAGGAATGTGTTGACCCACGCTTTGACCTTGTATCCCGTGGATGTGCTCCTTATGTGGAGTATCTTGGAATACAGGAGAACCCGAAGAGCAAAGGATGGGCGGCAGGAGCTGGATATGGTGAAAAGATACTGAAGATACTGGATGCAATTAAGGAAACCGGAAGCAGTCAGGCAGGAGATGGAAGTCCGAAGCCGGATGAGACCAAGAAGGATGATGACTTCAAGGAGTATCTCATCACAACCACATGTGATGTGCTGAACATCCGCTCCGGTGCAGGAACGGATAACAAGGTGGTAGGAGCTATCCGTGAAGTGGCAGGAAAGAAGAACAAGTACACCATTGTGGAGGAAAAGAACGGATGGGGAAGATTGAAGTCCGGAGCCGGATGGATAAGCCTCTCATACACCAAGAAGGTAGCTGCATCCACAGGCACAACATTCACACCGTATCTCATCACAACCACATGTGATGTACTGAACATCCGCTCCGGTGCAGGAACAGGATACAGTGTAGTAGGAGCCATCCGTGAAGTGACAGGAAAGAAGAACAAGTACACTATTGTGGAGGAAAAGAATGGATGGGGCAGATTGAAGTCCGGAGCCGGATGGATAAGCCTCTCATACACCAAGAAAGCCTCATAATAGTAGGAAGGAGGCTATAATGGTAGCAGATGAACTAACAAGAGCCCTCATTGAAGAGACCACATTAGAGGATATTTCAGAGAGCTACCGCCCCGTGGTGGACATCATAGGGATTGAGAAGTTCATTGAGCTTAGTGAGTATGCCAAAGGAGATGAGCTCTACTTTCCAAAGACAGAGAACATCATAGCTCCGGCAAGAAACAGGCGTATCAAGAAAGAGTGGAACGGATACAACTCAAAGGAGCTTGCAGAGAAGTATAATCTGACAACCAAGCAGATAGGAAACATACTGAAGGATGAGCCAATGATAGGACAGATGAGCATTTTTGACATGAATAATGATGATTGATTTTCCGAAAATGTTTCCCCTAAAGAGTCTTTCATAATGAGTATAAGATAAGAGCATGTACTTAGTACATGCTCTTATTGTTTTGTGCATTATTCTCAAAAAAAATGACAGAAAAGGAGTGGTTTGTATGACGAATTTTACAGTGGATGTATCACAGATTGTCCTCTTTATCGGTGTGATGGCGTTTATCGTCTCCATCATTACGGAGGCACTCAAAAAGTGGACATGGTTTGACAAGAAGGTGCCTACAGCCCTGACGGTCATCATCCTGTCCATCATCCTCTGCCCGGTCTGCCTGTTGGGACTTGCGGCATATTATGGGGTAGCCATTGAGTGGTTCATGGTATTTGCATCATTCATTGCTGCCTTCATTGTGGCGTTGGTGTCAATGGATGGATGGGAAAGGGTCACAGAGCTTGCAGAAAAGCTCATCAGAAAGAAGTAGCCTATGGATTATGTTATCACGTTCTCTGATGTGATGGCAGGGGTTATCACTCTTGGACTTGGAGTGATAACCTTCTTCATCAAGGGGTGGTTCAACAACCTCAAGAGCAGCACAGAGGAGATAAAAAAGCAGATTAAAGAGAATGATGACAAAGTAAATAAGAGAATTGACAAGTTGGAAGAGGAGACAGACCGGGATATAGCGAACATCAAACAGGAACTCAATGATATAAAGGGTGATTTTGCTACCACGTTTGTACTCCGTGAAGACTTCTTCCGCTCCATGAACGGAGTGGAGGACAGAATGAGGAGCATTGACAGCAAGATTGACAAGCTCCTAATGCAGAGTAACAGAAAAGAGTGAGGTGAACAACGTGAATGACTTAGAAAAAGCAGAAATCAAGCAGAACAAGGCAATCAGGGGATACATCATCCGGTGCTTGGTGAAGGGATACAACAACACAGCCCTCACAAGGCAGTTATCCAATGCCATGATAGCAGCCGGGCTCATCATATCCCCGGACATCAGCAAGTATCTTGATTATCTTCAGGGAGCCGGATACATCGAATTTACCGAGGAAAAGGTCACAGCCTACAATGCCTATGCCAATGATGCAGTCATCAAGCTCACCAAGGAAGGCGTAGATCTTGCGGAAGGTACGATTGAAGACAATGGGGTTGATATTTGATGGGTGATAAGAGAACCAAGCAGAGAATAACCTCAAAGATTGATGAGCTCCCTGAAGACTTGCGGATGAAAGTGGATGTGATGCTTGCTGACACATCCAATACCTATGAATATATTAGCCAATTCCTGAAGGGAGAGGGCTATGACATATCAAAGTCCAGTGTAGGCAGATATGCCACCCGGACAAATAACGCCATGCAGAGGCTTCTTGAAGCACAGGCACAGACTGACAGGCTGATACAGGTGGTGAAGGAGAACCCGGAAGCGGACTACACGGAAGCTGCCATACTCTTGACCATGAACGGGCTCCTGAACAAGGTGGCAACCGCAGAGGAAGAGTTCAATGAGATGCCACTTGATAAGGCAGGAAGGCTCATTGCTTCACTGTCCCGGACAAAGGTATATAAGGACAGGGTGAAGCAGGACATGAGAAGGAAGGCTGACATTGCTTTCCGTGAAATGGAGTCCGAGATGCTGAAGGTCATCAAGCAGGATGAGAAGTCAGCAGCACAGCTCAAGGAGATACTGGCAAAAGCAAAGGAGCGGATGATGGAAGATGATTGATATTGACAACTGGATGAGGGAGCTTGAGGAAGAGGAAGATATAGAAATCAAGAACAATGAGGAGTATCAGACCAAGCTCTTTGAGGAATATGTACTCCGTGGGTCAGACCATCAGGAGGAAAGAAGAAAACTGAATGAGAGGTATCTGTCCGGGGAGGAACTCATGGGAGAGCATGGACTTAGAAAAGAACTTGCTGCCTTTGACATGTCATATTTTGGAAGGGCGTATCTTCCACACTACTTCATCCGGAAGTCACCACACTTCCATGAGGAGCTTGATGAGATATGGAGCCGGGGAGTAATGAAAGGAAGGAACCCTCTGAAGGAAGCAAAGGTCATATCAAGACTGAAGGGCTCCCGTCAGGTGGTGGCAGCTCCCCGTGGTCATGCAAAATCAACCAACTTCACATTCAAAGACAGTCTCCATGCCATCCTGTACGCATACAAGCACTACATTCTCATCCTGTCAGACTCTTCAGAACAGGCGGAAGGCTTTCTTGATGACATCAAGACAGAGCTTGAGGACAATGCAAACATCATCATGGACTTTGGCTCCCTGAAGGGAGACAAGGCATGGAGAACCGGAGTGATACTGACCAAGACAGACATCAAGGCGGAGGCAATAGGCTCCGGAAAGAAGGTCAGAGGTAGAAGACACCGGAACTGGAGACCTGACCTCATTGTACTGGATGATATTGAGAATGATGAGAATGTCAACACACCGGAGCAGAGGCGTAAGCTGAAGAATTGGTTTGACAAAGCAGTATCAAAAGCAGGGGATACCTACACAGACATCATGTATATAGGTACCATACTCCACTATGACTCCCTGCTCAACAATGTGCTTCAGAACCCAAGATATAAGACAAAGAAGTACAGGGCAGTCATATCAGAGGCGGTCAATACAAAGCTGTGGGATGAGTGGGAAAGCATCTACACCAACCTCTTCAATGAGAACCATGAGGAGGATGCAAGGACTTTCTATGAAGCCCATAAGGAAAAGATGCTCCTTGGAGCTGAAGTCCTTTGGGAAGAGAAGCTGTCCTACTATGACCTGATGGAGATTAAGGTATCCGAAGGTACAGCATCCTTCAATTCAGAGTTTCAGAATGACCCGATTGACCCGGAGAGTGCAACATTCAATCCTGAATGGTTCGATTATTACGAACCGGAGCTCATGGACTTCTCAAGTCCGGAGTTCGTCTTTGTAGGTGCAAATGACCCGTCACTTGGAAAGAATAAGAAGTCAGATACAAGCTCCATCATCAACCTTGCCCTGTCTACCAAGACCGGGTACATGTATGTGGTGGATGCCTCCGTAGAGAAAAGGAAGCCGGATGTCATCATTGAGGATGTGTTTGAGATGAACCGGAGACTGAAGAGGGACTGCAAGAAGGGCTTCTACAAGTTTGGTGTGGAAGTTGTCCAGTTCCAATACTTTTTCAAGGAGGTCATGGCTGCAAAGTCAGCCGAGGAAGGAGAGTATATCCCGATAGAGGAGATACAGTCAACGGTCAACAAGGTACTCCGTATTGAGTCATTGCAGCCTGTCATCAAGAACAAGTACCTGAAATTCAACCGGGAGCACAAGACACTCCTGAAACAGCTTCAGGAGTTCCCTATGGGAAAGAATGATGATGCTCCTGATGGTCTTCAGATGGCGGTGCAGCTTGCACAGACA
>OLPI01003232.1_pt1 | contig 11826 bp, 15 predicted proteins | sample 1672361 | NCBI WGS metagenome assembly OLPI01 (sample SAMEA3136675, study PRJEB25190) | human gut metagenome
CTCAAATCTTTCTTTGAAATTCCCTCTATTTTTTGCTATACTGTACTTAATAAGTGGCCTGACAACGCACCTCCGCTTGTTGGGTCGCTTTTTATTCTTCCGCCCGCCGCCGGGCGGCTCATCTCAATTTGGAAGGAGGACCTCAACATGGCAGAACCATACCGCAAAGGGGAATACGTCCGCTACGCCTGCAACGGCGTCTGCCTGGTGGATGACATCCGCCTGGACGTCCCCGCCGGCAAAGGCACACCCAAGGAATTCTACATCCTGAAACCTGTCAGCAACCCGGCCTCCACCATTTTTGTTCCCACCGGCAGTCCCGCGCTGGTGGAGAAAATGGCCCGGTTACCCAACCGGGAGGAATTAGACCAACTGATCCTGTCCGTCAAAGATCACCCCCTCCCGTGGATCGAAGACCGCAAGGCCCGCCTGGCCAGCTTTCAAACCATTGTGAAAGCCTGTGATCTGCGGGAGCTGATCTGCCTGGTGGTCTGTATCTCCCGCAGAAAGCGGTCCCTCTTGGCCACCGGCAAGAAGCTGGGCGCCTCGGATGAGACCCTCCTTCAGCGGGCGGAGGGTCTCATTGCAAACCAAGTCTCTTTTGTTCTCCAGGTAGAGGACAGCCAGGTGGGAACCTACATCCGCGAAAAATTAACGTCCTGACGCGCTCGGCACAGAATAACAGGTCCCGGCCTCCCTTTGCGGCCGGGACCTGTTATTTTATCATTGGGCGTGATTACTTCATCAAACCGCACACCAGCTCGGCATACCAGGCCGGGTCGGGCAGGGGGAGGTCCGCGATGATGAGGGCCTGGTTATAGAGCACCTCCACATAGGCCGCCGCCTTCTCCTTGTCCTCCTCATAGGCCTTGCACAGAGCCTGGAAGGCGGGGGCGTCCGGGTTGAGCTCCAACACCCGCTGGGCACTCATGGGGAAGTCCCGGCGCATCTTACGGAAGTATTTCTCCATCTCCAGGGAAACCGGCCCTTCGGCGGTCAGGCAGACCGCCCCGCTCTGGAGAATCTTGGAAATGCGCACCTTGGATACCTCTCCCTTCAAGGTCTCCTGGGCGAAGTCCAGCAGGGCCTTATGGTCCTTTTCCGCCTGCTCCACCGTGGCCTTCTCCGCGTCGGTGACCGGCAGGGCGTCCTCACTGGCCACGGAGACAAAGGGCTTGTCATAGGCGTTCTCCAGCATTTGCAGCACGATCTCATCCTCGTCCACGGTGAGATAGAGCACCTCATAGCCCGCTTTCAGCACCCGCTCGGCCTGGGGCATCTTGGAGGCGTGCTCCACCGAGTCGGCGCAGACGTAGTAAATCTTCTCCTGGGATTCGGGCATCCGGTCCACGTATTCCTTCAGGGAGGTCAGCTTGTTCTCTTTGGAGGACCAGAACAGCAGCAGGTCCCGGATGGTGTCCCGGTTCTGTCCATAGGCGTTCATCAGGGCGTACTTGAACTGCATGCCGAAGGCCGTCCAGAACTGCTGATACTTCTCCCGGTCGTCCTTCATGAGCTTGACCAGCTCGCTCTTGACCTTTTTCTCGATGTTGTTGGCGATGACCTTCAGCTGCCGGTCGTGCTGGAGCATCTCCCGGGAGATGTTCAGGGAGACATCCGGGGTGTCCACAATGCCCTGGACAAAGCTGAAGTGATCGGGCAGCAGGTCAGGGCACTTGTCCATAATCATGACCCCGGAGGAATAGAGCTGAAGCCCCTTCTTAAAGTCCGTGGAGAAGTAGTTCATGGGGACCTGTCCGGGCACATACAGCAGGGCCTTGTACTCAAAGTTGCCCTCGGCGGCCACATGGATGGACAGAATGGGGTCCTGCCAGTCCCCGAACTTGGACTTGTAGAAGTCGTTGTACTCCTCCTTGGTCACCTGGCTCTTGGGCCGCTGCCAGATGGGGACCATGGAGTTGATGGTCTCCCACTCCTTCACCTGCTCATACTCCGGCTTGTAATCTTCCCCGGCGTCCTCCGGCTTGGGCTTTTGACGGCTGTGCTCCATCTCCATGCGGATGGGATACCGGATGTAGTCAGAATACTTTTTAATCAGGTTCGAAAGCGAATAGGGCGCCAGATACTCGTCGTAATTTTCTTCCTCGGTGTTGGCCTTGATGGACATGATCACGTCGGTGCCCACGGTGTCCTTCTGGCAGGGCTCGATGGTGTAGCCGTCCACCCCCTCGGACTCCCACTTCCAGGCGGTCTCCCCGCCATAGGCCTTGGAGATCACAGTCACCTTGTCCGCCACCATAAAGGCGGAATAGAAGCCCACGCCGAACTGGCCGATGATGTCCAGTTCCGCGTCGTCGGCGTTCTCGGTCTCCTTCTTAAACTGCAGCGAGCCGCTCTTGGCAATGGTGCCCAGGTTGTTCTCCATCTCCTCCTGGGTCATGCCGATGCCGTTGTCCGCCACGGTGAGGGTCCGGGCCTCCTTGTCGGGGACCACAACAATCTTGAAATCCTCCCGGTTCAGCCCCACCTTCTCATCGGTCAGAGCCCGATACGCCAGTTTGTCAATGGCGTCGCTGGCGTTGGAGATGATCTCCCGCAGAAAAATTTCCTTATGAGTGTAAATGGAATTGATCATCAAATCCATCAGCCGCTGGGACTCGGCCTTAAATTGTTTCTTTTCCATGGTATCGAAACGCCTCCTGTATCAAATAGGGTTAGCACTCTAACCCTTTAAGTGCTAACCCTATTATGCTACCGCCGGAAAAGAAATGCAAGCGGTTTTTCAAATTTTATCACTTTTACGGCTTTGCTGCTAAATTTCTCCGGGTTTTTGTCACTTTAGCCCCTCCTCACTTCGATTGCAGGGCAAAGCTTCTCACGGTGCCGCTCACATCATAGGAGGGCAAGGGGTTGGGATCGCTGAACCAGAGATCGTAAACCTGGTCCCCTGCAGCAAAAAGGTAGTGGCTTTCGCTGCGCTGGTCGGTGACCAGGCTGACCTCCAAGTCCGCTCCGCTGCCCGCGGCGGGAGAGGCGATGTAGTCAGGGGTTCCTTCCCCCTCCTCCAAAAACTGGGACCAGAGGGTGGGCAGAACCTCCTTATAACCGGTCAGGTCGTCCCAGTCCACTTGATCCGCCCCCGGGCAGTCCAGGGTCTGGACGCCGCCCACAGGGGCGCCGTCACAGAGGAAGGAGAGTCCCCCGTCCTCCCGGGCCTGCTGGGTGCAGTCCTTGGGCAGGGTCAAGACGTAGTCCCCCATATCCACCGTGTTCCCGGCGGATGCCTCCGTCCCCTTGGGTTCCGTTTCCTGCACCGGGGCCGGTTCTTCTTCTTGTTCCGGCTGCGTGCCGCAAGCACACAGCACCGCCAGGACCAAGGTCAGTACCGCCAGGAAGCAAACCCATTTTTGTCTCTGTTTTTTCATAGATGTTCTCCTTTCTCCTTAGGGTGGTCCATCTACTGTTCCACTTGCTTGTTAAATTCTTCTAATTTTCCCTTTCCCCTTTCTGTTTTTTTGTTGGCTTTTGTATCATACCATATCTTGCTCCCTTTTGCAACGGAATGCGTATCCTCCTCTCTATCATAACACCCTGACAAAAACCCTGCCTTGGCCAAATCGGCCAAGGCAGGGTGAGAAGGGGTCGCCCCATGTCTTACATCGTGGCCAACAGAACGCCTGTTCTGCTGTATACCTCTGTTTTCAGGTTGCACATGAAGTGCTCCACGCCAGGTTGGGGAAGGTCCAGCGCCGTGTGATAGAGCTCCAGCCCGCTGGCCAGCGTGATATGGACAAGGTAGGTGACAGGTTCCTCTTCCGTGGGCGCCGCCGTAAACCTTCCCTTGAGCACGCTCCCTTCCTCCATATCACGGACACGAAGGCTATGGGAATCACACGCCTGACCGTTGACCCTCTTGATGAGTTCCGCGTCAACAATCTCTTCCCGCAGAATCCCCGGCCAGGAAACGGTACATTCTATGGTGCCGGAAAAGGTGGCCGGCTCCCCTGCCGGAACGGATTTCCCCTTGCCGTAATACGTGCTCTCCACCTGCGGAAAGATCATATCCTTCGTGTTGATCACCCAGCCCAGGGACGCGGTCTGGACCGCCTGTCCAGAGATCACCGTAACCTGAGAAATCCTGCACACTGTGTCAGCGGGGACCTCCAACTCACCCATAAACCGGGATCCCGTCCGGGTCAAGGGGAACGCCTTCCCCTGACACGTCAGGACCACTTGAAGCTCTTCTGACTTCTCCACGGGAGAAACTTCGATGTACAGCTGGGCAGTTCCGCTTTCTGCGCAAAATGTCCCTGAGACGAAGCTGTCCTCCAGCAGGCCATTGCTTTCCCATAACAGAGCAGTGTTTCGCATCTCCTCCATTTTCTGATTGCACGTATTTTGAAATTCCATGTACTGTTTCTGCATGGTATAGTAAAGCAACACAAAACCAAGGACAAGCAATAGAATAGCGATCGAAACAGGTCGTTTCCTCATGGCGCTCCCCTCCCAAAATCCAGAACCAATCCTATGTGAAACCATACCGGTTCCTCTATACGCGTTTTCAAACGCATTCCCCTGGCCGTCATGGTCAGGGGAATGCGTTTTTTCTGATCTATTATGGATAGAGTAAAGCGACCTCATGGGGCTCTGCCGGGCGCTGCTCCATGCTGACCACCTGATAGTCTGGAATGATGGTTTCCCCAAGCCCTCCGGCGCTGTCCGCCGGCTGGAGCTCATAGTTGGTCAGCTTCAAACTGCCGTCCGGCTGTTCAACAATGGTATAGACAGCCTGTCCCTGGTAGAGATACCCCACCGGCATTCGTTCTCCGGCCTCCATTCCCGCGCATGTGTCTGTCAAAATCCCGCGAATGGCCCGCAGCGCCTCTGTGGACGGTTCCCCATTCCACAGTTCCGCAAAGGAGACATACGCATACGAACGCAGATCATACCCAAACACTGTCTCAATCAAAGCGGCCATTGTCTGCCCTTTGTCAAGGCCCAGCATGACACCCCCTGTCTGGATTCCGTCCTGTTCCGCATACGACACAGCCGAGCCTTTCTTCCCGGTCTCTGCCGGTTCTCCTCCCACAGCCGCCGCTCCAAAGACAACAAGGAGCCCTAAGCACAGAATCACGGCAATGATTGTCTTCTTCATGTGAATTTCTCCTTTCTTGGTCCAGTCTTCACAAATTTTGTATGCAATCCTTCTTTCGGTTCCCCCATGCTATGCTGGGTTTGTGTACAGTATATCATCCCCTTAACCTTCTTTCAACAGAGCAGATGGTTTCTGTGGAAAGAATCCTGTATTTGATACTCTAAAAAATTGACCGCCCGAACCATATTGATTCGGGCGGTCATGGATCATTATGACTTTGAGAGTGGAACGGTATATCCGTCAATTTGAACCGCTGCTACATCCGATAGTTCCAAAAGCACACGAAAATCAATGCTTCCTGCAATGTTGGTTAAGGGCTCCTTTCCAAGAGGGTCTTCTGCCGCACCACCCCCACTGCCTCCTTTCGGACGTACTGCCGTACCGTTCCGATCAATAATCATAATCGACCGTAAAAAGTCCACATACTTTGTCTGGGACGAGGAATCTGCTGCAAACCTCAGAGAAAAGGGAGACACGGATACGCTGCCAATGGTCTCTCCTTCCTTCGTGACAATATCCCCTTGCAGAATGGTTCCATGAGTTGTTGGCGTCCAGGAAAACTCGTGGACCTCGTCGGCGATGGAAGTCGCCTCGGTTTTTCCACCTGCCTTAAACTGCCCCAAAGTCAGGAGGAGGTCTCCCTCAGGGTATCGGTCTAAATTGCTCTCAAAATAGGAGAGATACGTGATCGTCTGACCATTTATCCCGATGGTATATACGCTTCCTCCCTTCCCTGCTTTCGACACTTCCCCTACACCAGACAGGGTTACCGTTGTAGGTAGGATTCCGTTGTTCTCCTCTTTTTGCAAATCAATTTCCGTGGCGAACGTAACATCGTACAGGACATACATTTCCCGTTCATTCCCGAACGCCTGCCGGACGTGAACCGTGGTCTTCTCTGCCCGTGAGTGCTGGTCGATTGTCTGGATTCCTTCCCACAGAGACTCCGCCTGAGACGCCGAAACCTGTAGAAATTCGGCAATCTCAGCGTCTATGGATGGAGTATCTGAAACTGTATGGGAGCAACCAACGGTTCCCAGCAATATAATACCCAGCAGAAGACAAATTCTTCCGTACCGCTTTTCTTTCGCATCTTGTTTTAATGCCCTCATACAGATCACCTACGCTCACTTCCCTATCGATCGGCTCTCATCCAAAAAGATCGTTACAAGAGTCCTTTCTAATCTCAACAAATTACTTAAACGTTATTGCTTTATTGATATCACCCGTTCCTTCTCAATTTGATTCCATAGTTGGGTAAAATCGTTGTCCGATAAATCAGGGTTAGGATTACGCTGCAATGTGTACAAATGAAAATTTCCATCATCACTTTCTTTTAGTGTGTAAAGGATGTTATTATTTTCATCCCAAAAAAACACGGGCAAAAAATCTCCACCTTTTAATTGAATAAGTTCCAACAACCCAACAATTTCCAATCCAGAAAAGAAATCTTTTTTATTTTGCTGATATGTAAAAAATTCATACTCTGACGGAACTAAACCAAATTTCTCCATCGCTTTCATATAAGCTGACATTTCTTTTTTGGTTGGATCCCTTGTCGGGTGTTCCGCTTGTAACGCAACTTCCTGCCGCTCTTCTGTATTTTTTCCTTCACAAGCAGAAGTTAAAAGGGAAACTCCCAAAATTGCTAAAAGTAGTACTAATAAAACTATTATTTTATTTTTTCGTATAAACAAGTCACCGACGTACGCTGGTTTATTCGTATTATAGTTCACCCCACTTTTGCCCAGTTCCCATCTTCTGAGATCTCAAAAACATACATGTGATTCTCCCCATCATTCGTTTGATTGACTGCAATAATCCTATCCTTATCTTTATTCAGATAATATCCAGGAATACTATCTCCCTCTTCGAGGTTCAACTGATGCCTCATGTTTACATATACATCACTATTCATTATACTTTTAGCATCTGCATTGAGATAAAATGTATAGTCTTGCGGATTATATCCAAATGATGTCAAAATACTATCTCGATTTGCTTTATGTGTATTATATAACAAATTATACGAAGTATCGCTATATAATCCAGATCTTCCCATGAGATTTAATTCCTTATATGCATCATCATGATAATATGTACTATCACCGGCATATTGAACAAGCCCATGAACATCATTACAATACCAGTAATTCATGATGTTTCCTGTAGAACAAGCTACTCTTATTGAACTTACCTTTGACCCTGAATTGCTCCTATCAAAAATCGTCTTCCCTGTTGCAAAGTTATAAACATGTTGGTTGGCTTGAATATGAGAAACATACGGACCGCTGGCATTTGTGTTCATAGTTCCCGCAAAAATTAAATGAACCCCATCTCTTGTAATAGTTGCCGTAGCATATTGGGAATATGCTGAAGCCGAAACTGCCAATGCAAGCATCAAACCTAAAGTTAATACCAAAGTAATTATTTTCTTTTTCATAATTTTACCTCTTTTCTTAACCTTTTTATTTTCCTATAGACACGCAAAGCATCATGCCTAATTTCCACATTGGACTCTCCTCCCTCCTATTGACACTATTCAATAAACTATCATTCATGACAGCGCCACATCAGACACTCGCACCCGCACCGTTCCGCTCAATACACCATTGCTGGTACTGAATGACAAGCGATAGGTCCCGCTCTCTACACCATTGCCAACATACGATTTGTTTCCATGGGCTGGAACAGAAAATGTTCTGATCCTCCCCTGTGGGTCCGTAATGGTTACACGCATGCTGTTGTTCGTCGTATTATCTACCCAGATACGGTAGGACACGTACTCCTTCGGCTGATACCAGGAGACACCATATTTTGTCACTGTGGTGTCCACCGCAATATGACTTGCCATGAGTTTGGTTTCTGTTCCTTTCCAACTCTCCTGGTCCCTCTTCTCCACCGTCGATTCCGCGCCCATCGCACACACAGAAGAGAGCGCGCACCATGCCAAGACAATACCAAGAACCCGTTTCCATTGTTTCATACTCTTCCTCCTTCGCAATATACCCTATTTATTACGTTGTTTTTCGGAAATTATTGTTGCTTTTAACCTATCCAAATCTTATCACCCCTCTATTTATTTGTCAACGAAAATTTTTATTTCTTGAAAAAAATATTTCTTATCCGTTCCGGTAGACGTCAACAATGAAACATGATAAAATAAGTACGAAAATAGCAAAGGCGGGCACACCCTTGAAACACCACGACGCAGAGCAAAAAAACCGTTATAGTTCAGGATTGGAAGACAATCTGAAAAAAGCCTTGACCGAACTGTTGATCCTTTTTCTCTTTGGAGAGGAAGAACACTACATTGGCGAACTCTCCCCCTTGTTGGAGAAACGCAGTCACGGCGTTCTCAGTATCGTCTTTCCTTACGCTGCCATCTATCGAATCACCCAATCCGGCTACCTGACGGAGACCAAAAAGAAAACCGCCCCGGATGGACGGCTGCGGCAGTATTATGCCATTACGGAGACCGGCCGCGCCTACCTCCAGAAATTGTTAGAAACCTATCAAGCATTTTTCCAAGGGGTTAATGATATTTTATTAAGGGGGGAACGCCATGCGCCGGACTGATCTTTCTCTCTATGAAAAACGCCTGCGAAAATCGGTCTCCGGCTTTCGCCTGCGCTCTAAAGTACAGGCGGCATTCCGCCGCTCCCTGTCTCCTTTGTTGGAAGAAACTCCCTGTCCCAGTTACGACGCCCTTTTACGGGCATTTGGTCCGCCTGAACACATGGCACAGACCTTACTGCAAACCATGACCACGCACCCGCATCCCCGGAGCGGCAAGTTAAAATGGATTCTTGCTGTCAGTATCCCTCTGCTTCTTATTTTCGGGTGCTTCGGTGCGTTGTCCTTCCGAGATCGTCCCGAACAAAATTTCACACTGTCAGATGCTTCCGCTTATTCAGAGAAAGTCTTACTCCAAGACTATGTTTTTTGTCAGGATCGTACATTTTGTGACTGCGATGTAGAATGGGACCAACCAAAGGAGTATCCTTCCTATCTTCTTTTGCTCCAAAATGAAAATGAAACCAGCACCAAGATCACAGTACGGTATTCTCAGAGGCAGCCGCCGCACACCTTCGACGTTCCACCTGAAAGCACACGCGCCTTTTTGGTGGACGACTCCCAACCCGGAGCCCATGTGATCTCGTTCTCCTCTTCCAACGGTTCCCTCGCCGGCACCGTCCGGGTGTTGCTTTCCAACGCATAAAAAACGCTGTCCCTGCCCAACTTTTTTGGGTAGGGACAGCGTTTTACGATGACAAATGGATATTAACGGTTTCACTGATATGCCTGCAGATGCCCACAGATGGTTCCCCCATCCGCAGCATAGAGGACAAAGTAAAATGTGCTGTCTGAAGGGTTCCTAATAACTTCTGTTTTTCCTCCTGGATCATGCGGGCGCACTGTCATGGAACTCACCTTTGTGTCCCAGATAAGGCCTTTTTTATAGAGCTCAACCATGCAGTCAGCACCGGCCGTATTGTCGAACCCATAGGAAAGAGAATCCCCGTTCCCTTTCACACAAGTGAATTCCGTACTTCTAAATTGTGCTTCCCCAGAAATGGTCTGATCGTATTCCACCACAGAAGACGTGCTCTCCGGCTCTGGCTCAAACGCATAGGCGGAAATTCCAACAATAAACAATAGGAGCATAGACAGGCATATACAAAGTAATTTTTTCACTGCAATCCTCCTCCTTTTGCATGGACAAGGGGTACAAGCAACAGGTTTTCCTTTTTATGGCTTGCTTTTCCTGTATTTTCATTCGTCTTTGGGGGACATCTCCCTTATTTTAGTATTAGTTTAACAAATTTCCATTAGAATTTCAATCAAAAATTTTCAATATAGCCAAGTCAATCCATATCTTCGTAAATAAATCTCGCCCCTGTCAAACTTTGACAGGGGCGAGCGTTTTATTCCTCCATCATTCGTGCCACAGTTCCCCGCCTATCTCAGCAGGCAGGAGCAGTAATTCTTCCCAAATACAGGTGCCTCCCTTAGAAAAGAAGGGGCTGTTTTCCCTTCATCGCCTCAAAATAGGGAATCCCCTTGTGAGAATACCAGGCAAAGTAGATCATAATGTCCCGGGGGGCCGGCGGTTCCCGGAGATTCTTCCCCGCAATCTCGCTCAGCCGGCCCCGGTCTCCCAAATCCCAGCAGCGGGCGGCCAGCCGCTCGATGGCTCTGCCGGTGGCGCCGGGTTTCTTCTGCAGCCACACCGCCACAATGGGGTAGATGTCCTTGGTCAGGAAAATGTCCTCGGAATCCATTCGCTCCTCAAACATCCGCCGGGCAAACAGATCGGAGGCAGCCGCGAGAGGCCGAATACTTCCGCCAGCAGGGCCAAGGACGGAACGAATATCCATCTCTGTTTTTGTCATGATAAAACCACCTTTTGATTCAGATGGCTTTATCATATTATGTTATTAAGTAGTATCGGCCTTTGGCGACTTAATACGACATATTTCCCAGTTTTTCCCTTTTTACTTTACAGGGCGGTTCCTCTTTTGGGCAGGAAGAGGGAACCCATCTCCGCTTTTTCCAAGGTCAACAATTTGACTTTCCGGTCCAGCCCGCCTGCGTATCCCGTCAGGCTGCCGTTGGTCCCCACCACCCGGTGGCATGGGATAAGGATGGAAATTGGATTGTGTCCCACTGCGCCCCCCACCGCCTGGGGGGACATCCGCCGGATACCCAGCTCCTCCGCCACCTGCCGGGCAATGGCGCCATAGGTCATGGTCTGCCCATACGGAATGGTGCGGAGGATGCGCCACACCGCCTTCTGAAACGCGGTTCCCACCATGTGGATGGGGATTTCCAGTTCCGGCTCCTGTCCCGCGAAGTAGAGGGCAAGCCACTGCTTCACCTGCGCAAACAGCGGAATCTCCCGCGCCACCGAGTCCGGCGCCAGGGAGCGGGCAAAGTATTTTTGTCCGACAAACCACACCCCTGTCAGGCCGGCATCGTCCGCCGCCAAAAGGAGCTCTCCCAGAGGGGATGGATACTGACTGGTATAGTGCATGGGATTCCTCCTCCACATAAAAAAGGTTACAACCGTGTTTTTTCTCATCATACCACAGGATTTCTGTCCGCGCCAGCTTGACCTTTCTTCCTGCCCAGGGTATAATTCTTCAACATAGGTGCCGGGCCTCTCATCCCGGTTCTGTCACAATTTGATTTATACGTCTATTCCCGTCCTTCTCTTCCCCCTTCATTTCTGAAAAGCGAGGTTTCTATGCGTCTGTTTCGACTCCTTCCCCTGATGCTTTTTCTCCTCCTCTGCGGTTGTCAGGGCGGCGATTCCGCCGCCGGCAGCCTTCCCGACCTGGACAAGGCGCAAGAGGTCCGCGTCATCCCCGCCGGGGAGACCGCGCCCACACAGGTCTTGACCGAAAAGAGCCAGATCGAAGCGTTGATCTTGGCCATGGATTTGGATCATTGGTCCACCGCGGACCTTCCCCAGGGCCTGCGTCCCGCCGGAACCCTCTCCTTCACTCAGCAGCCAACCCAAACAGTATGGCAGAAAGAAGCCGGGGACGAGCTCCGGGAGCTCTGTCAGATCCAGCTCTACCAGGACGCCCCTTACCTGACCTTGACCACCCTGGGTCTCTCCCTTGATGTTGCCATCTCTGATCAAGCCGCCCAAGAACTGACACACAACTTGTTTCCATAACAAAAGCACCGCCCTGGCCATA